>Ga0209925_1000036_pt1 | contig 58921 bp, 47 predicted proteins | sample SalPonR2_A_D1_MG_FD_185702 | JGI IMG/M metagenome (GOLD analysis project Ga0209925, IMG submission 185702) | Salt pond soil microbial communities from South San Francisco under conditions of wetland restoration - Salt Pond MetaG R2_A_D1_MG... ... | reverse complement strand
TTAGAAGCTTCCGCTGCTGTCATTCCGAGAAACGAAAGTGACGAGGAATCTTGATTGTTAAAGATTTCTCGCTACCGCTCGAAATGACAATGCGGAGGCTTTTCAGAGTTATTTTCTGCAAAAATGGTGCGCCAGCGCAATAAATCGCTTTTTACGAAGCCATCAAAATTTGTGAAATCTGAAAAACGGAAAGGAGAGACATGAACACCGCTGAACAATCCGAAAAGAGGACCTACTCGATTTCTGATCTTGCTGATGAACTCGACATCAGCACCCGCGCCATCCGGTTTTATGAGGAAAAGGGGTTGATCCTGCCCCAACGCACAAACGGCAACCACCGAATATATCGACGGCGCGACCGGGCCCGGTTGAAGCTTATCCTGCGGGGCAAGCGGCTCGGGTACTCCCTCGATGAGATCGCTGAGATGATCGGTATGGCGGAATTTGACATGGATGAAATCGACCAGCTGAAAAAAAGCCTTTCCTACGGGGATAAAAAATTAAAGGAAATCGATGAACGGATGGAGGAGCTGCAGATTTTAAAACAGGATATCCTGGCCATAAGGGAAAAAATCGTGTGCCGACTGGCCGAAATCGAATAGTTTGAATAGCCCTCGGTTCACACAAAGGCCGAGAGGTTGAAAAATTTCAGCGTCTCCTTGGCCTCCCGGCGATATTCTTCCCGATCGACCCCCAGCATCGGTCGGAAAAAATTTTCTCCGGAGACAAAATTATGGATGGCGTTCATAATTGAGAGGACCTTCATCTTGGCATCCAGAGGGACATTTTTCCGTTCATCGGCGAGCCCCATTGAATATGCAATATCAGAAATAAATTCAGGAACTTGAAAATCAAGCTGGCTGCCATGCCGGGTTTTCGTGAAATAACGGAAAAGGGTCAGGTTGGATATCTCCGGATGCTCGAACAAATAATCAGACATTTCGTCAATGGCGATTTCGATGCGTTCGGCAAGCACCCGCCCATGGATTATCTTTTCGACCTCGATCAGTTTCTTGCGCATGCCTTCATTGATATCGCGAATAACGGCCTCATATAGATCCCCCTTTTCCCCCCAGTGATAATAAAGGGTTGATATATCGATTTCCACGGCCTTTGCGATCATTCGGGTGGTGGTTCCGTGGAATCCGTATTCCCCAAAAATTTTACGGGCCGCAAATAGAATTCTGGCCTTCATTGAGTCCGGATTCTGTTTTGCTTTTTCAAGGGACGATGCCATTACAGGTCATTTTCCTTTCTGCTGTTTTCCCCGCTCTGGATAAAGCCGGTCTTATATCACACCCTGATTCTTAAATTCATCAATTTTCTGATCCGTATAGCCAAATTCTTTCAATATGCTTACCGTATCCTGGCCGAAGCCCGGGGGCGATGTTTTAATGCGGCCCGGCGTCTGGCTCAATTTTACGGGAATACCCAGCGCCTTGCGGGGCTTTGCGTCCGGATATGAAAGTTCCACAACCATTTGTCTTTCTTTGAACAGCTCTGATGCCAACGCCTCATCAGGCGTACGCACCGGGGCCCAACAGATTTCCAGGCCGGCCAGCTCGTCTTCCCACTCAGCCAGGGATTTGGACCTGAACTTCTCCCGCATAAAGGCTTTGATTTCCTCCCGCTTCTCCTCATCATACTGCAGCGACCCGTATTGCGGCACCTCAAAAAAATCGCAGAGTTTCTGCCAAAAACGGTTTTCCACTGCGCCGATGGATAAGTATCGCTGATCCGAGGTTTCATAAGTATTATAGCAGGCATACCGATGGGAAAGAAGGGAATCGGCGCGTTTCAAGGGGAGGCCCGTCAACTCTTTCAGATGAACGGCCATCGAGAGGAGGCTAAAGGAGCCGTCCGTCATCGAAATGTCTATATATTGGCCTTTACCGGTAGCGTTTCTGGCATGAAGGGCCAGTAAAATGCCGATCACCCCGTTCATGCCGCCCCCGGCAATGTCAGCGATCTGGATCCCCGGAATGCTGGGCGGACGATCCTTTTCCCCGATGAGATCAAGCACACCGGCAACACTCAAATAGTTGGCATCATGGCCGGGTATCCCCCTAAAGGGTCCGGTTTGCCCGTAGCCGGTAATCGAGCAGTAGATGATCTTCGGGTTGACTGCGGATACGGCCTCATAATCAACCCCCAAACGCTTGGTCACCCCCGGCCGGAAGCCTTCAAGCAAAACGTCTGCGGATTGAACGAGGTGAAAGAACACCCGGCGCCCCGCCTCGGATTTTAAATTAAGGGTCATATGGGACTTATTCCGGTACACCGCTGACCCCCCCCCGGCTTCGGCCGCAAAGCGCTTGTCTTCGACGGCGATTACCCGGGCGCCGTGATCCGCAAGAACCATTGAGCAATACGGGCCGGGAAGCAAACGGGAAAGATCGATAACCGTGATTCCTGACAATGCACCTTGGTCGCTCATATCGCCTCCGTGCCATTCGATTCTACATAATGTTTCACCTAAATTGAGCGATTTTCAAGTTTGCCGCAGATACAAGGAAAATGATGTCGAGCAATAGGCGCCTATGCGAGACATCATTTGACGCAGTAGATGCGGTGAAATTGGAAATCCCGGAGGGTTTCAAATTTTTTGATTTAAAAAATATTCCAATATCCTAAAAATAAAATAAAAATTAAACCTTCAAAAAATTGAAACGCTCAATTTAGGTTCCATCAAACGATCGATTCCATCAATTGATTGATACCTAACCTATCCATTAATTTTTATCAAGTCAACAGAATTTGATGGGACCATAAAAATCGGCCATCATTTAAAAAACCTTTTGACACGGGAAGTAAAAAATCATATTCTTTTCCCCATCATTTGATGGAATAAAATGATGTGAAAAAAAGCTGTAATTCCTACAGCAAAATTTTATACCATCAATAAAGCATCTTGTACCGAAATTCGGAGCGTTTACCTTCAGTTTCAAATTTTATCTACAACCCATTCGCTAATCATCCGATAAAATAACATATGCAGATCAACCCGCGGTTATCCATATTAACCCAAATCCTTTGACAAACAAGGAGGAATCGACATGGCGCTTAACCTCGATGCCATCGGCAAAAAGATCGGCCCTGTCACCAAGGATTACAGCTGGAAGGATGTGGTCCTCTATGCGCTTGGCGTGGGCGCCGGCTTTGATGAGTTGGAGTATGTCTATGAAAAAGACCTGAAGGTGATTCCCAGTTTCGCCGTTGCGGCAATTTTTGAGTTTCTCTCCTACATCGGCTCAAATGCCAACATCGACCTGTCCGGAATACTCCATGGGGAACAGGACCTGATCGTCCACAACCCGATTCCCACAGAAGGCACCCTGACCACAGAAGGCACCATCAGCCATATCTATGACAACGGAAAGAAAAAGGGCGCGCTGATCGTCGGAGAAAGCGAGACCTATCATTCCAACGGCCAGAAACTTTTTACCGCCGTTATCACCCTGGTCGGCCGCAAGGACGGGGGGTTCGGCGGAGAGCCGGCGCCAAAATCAGAGGTTAACTTCCCGGAACGGGCGCCGGATTTTGAGGTTGACGCCCATCCGGCGCCGGATCAGCCCCTGCTCTATCGGCTTTCCGGCGATGTCTTCCAGCTCCATGTGGACCCGGAGTTTGCCAGAATGGCTGGTTTTGAGCAGCCCATCATGCACGGCCTGTGTACCCACGGCTTTGCCTGCCGGGCATTGATCAACAGTCTGGTTCCCGGAGAGCCTGAAAAGCTCCGCCGATTAAAATGCCGCTTTTCAAAAGCGCTTTATCCAGGAGACCCGATTAAAACCCGAATCTGGAAGACCGAAGATAATCAGGCGGTCTGGAAAACCATCAACACGCGAACCGATGAAGAAATCATTACCAACGGGATTTTTGAATACGGCGAGGTGCCGAAGGATGAGATCCGGTTTGACGGCCAGGTGGCGGTGGTTACCGGCGCCGGCGGCGGCTTGGGCCGCGCCTATGCTTTGGAACTGGCCAAACGGGGGGCCAAGGTCGTCGTCAACGATTTTGGCGGCAGCCGTGACGGAACAGGCGGTGCATCAACGCCTGCAGATGAGGCGGTTAAAGAAATCGAGTCCCTGGGCGGCGAGGCCGTCGCCAACTACGACAATGTGGCAACCCCCGAAGGCGGCGAGAATATCATTAAAACCGCCTTGGACGCCTTCGGCACCGTAGATATCGTCATTAACAATGCGGGCATCTTAAGGGATAAGAGTTTTACAAAAATGGAGCCGGAAAACTGGCAGGCGGTCATTGATGTCCACCTGAACGGGGCCTATCACGTAACCCGTCCGGCTTTCAAAGTCATGCGGGAAAAAGGATACGGCCGGGTCGTCATGACCACCTCAGCCGCCGGGCTTTACGGCAATTTCGGCCAATCCAACTACAGCGCCGCCAAAATGGGGATGGTCGGCCTGATGAACACGATCAAACTTGAAGGCAAGAAGCACGACATCAGGGTCAATACCGTCGCCCCCCTGGCGGCGTCAAGGCTTACAGAGGACGTTTTGCCCCCGGATCTGCTGGACAAGGTAAAGCCCGAGTATGTCGCCCCCATCGTTATCTACCTCGCATCAAACCGCTGCAAGGAAACCGGCTGCATTTACAATGCGGGGATGAACAGCTTTAATCGGGCCGCGGTGGTCACCGGCCCCGGTGCCACTATCGGGGACGGAGAGAATCCGCCGTCCGTCGAAGCCGTCATGGATGAATTCGGCAAAATCGACAGCCTAAAAAATGGCAGGGAGTATCCGGAACTCAATGAACAGGTGGGCGAGGTCATCAACGCTTTTTCCAAGCCCGCCCGGCAAGAGCCCGAAGCCGGCGGCGGGCTTACTTCGGTTCCGGCCGTCTTTGAAGCCATGGAGAACGCATTCGATCCTGACGCGGCAAAAGGGGTGGATGTGGTATTCCAATACCATATCTCCGGCGATGACGGCGGCGATTGGTATTGCGTCGTCAAGGACGAAAAGTGCCAGGTTGCCTCCGGGGTCCACGAAAAACCGACCTGCACCCTGAAGATGAAGGATTCGGATTTTCTCAGCATGATAAACGGCACGCTTCCGGCCATGCAGGCCTATACCTCGGGTAAGCTTAAAATTGAAGGCGATATCATGAAATCTCAACTGATCGAAAAACTGTTTAAGATGTAACCCTTTAAATCGCTATAAACAGAGATATACAGGAGATGAAAAATGATTGGGATCACTGATTACGGTGCATATATTCCTCGCCTCCGGTTAAACCGTATGGCGATCTATGAAAACATGGGATGGTTTGCCCCGGCCATCGTCATGGTGGCCCAGGGAGAGCGCTCCATGTGCTACTGGGATGAGGACGCCGTCACCATGGCGGTAACCGCATCCAAAGAATGCTTGAAGCATCACAAAAAAACAGATGTGGATGCGCTCATGCTGGCATCCACAACATTGCCGTTCGCGGATCGCCAGAATGCAGGGATTGTTTCAACGGCCCTGAACCTGAGGCCCGATATCATGACCGCCGACTTTACCTCATCCCAGAAATCCGGCTCTAATGCCCTGCTGGCCGCTATGGAATCGGTAAAAAGCGGGGAGCGGGACCGTATTCTCGTTTCCGCCGCCGATAAACGGGAAACTAAACCCGCCTATTTTCACGAAATGTGGTTCGGCGACGGCGCCGCCTCGCTTTTAATCGGGAATACGGATGTAATCGCCGAATTCAAGGGTTCATATTCGGTCTCCTATGATTTTATCGACCATTATCGCGGGGCGCTGCATCGCTATGACTACAACTGGGAAGAGCGTTGGGTCCGGGATGAAGGCTACTCCAAGATCATCCCGGAGGCCGTGAACGGGCTGCTTTCCAAGCTTAACATCACCATGGAGGATGTGGACAGGCTTGTCTACCCCTGCTTCTTCAAGGGCGAACACAAAAAAATCGCCAAAAAATTGGGGGCCGCCCCGGAAAAGGTCGTTGACAATCTGCATGAGGTCTGCGGCGATACCGGCTGCGCGCATGCCATGTTGATGATGGCCTCGGCCTTGGATGACGCCAAACCCGGGGACCGGATCCTGATGGCGAGCTTCGGCCAAGGATGCAGCGCATTTTATTTTGAGGTAACGGAAAATATCAATAGCCTCCCGGTTCGCAATAAATTTAAAACCACCGTGGAGAACAAGGAGACCATCGACAACTATCCCAAATTCCTCGAATTCAGGGAACTCATCCAGCCGGATATGGGCATCCGCGCCGAAGCCCCGACCCAGACGGCGCTGCCCACGCTCTGGCGGAAACGAAAAATGATCCTGGGCCTGGTCGGCGGCAAATGCAGTAAATGTCAGACCCCGCAGTTCCCCAAGACAGAGGTCTGTGTCAATCCGCATTGCCGCGCCCGGCATACCCAAGAGGATTATGAATTCTCAGATATCCCGGCCAGGATCAAAACCTACACCGGTGATCTGCTGGCTGTCTCCGTGGATCCGCCCCACAAATACGGAATGATCCAGTTTGAGGGCGGCGGCCGGTTTATGGCGGACTTCACCGACTGCACGCTCGAAGAATTAAAGGTGGGCCTGCCTGTTTATATGGTGTTCCGTAAACGCACCGAAGACAAGAACCGCGGATTCGTCAACTATTTCTGGAAGGCCGCGCCAGTTCCCGGGGCGGCCGAAGAAATGAAAAAAGTCCGGTTCGACGGCCAGGCAGCAGTGATCACCGGGGCCGGCGGCGGATTGGGGCGCGTCTATGCACTCGAACTGGCTAAACGTGGCGCCAGCGTAGTTGTCAATGACTTGGGCGGCTCCCGGGACGGCTCCGGAGAGGGCTCCGCTACGCCCGCGGAACAGGTGGTCAACGAAATCAAAGAACTCGGCGGGCAGGCGGTGGCCAACTATGACAACGTGGCAACGACTGAAGGCGGAGAAAATGTAATCCAAGCCGCTTTGGACAATTTCGGCCGCATCGATATCGTCATCAACAACGCCGGCATTTTAAGAGACAAGAGTTTTGTGAAGATGGCGCCGGAGAACTGGTCGGCGGTCCAGGCGGTTCACCTAAACGGGGCCTACAACGTCAGCCGCCCCGCATTTAAAGCGATGCGGGAAAAGAAATACGGCCGGATCATTATGACCACGTCTGGGGCCGGGCTTTACGGCAACTTCGGCCAGAGCAACTACTCCGCAGCCAAAATGGCGCTCGTCGGGTTGATGAATACCCTCAGAATCGAAGGCCAAAAATACAACATCAATGTCAACACCATTGCTCCGCTTGCCGGCTCCCGGCTAACGCAGGACGTTATGCCGCCGGAGATTTTTGAAAAAATGAAGCCCGAGTTTGTCGCCCCGATCGTCCTTTACCTGTGCAGCGAAGCCTGTGATCAGAGCGGCAAAATATTTAATGCCGGCATGGGCTATTACAATCGGGCGGCGATTATGACCAGCCCGGGCGTCCAGCTGGGGGATTCGGAAAACCCGGCCACCCCCGAAGAGGTCAGCGCCAATATCGACAAAATCAATGCGATGGAGGGCGCCGAGCTCTATGAGGACGCCAATGCCGCGCTCTTTGGATTGGCATCGCCCCCGAAGCCGAAAAAAGCGGCGGCAGGCGGGGAAGAAGCCGCTGGCAGCGGAATGCGCGTGAAGGACGTGTTCGATAAAATGCCGGATGCCTTCCAACCGGAAGCCGCCAAGGGCGTGGATGTGGTCTTTCAATACGCAATTTCCGGCAGCGACGGCGGCGATTGGACGGTAACCGTAAAAGACGGCGCCTGTGAGGTGGCGGCCGGCAAAGCCGAAAAGCCCACCTGTACATTGAAAATGGCTGATACCGATTTTCTGGATATGATTTCAGGAAAGCTCGATCCCATGAAAGCGTTCACATCTGGGAAGCTCAAAATCGACGGCGATGTAATGAAATCCCAGCTGATCGGCAAACTATTTTCACTTTGAAATTAGGTATCGGGTTTTAGGTATTGGGTATCGGGTTGTTTGATAAAATCGATATTAGTTTGGAATTTAACAGTCTTTGTCCTTGCTAATACCTAATACCTAACTGCTAACACCTAACACCTAACTGCTAATACCTAACCGCCATATATAAGGAGGAATGACCATGGCTACAGGAATAAAAGATAAGGTCGCCATTATTGGCATGGGATGCACCAAGTTTGGCGAGCGTTGGGATGTGGGGGCCGAAGAATTGATGGTTGAGGCCTATGAGGAATGCCTGGCAGACGCCAATATCGACGATACAGAGATTGAGGCCGCATGGTTCGGTACATGCCTGGAAGAGATCAATGTGGGTAAAACCGCCATGCCGCTTTCAACCACCCTGCGCCTGCCCATGATTCCGGTTACCCGGGTGGAAAATTACTGTGCAACCGGCACCGAAGCGTTTCGCGGGGCATGTTATGCAGTGGCCTCCGGCGCATATGACATCTGCCTGGCGCTTGGGGTAGAAAAACTTAAAGATACCGGCTACGGAGGGCTGCCCGCAGCTGGCTCCGGGGCCGGAACCCTGTTATGGCAGTGGTGGCCGAATCTTACCGCACCCGGATCTTTTGCCCAGCTTGCCAGCGCCTATTCGGCCAAGTATAGAATCAAAGACGATGAGCTCAAAAGGGCTATGGCCCATGTTTCGGCAAAAAGTCACGCCAATGGTACATTAAACCCAAAGGCCCACCTGCAAAAAGCGGTTACTGAGGATCAGGTCATGGCATCGCCGATCGTCGCCCATCCTTTGGGACTTTTCGACTGCTGCGGGGTCAGTGACGGATCCGCCTGCGCCATCGTGACCACCCCGGAGATCGCCAAAAAAATGGGGAAAAAGGATTTCGTAAGCGTCAAGGCCCTCCAGATTGCATTGAGCAGCGGTGAAGAGCTGGGATACGATGAATGGGACGGCGATCACTTCCTGACCACTTCAAAATGCAGCACCAAGGCATACGAAGAGGCGGGTATCGAAAACCCCCGCGAAGAGATCAGTATGATGGAGCTTCACGATTGCTTTTCGATTACCGAACTGGTAACATATGAGGATATGCATATTTCAGAGCGGGGAAAAGCGATAAAAGACATCATGGACGGATTCTATGATTTAAACGGGCAACTCCCCTGCCAGGTAGACGGGGGGCTGAAATGCTTTGGCCACCCCATCGGCGCCTCGGGGCTACGCATGCTCTATGAAATGTATCTACAGCTTCACGGCCGGGCCGATAAGCGTCAGATCGAGGCCCCACGCCTGGGCCTGACCCACAACCTCGGGGGATTCCCTTTCCAGAATATCTGCAGTATATCGATTATAGGAAAATACGAAGATTAAAAGGAGCAACTTCATGGCACAGCAATATATCGCCGATAGACGAGACGTGGATTTTGTGTTGTACGAACAAATGGATGCGGAAAAACTGACGAAGACAGACAAGTATTCGGATCTGAACAAAAAAGCCTTTGATATGGTCATCAACGAGGCAAGAAATTTTGCCATCAAGGAAATCCTGCCAACGTACGCGGAGGGCGACAGAAACGGGGCCCGGTATGAGGACGGGCAGGTTATCGCCCCGGAATGCTACCGCCGGCCGCTGGAGCTGTTCCGGGAAGGCGAATGGATCGCCATGACAGAGGACCCCGAAATCGGCGGCCAGGGCCTGCCCCATTTGATCGCCCAGGCGGCCAACGAATACCTGATCGGGGCCAATTTTGCCTTCGCCGCCTATGCGGTCCTGGGCCATGGAACCGGGAAAATGATCGAACTCTTCGGCACGGAACAACAGAAAAAGATGTTTCTGAAAAACCTGTATACTGGCAAATGGGGCGGCACAATGGATTTGACCGAACCCAATGCCGGCTCCGATGTGGGGAGCCTAGAGACCACAGCGGTCAAGAATGAGGACGGCACCTATTGCCTTACCGGAAACAAGATTTTCATCACCAACGGCGACCAGAATCTGACGGAGAACATCATTCACCCGGTGCTTGCCAGGATTGAGGGGGCACCCAAGGGAACAAAGGGAATCTCCCTGTTTATCGTCCCCAAGATCTGGGTCAACGAAGACGGCAGCCTGGGTGAGCCCAATGACGTGGTCCCAACCGGAATTGAAGAGAAAATGGGGCTTCACGGGAGTCCCACCACCGCCCTCGCCTTCGGCAGCAAGGGCAAATGTCGGGCCCTATTGCTCGGAGAAGAAAACAAAGGCATGCGGGTCATGTTCCACATGATGAATGAGGCAAGGCTTGGCGTCGGGCTGCAGGGATTGAACCATGCCTCCGGCGCCTATCTGTATGCGGTCAATTATGCCAGGGAAAGGTACCAGGGAAGAGACCTTTTGCAAACCGGGGATCCCGAGGCCCCATTGGTACCGATAATCGCCCATCCAGATGTTCGGCGGATGCTGATTTGGATGAAGGCGCATGTGGATGGGATGCGGAGCTTTATCTATTACGTGGCATCCCTTTTTGACCGGGTAGAGCAGATAGCATCTGATGAAGAAAGGGATAAGACCCAGGGACTGATTGACCTTTTGACCCCACTGGTAAAGGGCTATTGCACGGATATCGGCTATGAGATATGCGTTCAGGCGATCCAGGTTTACGGGGGTTACGGCTACACCAAGGATTACCCCGTGGAGCAGCTGACGCGGGACGGTAAAATCAGCTCCATCTATGAGGGGACCAACGGCATACAGGCGATGGATCTGCTCGGCCGGAAGCTGGGCATGAAAAAAGGCCAGGTCTTCATGGATTTTGTGGGTGAAATCCAGAAAACCATTGCTGACGGCAAATCCACCGAAGGCCTGGAAGATATGGCCGCCAAACTCGAAGAGGCCGTCAACCGGCTCGGTGAGGTGGCCATGCATATCGGCAAACTGGCCATGTCTGAGCAGGTTAAAACCGCGTTTGGGGATGCATACCCGTTTCTTATGGTAACAGGCGATGTGATTGTGGGATGGATGCATCTGTGGCGGGCGGTCGCCGCCACGCCCAAGCTTAAAAAAATCGTCGGCAGCCTGGAGGCGCAGGCACGTTCTGAAAAAGCGGAAAAGAACAAGGAGGCCGCTTTTTACGACGGACAGTTAAGAACCGCCCAATATTTTATCTATTCCATGCTGCCGGGCACGCTGGGCAGAATGAACGCCATTCTGCAGAGCAACGACGCCCTGGTTCAAATACATGAGAAATCCTTCGGCGGCATGTAGGTTCGCTCCGCCCCACCGTCATGACGGATAGGCCGGGCACCACCAAAGGGTATGGACGGACACTAAATAGTTTAAGTACGCCCGTTATCCGTATGATCAAAGCACCAGTATTTCCAGGTTAGAACCTAACTCACTATTTTTATTTAAATATATATAAAATTTCGCTTGACGCCGGTAACGTCCGCTGCTAAAAATTAAGCTGGTTGGCCGACTGAATTTTAACCCCTCAACCCAATCAAGGAGCTCATCATGTTACCCGATTTTTTTGAATTCTACAGTCCTACCAAGGTGGTGTATGAAGACGGCGTGGCTTCCGACTTAAAACCCGAACTCGATATCATCGGTATCCAAAAGTATTTCGTCATATCCGATCATATCATCAATGACCTCGGGTTGATCCAGAAAGTGGCGGACGGACTCGAGGATGCCGGTTGTGAGGTTGTGGGCAAATACCTCGATGTTGCCCAGGATGCAAGGCTAAATGACGTTCAGACATGCGCGGAGGCGGTTAAATCCTCCGGCGCTGAAGGCATCATCTCCATCGGCGGCGGCAGCGTGATCGATACGGCGAAAGCCGTAAACATCCTGTTTTCCGTTGGGGGCGATCTGGTTGAAGACTATTCGGGCGCCCATACGCTGACCCGACCCCTCAGCCCCCATGTCGTCATCCCTACCACCGCCGGCACAGGCAGCGAAGTCACGTTTGTCGCCGTCATCTATGACGAGGAGAATAAAGAGAAGCTCGCCTTCCCGGACAAATATTTAATGCCCAACCTGGCGGTGCTGGACCCTGAAATGACTGTTTCTTTGCCCCCGAAGATGACGGCGGCCACCGGCATGGACGCCCTGACCCATGCGATTGAGGCCTATGTCGGCATTCAGGCCGCTCCTTTTTCAGACGCCTTTGCCTTGGGCGCCATTGAGTTGATCATGAAGAATCTGGTCACGGCAACTGAAAATGGCGAAGATATTGAAGCCAGGGGGGCGATGCTGATCGCCGCGACCATGGCCGGCATTGCATTCACCCATTCCATGTGCGGCTGCGTCCATGGAATGGCGCATGCGACCGGCGGCCTTTACCGGGTCCCGCACGGCGTAGCCAATGCCATCTTCCTGCCGTTCGGCATGGAATACAATTTTGAAGAGATTACGGAAAAACTGGCCCGCCTGGCGCCGGTAATGGGCGAGGACGTCTCAGGCGGCTCCGAAGAAGAGGCCGCGGGAAAAGCCATCGAGGCAGTTCGAAAACTCACCGCAAACCTCAATAAACTGGGCGCTTTGCCCTTAAAGTTAAGCGAAGTGGGGGTTCCCGAAGATGGTCTGGCCGATATTGCAGAGGGCGCCCTAAATGATGGGACCTCCTTTTACAATCCCCGCGAGGTCGATCCGGATGAACTGCTGCCTTTTATCCAAAGGGCTTACTAGTGATTCAACAATCCAAACCAATATCTGAATGAAAGGGAGGCATTATGGGTCTTTTTGAAAACTCGGAAAAATTTGAAGAGGTTTTGGGGGGTTTTTTTCGTCAGTTGGCCGAGACGCCGCAGATTGCAGACAAGCTGCTCAAATCAAACCTGATTATCCGGTTCAACTATACGGATCCGGACCTGGTGATCGTGGTTGACTGCTCCGGGGATAAAATCGATGTCCGGCCCCATGATACGGAAACCAAGGCGACCGTTGAGATGTCTATGACCGCTGACATCGCCCATAAATTCTGGTTTGGCAAGGTCAACCTGACCAAGGCGCTTACCCGCAAGGAGATGGTAGCCAAGGGGCCGATTCCCAAAATTCTTAAACTCCTGCCGGCAATCAAGCCCTCATATGCGATGTATCCGAAATATTTGGAAGAAAACGGATATAGCCAGTATAATATACACTAGGAGGAAAGATTATGGGCGGTTATGCAGGCCAAATCCTCTACGTCGACCTGAGTTCCGGTACGGTTGAAAAGAAGCCGCTGGATATGGCATTTGCAAGAAAACATATCGGTGGCTTGGGACTTGGCGCCAGAATTTATTTTGACCTCATCAAGGATAGCCCGGATATTGACGCATTATCAGAAGACAACCCGTTTGTCCTGATGACGGGTCCGATCACCGGCTTCAAGCTAGATGGCGCCGCCCGGTGGACGATTGCAACAAAATCGCCCTTGACCGGCGTATGGGGCGACAGCAATATCGGCGGGTTTTTTGGTGCCCGGCTGAAATTTGCCGGCTATGACGGCATCGTTATCACGGGCAGGGCTCAAAAACCATCCTATCTATTCATCAATAATGACACGGTCGAACTAAGAGACGCCGAAGCCTATTGGGGAAAGGATATCTATGAGACGGACCGGGCGATGGTCTCGGAGCTAAAATCGGAAACCGGCAGAACCGGGACCGTATTCTGTATCGGACCGGCCGGGGAGAATCTCATCAGATACGCCTCGATTATCAACAGTAAGCGCCATGCCGCCGGCCGGGCCGGCATGGGGGCCGTGTGGGGCTCAAAGAATCTCAAGGCGATCTATGTAAACGGCACCGGAAAAGTTGAGGCCGCGGATCCCGGCAAACTTGCCGAAATCAAGGAGGAGCTCAAAGCGGTCTATGAAGAAAGCATTTTCATCGACGCTTTAAGGGCCAGCGGCACGCCGGCCCATATTGATGTCGGCAGCCTTGCCGGCGATATCCCGATCAAAAACTGGCAAATGAATGAATGGGAAGCAATTGATGATATCGGCCCCTCTGAGATCGAAGATAAAATTCATGCCGGCCACAAGACGTGCTATGGATGCAGCGTGGCGTGCAAAAAAGAGGCGGAGATAAAGGATGGCCCCTATCGGATTGCGAAAGGCCCGTCCCCGGAATATGAGACGGTTGCCACCTTCGGTTCCATGTGCCTGAACGCCAATATTGAATCGATTGCAAAGGCCAACGATCTCTGTAACCGGTATGGAATGGACACCATCACCTGCGGGTCGACCATCGCCTTTGCCATTGAATGCTTCGAGAACGGCCTGATCAACGAATCCGACACCGAAGGTATCGAGCTGAGATGGGGGGATGCCGACGCCATTGTCGCAATGACGGAAAAAATAGGCAAAAAAGAGGGATTCGGCGCGATATTGGCCGAAGGCAGTGCGGCGGCAGCGGAAAAAATCGGGGGCAATGCAAAGGATTACCTGACCACCATTAAAGGAATGGAAGCCCCCATGCATGACCCGAGAAGCGCGCATGGCTATGCCCTGGCCTATGCCGTCTCCCCCCGGGGGGCTTGCCATGAGGCCAGCCTGGACTTTAACGTTGAAGGCGGCTCCCAGATGATACCCGAAATCGATGAGCTTTCGGCCGATTACGAGGAATTCAGCAGTGAAGGAAGGGCCCAGTTGAATGTCGCATGCCAGGACTATGGCATGTTCTTTTCCTGCTGCGCCATTTTTTGTAATCTCGGAGCCGTTCCCCTGAGTGCGACTCAGGCCATATCGATTGTCAACGCCATTACCGGGTTTGATTACACCCTTGACGAAGTCCTGCAGGCCGGCCGTCGTTTATGGTATCTCAAGCGCGGGCTGTCCAATTTGTTCGGCGCCCGGGCTGAAGATGACCGGGTCCCCGAACGTCTGATGACCGAACTGGAAGACGGCCCCACGGCCGGCAGTTTGCCGGATATCGAACGTATGCGCTCTGAATTTTATGAAATCCGGGGCATAAACGATGATGGCATACCAAGGGCGAAGGTGCTCGAAAAAGAAGGATTAGGCGATCTGGCGGCTATCCTGAACCGAGCGTAACTATTCACAACACAGCGGGCCTGCCCACCTCTCTGTTTCAGACTCGCTGTTTTTTTATCCTAAACTGAGCGATTTTCAAGTTTGCCGCAGATACAAGGAAAATGATGTCGAGCAATAGTTGCCTATGCGAAACATCCGCTGACAAAGTAGATGCGGCAAAATTTGAAACGCTCAGTTTAGGTTATAGATAGATAGGTATACGCCCTGATGAACGAAAAAATTGCCGCGAAACAGGCAAAAAAACGACAACAGATAGTCGAGGCCGCCACTCAGGTGATTGCCCGCAAGGGCGTCGAAAAAACCAGTCTGAACGACATCGCCGAGGCCGCCGGCATCAGCAAGGGCAGCCTTTATTACTATTATGCCTCCAAAAATGACCTGATTTTCGATATTACCGAGACCCACATCAACCAAATCTCCCGCAACCTGTTCGATATCATTGAAAACAGCCGGGAGACGACCGAGTGGAAGGATATTCTGAACATCCTGTTTGAACGGATAATGGCCGCTGAGACCCGGGGAAGGCTTCACCTATACCTTTTGCAGCAGGCATTAAACGGCAACACGGAGCTCGCCGAACGATTCCGCAAAAAATACGGGGAATGGAACGCCACTATCCGTGAAGGATTCTCCAAAATAGACCTGGAGAGCTCTGAATACACGGTTCTATCAACACTGATTATTGCGGCCCTCGACGGATGCCTGATCCAGTCGATGCTGGGACTTAATATTTCCCCTGCGACCGAAATTATCAATTATCTGGACGTGAAAGTGCCGATTTCGACTTAATCCTAAATTGAGCGTTTCAATTTTTTGAAGGTTTAATTTTTATTTTATTTTTAGGATATTGGATCATTTTTTTAAATCAAAAAATTTGAAACCCTCCGGGATTTCCAATTTAGGTTAATCAATCCGATGCTGACGCATCAAGGCCCCACTCGGACAGAAAAAGCGCATATCCCTGCCCGATTTTTGTCTGGAGAAAATACCGATCACAAAAATACATTCGGCATCCGTACGGCCTGGACTCATAAATAAGACAGGTGCCGTTCGGCGACAGATGGGGACAGGCGCTTACGACGCGGCCATCATTGAGCGTCAGTTTTGAGACCTCACCTGTCTCCGGATGCCTGCCGCAGCACTCATAGAGTTTATCTTCAATTGGGCAATCTTCACACGGATTCATGACACCAGCTCCGATCGTTAATTCTTTACGAAAACGTCAAGCAGGTATAGCTTTAAGCATTTGATCTTTATCGAATCGTTTGGTAAAAGAAAACGATTGATGGTTTCGTAAGAAGTCCAATATCTGTGTGGCGCTTCCGTCCCCCGGAATTTCACGTACAGCTAAGTACGCTGCATTCCTCGGGATTTTGTGCACCTTGATCTTGAACTTTTTACTTTGCCATCCCAAAATCGACCTTTTACGATATTGTCAACGATTCGTTTACATAAAAAAAGGATCAAAAGTGCTGAAGAATACCCTGACAAAGATAGAGACCAAAATCAAGCAGTCCCCGAATATCCCCGAGGAAAAAAAATCCGAATATTTTGAGCTGTTGCAGCAGCTCAACAGCGAAGTCAATGAGCTCAACAGGACCGATCATGAAAAAGCCCAAAGTGTTAAAGAGTTTACCAAGGCGGCCGCGCATGAGTCCACACGGGAAGAGATCAATCCGAAGCTGTTTCAAATCGCCCTCGACGGTTTATCCTCGTCTGTCCAGGAATTTGAGGCCTCTCATCCCCGACTCGTCCAGACGGTTAATTCCATATGCACCTTTTTATCGAAGATAGGGATTTAACCCCCCGATTCAACGGCAACTATGGAAAACAGGGGTGCGGATACGGCTTTTACCCGCCCCTATCGACAATGTTGACCAATAGCAGGAGACGAATATGACGATTGATTCAGAATCGAACGATTCATTCCAGGGTTCGGGGGATGAGCCGATTTTTTATCGCTATATCCCGTCGGCGGAAGAACGCGGCCGAATTTTAATCGCGCACGGCCTTGGCGAACATTCCGGCCGTTATTCCCATGTTATGGAAAAACTGCTGGATACGGGGCTTTCCGTATGGGCCTTAGACCACCGGGGCCATGGGCAAAGCGGCGGCAAACGGGGCCATGTCAACGCATTTGATCAGTATATTGAAGACCTGCACCAGATGATAAAAATTGTCCGCCAGGGAATGGCCGAAAACACGAAATTTTTCCTCCTGGGCCACAGCATGGGCGGACTGATCGTGTTAAATTACGCGGAAAACCATCCCCGCATGATTGACGGCCTGATCGCCTCATCCCCGGGACTGGCGCCGGCTGATGGCATTCCGCGGATAAAAGGGGCCATCGGCAGACTCATGTCTAAAATATGGCCGGGACTGGCACTAAACAATGCGCTCGACTCCGGCTTTCTAAGCCACGACAGCGCCGTGGTAACGGATTATGACAATGATCCGCTGGTGCATCCATGGGTGACGGCCCGGTGGTTTACGGAGTATTTGGACGCCATGGCGGATACCATCCGCTCCGCCTCGTCGATTCAAATGCCGATTCTGATGCAGGCCGCCGGTGATGATCACCTGGTAGACGCCGAGGCATCCCGTAAATTCTTTGACAGCCTTACCCTTACGGACAAGACCTTTTATTTCTATGATCACTTGTATCATGAAATTTACAACGAACTGGGGGAAAAACGGGAGCAGGTATTAGGCGACCTGACTGGATGGCTTGATGATCACATTTGATGGTTATAAACATTAGCTATGCTTAACATGTTCAGGGAATGGTTTAAAAGCCATTTTTCAGATCCCCAGATTGTCATTCTCTGGGTGTTTCTGATTGTCGGCTTTTTATTGATCATTCTTCTCGGCGATATGTTAAAGCCGGTTTTTGCAGGGCTGGTAATCGCCTACCTGCTGGAGGGCGCGGTTAATCGGCTTCAGTGGTTGAAAGTGCCCAGAAATATTTCGGTTTACCTGACTTTTACCGTCTTCGTCTTCTGCCTCCTGCTCCTTGTGATCGGCCTTTTGCCGCTTCTGTCCCGACAAATCGCGCAGCTCATTCAGGATCTGCCGGCAATGATTGCCAACGGCCAGGAAGAGCTCATGCAGCTGCCGCACAAATATCCGGAGCTGGTCTCCGAATCCCAGGTTCAGCAGATTATTGATTTTTTGAAATCGGAGTTGACCCGGCTGGGCCAGAGCGCACTGGTATATTCCGTCGCCTCGGTAAAAAATTTGATCACCATCCTGGTCTATCTGGTGCTGGTGCCCTTCCTGGTCCTGTTTTTCCTGAAGGACAAGGAGCTGATCATCCAGTGGGGCAAGGGGTTCCTTCCGAAGAATCGGGACCTTGCCACTGAAGTATGGAACGAGGTCAACTTGCAGGTCGCCAATTTTATCCGCGGCAAACTTTGGGAAATTATTATTGTATGGAGCGCCACCTATGTTATTTTTGTAATTCTGGGTTTGAATTTCGCCATGCTGCTCTCGTTTTTTGTCGGCCTCTCGGTTCTTGTCCCCTATATCGGGGCCACGGTGATGACGCTGCCCGTCGCCTTGATGGCGTTTTTCCAGTGGGGGATCGGGCCGAATTTCATGTACACGATGATCGCCTATGGGATCATCCAGCTGGTTGATGGCAATATCCTGGTCCCGCTGCTGCTCTCTGAGGTGGTCAATCTGCACCCCGTGGCGATTATCGTCGCCGTCCTTGTATTCGGCGGTTTGTGGGGGCTCTGGGGCCTGTTTTTTGCCATCCCCCTGGCGACGCTTGTTCATGCGGTAATTAAAACCTGGTTCGGTAAGAGATATAAGGATGAGTCACCTATGCCTGAAAATACGTCTGATTACACAACATGACAGGGATAAGAGATATGCATCGTTCTAGTCCAACCCAAAAACCCAGGGCTCGCTTTTCACCCATCTTCCAGATCCGGATCGGCCTGCTTTTATTGCTGATCGCGGCCGTTCTGGCACCGGAAACATTGCTTGGCCAGGAGCCACCGATCCAACTCGACTCTCGAACAAAAGACGAACTCCGTATGCTGACGCCGAAAGAAATGCCGGAGGAGGAAAAAACCGAAAAAGACCTGAGCACCATCACCCTGTACCTTGAAAACGATGTCTTTGTCGGACAGGATATGGAATACACCAACGGATTGAAGCTGACCTGGAGCTCACCGGTCCATAAGGACTATCCCCCAAAGGCGATACCCCATCGATGGCTGTATCCGATCATAAAAAAACTGCCGTTCAAACATGACGCGCAGACCCGAAACAATATCACCTATTCAATCGGACAGAACATCTATACGCCCGAAGATATCGACAAGGAGGAACTGATCGAGGATGATCGCCCCTATGCGGGGATCACATACGTCAGCATCGGCTTTCACAATCGAAGGCTAAAGCATATGGACACGGTGGAAATGCACCTCGGTATCGTGGGGCCGGAATCCTATGCCGAAGAATGCCAGGAGGCCGTGCATAGCATGTTCAACGACGAGGATCCGGAGGGCTGGGACAATCAGCTGGACAATGAGGCCGTGCTCGGCGTCGTCTACAGCCACAAGAAAAAAATTTTTGAATCCGGTATCGGCCGAGGCCTCGGCTATGACGGCATCATAAATACCGGCGGCGCCCTTGGCAACGCCATGACATTCTACAACCTAGGGTTTACGCTTCGGTTTGGCTGGAACATGCCCAACGATTTCGGAAATTTCCCGATCCGACCGGCAAGCGCGTTTAATGCCGCCTTTGACGCCCGCGACCCAAGACTTACAACGGATAGGTGCTTCGGCGCCCATATGTTTTTCTCTGTGAACGGCAAAGCCGTATTAAGGGATATCTTTCTCGATGGCAACACCTTTTCCGACAGCCATGATGTGGACAAAGAGCCGTTGGTCGCCGATTATATCGCCGGTCTGGGATTTATCATGGGAAGGGCCAAACTCTGCATGGCCTACGTAGTCAGAACCGAACAGTTTGAAGAGCAGGACGACGCCCAGGAATTCGGATCCATAAACCTGTCGTATTCATTCTGAGCCTTGACAATCTCGTAGCAAGCCATCAGCCTTAACCGGGCAAACTGGAAACAAAAAAAGGAGCATCCATGAAAAGCATAGAACAACCCAAAGTCTACCTGATCGCAAAAACCCAGTTGGTCCGCGAGGGTCTTGAAGACTATTTGAATGATATCGGAAATCCGGATTGGCAGCCGGATGCCGAGGTATCCGACGGAGAAAACCTGGTCGAAGCCGCCGGCCGGATGTGTTACCGCAGCTGGCAGCCCTATGACCCTTCAAAGCCGGAGGCGACCAACCCCAACGTCACCCAGGTCCGGCGCGGAAATGAGCGATATATTGGAAACGTTTTGAAAAGCGGCCATGGATCCCTACTTGAGCATGTGAATATGACCTTCATCTGCCGAAACGTCTCCCGCGTATTCACCCATGAGCTGGTCAGGCACCGGGCCGGAATGGCCTACAGCCAGGAAAGCCTCCGATATGTCCGCTTAGATGACCTCTCCTTCTGGGTCCCGGAGGCCGCCAGAAATAATCCGAAGGCCAAGGAAAAATTTGACGCCGTTATTGACTTTCTGGAAAACACCCAGAAAGAGCTGGCAGAAATTTTTGGCATCCATGACTCACCCGATTTCACTGAGAAGAAGCATCTGACCTCCATGTTCCGGCGTCTGGCCCCCATCGGACTCGGCACCTCCATCCTGGTGACCGGCAATCTCAGGTCATGGCGGCATATCATCGCCATGCGGACTTCACCGGCGGCAGAAGAGGAAATCCGTATCGTGGCCGGTCAAATCGCCGAGATCTGCAAGCAGGCCTATCCCAATATTTTCCAGGACATGGAATTTGAGGTGGCATCCGGCACATGGCGGTTTGGCCATTCCAAAGTTTAACGAGGCCCTCGCTAAGCCATGCTTTACGAAACCAATTTAGCCGTCAGATACGCAGAGACCGGCATCGAAGGCCGGCTCAAGCCCGGCATGATACTGAACTACTTCCAGGATATTGCCAGCGATCACTGCGCCGAGCTGGGGGTCTCCGCACTCGACCTGCTGCCGAAAAACCTGGCATGGGTGGTATACCGGTACCATTTAAATATCTACCGGTATCCGTTATGGAAGGAAGATCTTCAATTCAAGACATGGCGCTACCCGGCGAACAATCTCTATGAGCTCAGGCAGTTTGACGTCCATGATAAGGCGGAAAACCTCATTATTACGGCAAAAAGCGCCTGGATTCTTACGCGGCTGGACAATAAAAAACCCGTGCGTCTGAAATACCACATGCCGGAGCAGCTGATGAACGGCCATCAGCAGCCGGTTGAGAACGATTTTACCCCCATCCCTGAGCGGACCGAAAAAGACGATGGCCGCTCCTTTTTGGTCAGGATGCATGATTTGGATTTTAACCGGCATGTGAACAACGCCGTATACGTCATCTGGGCACTGGAAAGCGTGCCCGCCGATATTGCCGCATCCCGCCTGCCGTATGAAATCTCGATTCAGTATCAGGGGGATGCGGTCTTTGGCGATCGGATCACCGCATTTACGCAGCCGTTTCCGGAAAAACCGGAATCAGAAGCCGCCTATCTGCACACGATCCACCATGACGGCGAGGATAAGCCGATTACCCGTGTTATTACCCGTTGGCATCCGTTTGATGCGTTTTCCCAGACGCCTTAGAACCGCTCGATCAACCTATCGATAATAAACGTGGTCTCCCGCATGGCCTGATCGCTGAACGGGCCAAACCACTCGGCGATTTTTCCAAACTCCTCCAGAAACCGTTCCTTGTCGTTTGCTTGCAGCATATCCAGGCTGTCCTGCAGGGATTGGATGTATTGCTTCAGCAAATCCCGCCGTTGTTTTGAGGCGAAAATAATTTCGCAGTAAAGCGACGGATCCTGGGCAAACAGGCGGCCCACCATGCCAAGCTCCAACCGGTATATAGGGCTTGTAAAATCAAGGGTCCGCTCAAGATTGATTTTTTTGCGGTATAAAAACCGTCCGAAGGCAAAAGAGGCGAAGTGGCGCAGCGCCTGGACGATATCCATCATCTCGTCATGTTCACGGGCATCGGCAGTTAGTACGACGCTGCCCCATGCCGTAAACTGATCCAGCAGCCACTGGCATTCGGCAAGATGCCTGCCGGGAGTAGCCACGACTATCTGCTTGTCAAGAGAGGATGTCGTAGGGCCGAACAACGGATGAAGCCCGATCACAGGCCCCTCATGCGCTTTAAGCATGACCGATAAGGGGGAGGCCTTGATGCTGGTAATATCGGCCAGCACGGCACCCTTCGGCAGGTACGGGGCAAGCTGAGCGATAATGGGATTCGTCTGATCAATCGGAACACTGATCAGGGCGGCATGGATACCGGCGCACAGCCGCCTGGCATCATGCCAATCGGACTTGTCGAGAATACGGACCTGGTAGCCGGCCTCGGCAAATCTGCTTTCGAAATACCGGCCCATCTCCCCCCTGCCGCCGACGATAAGGATCACGCCCCCCGGCAAGACCGCCTTGCTGCCGATCCGCTGCGTCTGCTCGACCCGGGACTGCCTTAGAATAAGCCGGTAGAGTTCCTCGACAAAATAGGGTTCGAGCCCGGCGGAGGCCCCCTGCGATCGGCGACTGGAAATAAGGTCCTCTTCCCTTGACGGATGATAGACCGGCAGGTTCCGGGCCTTCTTTATTTCCGTCACCCGTTTGACCTCCCGCTGGCGTTTTGCCAACAAAGAGACGATCTGTTCATCAATTCCGTCGATCGCCGCCCTTAACTTTTCAAGCCGATCACTGTCGTCGCCGTTTTTACTATCTGAAACTGTCAAGCCCGATACGCCCTTTCAAAGTTTGCCCGCTTCCTTTTCGGCCGCAATTCTTTCTTTAAGATCACAGATGAAACACTTGTCCGGCTTTATGGTTTTATACCCGCATATCGGGCACCGGTTGACCGGCTCTGCCTCCGATTCCCTGTGTTCGGGTAACGGCAGCTGATCCTTGAAGGTCCTTAAAAACCCGAAGTAGAATTCCGCTTTTATGCCCGGCATCCGGGCGGCCAGGGAATTGAACGTATCCTTGTATACAGGGCTTGTGGCGCCCTTTGAATGCGGACAGACGCTTTTGGGCGCCTCGATTTGATGCATTTCGATAAACTTCTGCATCTCCCGGTCGGTCATCATCACAAGCGGTTTAACACGGGCCGCCATACCTTTCTCAGCAGGCAGGACAGGCGATTGACGAAACATGTACCCGATATACCAGTGAAGCACGTTGCTGAATAAGGCGGCGTTCTCGTCATCCAGGTTATGTCCGGTTGCCAGCGTATTACAGCCGTGATCCAAAGCCAGCCGGTTCAAAAAATACCGCTTGACCGTCCCGCATAGGGAGCACGGCGGTTTCCCGGAAAGCCGGCAGGCCTCATCAAATTCACAGCCCATAAGGGCTTTGAACGTATAAACATGGACCGGCAGCTGCTGCTGATCCGAAAATCTGCGCACCTTTTCTTCGGATTCCCTGGAATACGCGCCGAAACCATTGTTAATATGAACCGCGATGACATGATAGCCCAGCTCGCTCAGTATCTTCCAGGCGCCCATGCTGTCCTTGCCCCCGGAAACGCCGACCAGTATGGGCCCATGGTTTTCAAACATCCGATAGTTCTTAACCGTCCGGCTTACCTGCCGCAGCACATGCTCGTGAAAATGCGTTTCGCAGAATGCGGCGTTGTGCCGCGGGATCTTTATAAAAGCGGGATCCTTGCATACCGTGCACTTCAAAAATAGACTCCCGACATAGCGGTATCTCCCCCCCGGTCAGCCGGCCCGGAAGGATTACTTCTAAGTAACTTGAAAATATATATTAATATTCCAGAAGCTTAGCTCTCTGTCATTCCGAGGAGCAAAAGCGACGAGGAATCTTGTTTGTTAAAGATTTCTCGCTGCCGCTCGAAATGACAAAACTCGCTGCCGCTCGAAATGACAATGCGGATGTTTTTTTGCGTTACTTTTCTGCAAAAATGGCGCGCCAGCGCAATAAATCGCTTTTTACGAAATTGTCAACTTTGAACCCTGTACCTTACACCTTAAACCTTGAATTCACTTAGATGCCATCATCAAAGACGCTTGACCAACTGATTGGCCGCCGTCAGCATTGGATCCCACACCGGGCTGAAAGGCGGTGCATAGGCCAGGTCCGTCTGGCTGAAGTCCTGAACCGTCATATGTGCATGCAGGGCGACGGTCGGCCCCTTTATACGATGGGCCACGCCTTCTTTGCCCACCATCTGGGTTCCCAGAAGACGGCCGGATTCCCTGTCCCCCACCATATGAACCCAAATACTGGTAGCGCCGGGATGCGCGTGCGCCCTGGACCTGGCCTTGATCGTCACGGATGCCGGATCAAAACCGGCTTCCTCCGCCTGTTTCACGTTAAGGCCCGTTCTGGCAACCTCGAGCTCAAAAACCTTGAATACGGCCGAACCGGCAATCCCCTGAAGATAAACGTTTTTGCCGCAGATACGATCCGCCGCCGTCCAGCCTGCCCGGTTTGCCACCAAAGCAAGCGGAATATATACCTTCTCTCCGGTGACGACATGGTAGGCATCCGCACAGTCGCCTGCGGAAAAAACCCCCGGCAAAGAAGTCTCGACCTTCCTATCGACCGCTATGGAATCCTTGGGCCCCAGCTTGATGCCTGCATCAGCGGCGATTTCACTGTTCGGCCGGACACCGAGGCCCATGACTACCATATCCGCTTCCAGCCGTTTGTCTTTACAGACTACCGAGAGATTTTTCCCGTTTTTTTCTATCTTTTCAACCGTATGATCCGTATACAGGGAGACATCATGCGCCGCCAGGGTTTCCTTGACGACCCCGGCGATCTGTTCATCGTAGTTTCTCATGAACCCCCGGGTCGTGCCGACGACTTCGATTCCCCTTTCTCTCAGGGATTCGGACATTTCAAGGCCGATATAGCCCATGCCCACGAGTACCGCCTGACGCACATCATTTTGTCTCAGGTAGGCCTTGATATTTCTTCCGTCGGAAAGGCCCTTTAGCGGCAGCACCCCGCTACTATCGATGCCTTCAATATCCGGCATAATGGGGGAGGCGCCGGTGGCAATCAATAAATAATCGTATTGAAACGTCGCCTCTTTTCCCGAATAGTCAACCGCCTTAACCGTCTGTGCCTCCGGATCAATGGATCGGGCCCGGTAACCGGTCAAAAGATTGATGCCCTGCTTGTCCCGGAAAACCTGGGCCTGCCTGACGACCAGATCGTCAATATCCCGGTTTGGATCGGAAATATTGTAGGGCATCCCACAGGCGCTGTAGGAGACATCCATTGTCTGTTCCAGAACGGTCACATTCATATCCGGTTGGTTTCTTTTCGCCCGGCTGGCTGCGCTCATCCCTGCCGCATCACCGCCAATCACCAGAAAATCCATATGCCCTTCCTTTCCCTATATCGCTTGAATAATTCAACAGCACGATTATGATATTGATAGACAGACTAATACGAATCGGCGTATAAGTAAATAGGCGGTAGCGACATTTTCATCCTTATCAACAAACATCAATCAATACCTAAATTGAGCGATTTTCAAGTTTACCGCAGATACAAGGAAAATGATCTCGAGCGATAGTTGTCTATGCGAGACATCATTTGACGCAGTAGATGCGGTGAAATTGGAAATCCCGGAGGGTTTCAAATTTTTTGATCAAAAAATAATTCAATATCCTGAAAATAAGATAAAAATTAAACCTACAAAAAATTGAAACGCTCAATTTAGGGAATATTTTTCCTTCAGGTGGACGGGTATGTTTGATTTTTACAAGTTTGGACAATCCTTTAAACTGACTTAAGCCCATGACCGACAATGCTCTGAAACAGGATCCCGAACCGGCGCGCCATCTGCTGAAGACCCGCGGCGATACGATTACTTTTACATTGACCCTGCCTGATGAATGGCCCGGCCGGGCATGGCTCAGAACCAACCTCGGCCATATCAAAACCATCCGCCGTGAGATCACCCGGGCGATCACCCATGAGGAACCCCTGCTGGGCCGGGACTGGTATGACATCCCGATGCCGTCGATCGACGGGAGGCGATTCCAACTGAAACTCGGGCTTTGTGACGTCGGGCATTTTGAGGCCAAATGCCTTTTTCTGCCTACCGATCGGTTCACCCCCATATGGCCCCCGGGCGATAATGTAAAAGTCAATGTGGAGCCCACGGATACCTGTTGCGCCAATACTATATATAACGCGTTTGTCCGCCAATTTGGGCCAAACAAAGACGGCTCGTTTGAGATGCCCGGTCAAAGAGACGATGACATCAAAGGACTGGATGAATCAGGTTATACGGTCATCCCGCCTTCCGGGACATTCCGGGATCTGATCGCCGAGCTTGATTTCATCATCGGCCACTTGGGATGCCGGATCATTCAACTGCTTCCAATCAATCCGACGCCCACCACCTATGGACGAATGGGACGATTTGGCAGCCCGTATGCATCGCTTGATTTCACAGGTATTGATCCGGCCCTTGCCCGGTTCGATCCTATGGCGACGCCGCTTGAACAGTTTATCGAACTGGTGGATGCGGTTCATGCCAGAGGGGGCAAACTCATACTTGATATTGCACCGAACCATACGGGTTGGGCGGCGGAACTCCACGAGACCCATCCCGAATGGCTGGCCCGGGATGAAGCGGGAAACATTGAGGCCCCCGGTGCCTGGGGCGTCACCTGGGCCGACCTGGCACGGCTGGATTATCGGAATAAGGATTTGTGGCAATACATGGGGGAGGTGTTTCTGACATGGTGTCGACGCGGTGTGGACGGATTTCGATGCGACGCCGGTTATATGATTCCGCTCTGGGCATGGATGTATATTGTATCCATCGTGCGAGACCAATACCCGGAAACTATTTTCTTCCTCGAAGGGCTGGGGGGGAAAATCTCCGTTACCCGCGATATTTTGAACAAAGCCGGCTTTGACTGGGCCTATTCCGAACTTTTCCAAAATTATGACCGCAACCAGATCGAGCACTATCTGCCGGAGCCCATGCGCATTTCCACTGAAGACGGCCTTATGATTCACTACGCCGAGACCCATGACAACAATCGGCTGGCAGCCACGTCGACCCGCTACGCCGCCATGCGAACGGCGCTCTGCGCCCTATGCGCCCCTCAGGGCGGCTTCGGGTTTGCCAACGGCGTGGAGTGGTTTGCGGCCGAGAAAATCAATGTCCATGATGCCGGTTCCCTGAATTGGGGAAGCAAGAAAAACCAGGTAGCGCGAATCAGCCGAATAAACCGCCTGCTGCAAACCCATCCGGCTTTTTTCGACCAGACCGATATCCGGATGATTCAGACCGGCGGGGGAAACGCCCTTGTCTTTCTCAGGCATCACCCCCCCTCCGGCAAACGGCTGCTGATACTGGTCAACCTGGACTGCGAAAACCAGACAAAGATTCATTGGCATCCCGATGATGCGGGAATCCGGTCAACGCTCTACACGGATCTGCTCTCGGAGCAAACCATCCATGTGGATGCCGTAAATGAGCGTTCATATGCGGCCCTCCTTCAGCCCGGGGCGGTTTACTGCCTGTGCGCTAAAGAAGAAGGCGGCGTTTTCGACAAAGCCCCCGGACTGCCGGAACGGATTGCCCATCAGCGCCTTCGGGCGGCCGCCCTTGAAGTTTTCCGGGCATATTATGGAACCACGCATCTGGGCGATTTCGACCCGGATGCCGCGGCAGCCGACCTGGCCGCCGATCCGGTCTCATTCTGCCGGCGGCTGAATCCTTTCGGCAGCGAACATCGCATCATCCGATGGCAATGGCCGACAGACCGCCGCCGCCAGGTCATGGTTCCGCCGGGATATTTTCTGATGATAACCGCCCCCCAACCGTTTCGCGCCCGTATTGTCCGCCAGGCCGACGAAGGCGAAAGAACATGCGCCATCGCCGATTGTCTGTATCAGACGAACGGTTCGTCCTTCGTTCTTTTCCCGCCGCTCTCGGCGAATAAGACCCATATCCGACGATGGCTGAAGCTTTCCGTTTTTAATGGGGACGGCTGCGAACATTCAGAATCTGGATTGCTCTATCTGGCGTCATCTGAGAATGCGGCCGCCCGACAGGTATTTACCCGGCGGATGCTCAAACAATCGACATATAGATTCCTTGGCGCCAACGCCCGGGGGGCCATGACACGCGTGCATTCGGCATGGTCCCAAATCAACAGCAAATATGACGGCCTTCTTGCGGCAAACTTAAACCCCGATTATCCGGAGGACCGGCAGATGATGCTTGTCCGGTGCCGGGCATGGCTGGTATTCCAGGGCTATTCACAGGATATCGCCATCGAATGCCTGCAAAACTTCCGGGTCAAAAATACCTCCGCCTGCACATGGCATTTCACCATACCCTGCGGCCAGGGGCAGCATGTCCCCTTAACGTTCACATTACAAATGGGCCCGGACAGCAACCGAATCATTGTCACGGCAAAACGTCTGAGGGCAGACGAACAATCCGACCGGCTTCCGGATGATAAACCGGTCCGGTTGATTATCCGCCCGGATATCGACGACCGGAATTTTCATGCCAACACCAAGGCCTATCTCGGTCCGGAGCACCAATGGCCAAAGAACTGCCATACAAAGGATAGCGGATTTGAATTTTTGCCAGAGGCGGCTCGCAGGCTTACTGTTTCAAGCTCGGACGGCGATTTTACCTGGGAGCCGGAATGGCAGTATATGGTCTATCTGCCGGTTGAAGCCGAACGCGGCATGGACCCGCACACGGACCTCTTCAGCCCGGGCTACTTCTCCATCTGTCTCATGGGCGATCAAACAGTCGATCTTGTTGCAGCGGTCAATGCGGATGCCAACTCCCGGGAAATGGCAAACCGGCCTGAGCGGCCGGCAGATCCCCCGTCCCTTGCGTCCGGTGGTTTACCGATCGAGACCGCACTGAAGCGGGCGCTTAAAACCTATATCGTGCAACGGGGTTCGCTGCATACGATTATTGCCGGCTACCCCTGGTTCCTCGACTGGGGGCGGGATACCCTGATTGCGTGCCGGGGCCTGATTGCCGCCGGATATCTGGCCGAGGCGGAGGCCATCCTGATGCAGTTTGCCGCATTTGAAGAAAAAGGCACCCTGCCGAACATGATCCGCGGCGATGACGCCCGCAATAGGGATACCTCGGATGCGCCGTTGTGGTTTTTCGTCGCATGCGACGATCTGATGAAGGCCGGCGGCAGTGACGCGCTTCTGGGAAAATCCTGCGGCAGGCGCACCGTTTTCCAGGTCATGGCCTCGATTGCGGAGGGCTATACCAACGGCACCCCCAACGGCATCCGCATGGACAAAAAAAGCGGCCTGATTTATTCACCGCCGCACTTTACCTGGATGGATACCAATCATCCGGCCGGCTCCCCGCGCCAGGGCTACCCGATCGAGATCCAGGCATTGTGGCATTTTGCCTTGAAACTGATGGCCCGGATAGACAATCAATCGACTGACTGGCAGGCAATGGCCGAAAAAACCAGGCGATCGATCGAAGAACGATTCCTTTTTCCGAAAAGCGGATATCTTTCCGACTGCCTGCATGCGGATGCCGACACATCGGCGATCCAGGCGGAAGCGGATGATGCCCTCCGGCCCAACCAGATTTTTGCCGCCACCCTTGGCGCTGTTGCCGACAAGAAAATCCTGTATCCAATGCTTGACGCCTGCATGGAACTGCTGGTCCCCGGCGCCATTCGAAGCCTGGCGGACCGACCGGTTAAACGGCCGCTGCCGATCTATCACGACGGACAACTGTTAAATGATCCCTCTCATCCGTATCAGGGCATCTATACAGGAGATGAGGATACCCGGCGAAAACCGGCGTACCACAATGGCACGGCCTGGACCTGGATATTCCCCTCGTTCTGTGAAGCCTGGGCCCTGGCTCATGGCGGAGCATCGGCAAATACGGCGCTATCCTGGCTGTCCAGCAGCATTCTTCTTTTGGACGCCGGATGCGCGGGGCAAATCCCCGAAATCCTTGACGGCGACTATCCGCATACGCAGCGGGGCTGTGATGCCCAGGCATGGGGGGTCAGCGAGCTGCTGAGGGTATGGTTAAAACTAAATAATGAGAAGGAGCATAATGATGAGCCTAAGAAAACAATACCTGAAAACGCGGCCGATCTGTAAGGTGACCTTCCGTCTGCCAAAAAAGGCTGCAGAGGGGGCCGAGACGGTCCACATCGCAGGGGAATTCAATAAATGGGATACCCAAAAAACCCCCATGAAAAAATTGAAAAACGGAGAATTTACCGTTACTCTAGATTTTTCGGTTAACCGGGAATATCAGTTTCGATATTTGATCAATCAACAGCGCTGGATAAACGACGGGAAGGCGGACAAATACGTGCCAAGCGGTGTTTCCAGCAGCGAAAACTCCGTGGTCGTGGTTTAGGATAAGAAAGTTATAAGGGGAAAAATTTTTTTCTGCTAAAATGCCGCGGTTGTTGTATAAACCGCTTTTTACGAGGCCATTAAGGTTTTAAACCGTGAACCTCAAACATTTCGGTGATGATGATGACACACATTCAGACATTTCAAATATATCCGAAAGTTCCCGAACAGACCCGCTTTGTTGAAACCCTGGTCAGAAACATGTGGTGGTCCTGGAACCTGGATACCATAGAGCTCTTCCGGCGAATCGACCCCAAACTATGGAACCAGGCGGGCCGCAACCCGATCCTCTTTTTCTCCCAGATCCCCCAGAAACAGCTCGAATCGATCGCCCAGGACAACAGCTTTCTGGCCCATCTTGACCGGGTAAAATCCGCTTTTGAAAAACAGGTGGAAAAGCCGCCGGAAATAGCGGAGGATTTAAATCCGATCGCCTATTTTTCAATGGAATATGGTATCCATGAGAGTCTGCCCCTGTTTGCCGGCGGTCTGGGGATGCTCGCCGGCGACCACCTCAAGGCGGCATCGGATCGCGGCGTCCCGCTGATCGGGGTGGGGCTGCTTTACCGGATGGGGTACTTTCATCAGTATCTTGACCAGAACGGCTGGCAGCAGGAGGAATATCCCGAAACCGATCTGTATCAACTACCCATTGAACGGGCGCGGGATGAGAACGGCAATGAGATCCAGATCTCGGTGCCCGGACCGGACGGCGATATTCACGCCCAGGTGCTTCGGATCATGGTGGGACGCATCCCGTTATACCTGCTCGACACCAACGTTCAGGAGAACAGCCCCGAGAACCGGAACATCACGTCCAAACTTTACACGGCGGACTCCAAAAACCGCCTGGCCCAGGAGGTCATCCTGGGTATCGGCGGCATGAAGGCATTGGAGGCGCTCGGCATCCGACCGGCCGCCTGCCATCTAAATGAGGGCCACTGCGCGTTTGTGGTGCTCGAACGCATTGCCCAATTGATGCGGCATTATAAAATTGACCTGGCGACGGCCAGGGAGATCGTTCCCCGAACCATGGTTTTCACCACCCATACGCCGGTGGCCGCCGGGCATGACGAGTTCCCACTGGATATGGTCAAGCCCTTTATCAAGTCCTATGAATCAGAGCTCGGGGTATCCCTTGATGAAATCATCTCATGGGGCCAGATCAAACAAACGGATGAAGAGTCGCCGTTCTCTATGTTCGGCCTTGGATTGCGCAACGCCGAATATTGCAACGGCGTCAGTGAGCTCCATGGCCGCACGGCCCGAAAAATGTGGAATAAAATCTGGTCCGGCCTCCCGGAGAATGAGGTCCCCATCAGCCATATAACCAACGGGGTCCATATCCCGTCATGGATCTCCATTGAAAATGCCATGCTCTTTGACCGTTACCTCGGTCCGGAATGGTATCTGCATACCTGGCACCAGCCGGATATAATTAACCGTATAGACGACATATATGACGAAGAGCTCTGGCGGGCCCATGAAATGAGCCGTGCCCGGCTTATACGAACATGCCGACAACTGATGACGCAGCAATACGGCCGCCGGAATGCTCCCAAATCCATAATGGAGGATGCCGCAGCGGTTTTGGACCATGACGCTCTAAGCATAGGCTTTGCGCGTCGGTTTGCCACTTACAAACGCGCCTATCTCCTGCTCCGTGATCCGGAGCGGCTAGAGGCCATGCTTACCAATCGGCAGCAGCCGATTCAGATTATAATGTCCGGCAAAGCCCATCCAAAAGACAACGAGGGCAAGGGCGTTATCCAGAGTCTTATTGATTTTGCCCATCGGGCCGACATCCGGCACCGATTCATCTTTCTCGAGGATTATGGCCCATACATTGCCCGGCACTTGATCCAGGGCTGTGACATTTGGCTAAACACCCCGCGGCGACCCTATGAGGCCTGCGGCACCTCGGGGATAAAAGCGGCTGTAAACGGGGTCCTGAATGTCAGCATACTGGATGGCTGGTGGTGTGAAGGCTTTGATTCCTGCCGAGGCTGGCGGATCGGTAGCGGCGAAGAGTATGAGGATTGGGAATACCAGGATGCGGTGGAGAGCCAGGCCTTGTATAATGTGCTGGAAAATGAGGTTATACCAAAATTTTATAACCGAAAGGACGGTGATATCCCGATTGACTGGATACAGATGATGAAGGGATCCATGAAAATGGCCATGCACCAGTTCTGTTCCCACAGCATGCTGGGCAACTATCTGGAAACCGCATACCGCCCCGCTTCCAAACGTTTCAATGAGCTGATTTCAGACAAAGCCGCTGAAGCCAAAAATTTAATGCGGCTCCAAAACCATTTGAAGAATAACTGGAATAAAGTTTATATCGAACGTCCCGTAAGAAACCTCGACGGGCCGTTCCGGGTCGGAGACCAGTTCAGGATAACGGTGAAAGTGCATCTCGAGGATCTGTCACCGGATGAAGTCGATGTCGAAATCTGTTACGGAATGCTTCGCCATATGGAAACGCTCGAACACATTCATGCAAAAGAAATGAGCGTAAAGGAGGACCTCCAAAACGGCGACTATTTATATGAATGCTCCCTGGCATGCGAGATTTCGGGTCGTTATGGATTGACGGCGCGGGTAACCCCTCGGGGCGACAACCTCATTAAGTATACGCCAGGGATGATTGCCTGGGCGAAATAGAATAAAAAATGACCAGTTCCAAAAAAAATCCGCGTATTCTGATTGTCACACCGGAGACCACCTATTTGCCGGAAGGGATGGGCAACCTGGCCAACGCCATGGCCGTCAAGGCCGGCGGGTTGGCGGATGTCTCCGCGTCCCTGATCAGCGCATTGTTCAATCAGGGGGCGGATGTTCATGTAGCGATGCCGGACTATCGGGCCATGTTTGATAACCAGATGGATCCGATCCTTCGCAAACAGCGCCACATCATCCGTACCCAGATGCCCCATGAGCGCATCCAGCTGGCAGAGGACCGGGCCTTTTTCTATCTGCACACGGTCTACTCGAGCTATGGATGGGAAAACATGCGGATTTCCCTGGCTTTTCACCGGGAAGTCATGAACCATATCGTGCCCTGGGTAAAGCCCGATCTGATTCACTGCAATGACTGGATGACGGCGCTGATACCGGCCATGTCGCGTCAAATGGAAATCCCCTGTCTTTTTACCGTGCATAACATTCATACGGTTAAAACCACCCTCTCCCACATCGAGGATCGGGGCATTGACGCCGCCTATTTCTGGAACCATTTGTATTACGACAACATGGCGGAAGAATACGAAACCACCCGCGAAGGCAATCAAGTGGATTTTTTGACCAGCGGGGTGTTTGCCGCCCATTTTGTAAATACCGTAAGCCCCACATTTTTGAAGGAGATCGTCGACGGGTACCACAACTTTGTTTTTCCCTCGCTTCGGGCGGAGCTCACGAATAAATGGGATGCGGACTGTGCCACTGGGATTTTGAACTCCCCGGATGCCAGCTTCGATCCGACGACCGACCGGGTGCTGATCCGCCAGTACGGACCGGATGAGCACCCGGTGGGCAAAATTCAGAACAAACGCTATCTCCAGAAATCCCTGGGGCTGGTGGAAAATGACAACGCGCCGCTTTTTTTCTGGCCCTCCCGCCTGGACAACACCCAGAAAGGGTGCCAGCTGATGGCGGAAATTCTCTATAAAACCATCGACGCCTACTGGGACCAGCAACTGGAAATCATATTTGTGGCAAACGGCGCCTTCAAACAGGTATTCCGGGATATCGTGGCGTTTCATGGCATTGAAGACCGGGTGGCGGTCTGCGACTTTGACGAACGACTGTCGCGGATGGCCTATGCCGGATCGGATTTTATCCTGATGCCCTCGCTTTTTGAGCCCTGCGGACTGCCGCAGATGATTGCCCCGATCTACGGCTCCCTCCCGGTGGCCCGGGATACCGGCGGCATCCATGATACGATCACGCACCTGAATCCGGCGGAGGAAACCGGAAACGGCTTTTTGTTTGAGACCTATGATTCTGCCGGGCTTTTCTGGGCGATTCAGCAGGCCATGGCGTTCTATGGGCTGCCCATCGACCGACGCCAGGCCCATATCAAGCGGGTGATGAAACATGCCCGCCAGACATTCAACCATGACGTCACCGCCCGGCAATACATTGACCTCTATGAACGCATGCTGGAAAGGCCTTTGATTGATTAATCGATGATGACCAAAACAACAGAGAGCGAACGAATTCGTGAACGGCTGAACCGTCTATTAAATATCGACCCCTACCTCGAATCATACCAATCCGATATTGAACGGCGCCTTGAAAAAATCCTTCAGACCCGGCAGTGGTTAACCGGCAACCGGATGTCCCTTGCCGATTTTGCCGCCGGCCACGAGTTTTTCGGGCTTCATTTCCGGGACAACCAATGGATTTTCCGGGAATGGGCGCCCAATGCGGACTCGATCTATCTGATCGGCGATATGTCTGATTGGCGGGAGCTTCCGACATTCGCCCTTGAGAATACCGGAACGGACGGCATATGGGAGATCCGGCTCTCGCCCGACGTCCTTTTTCACAAAGACTTGTACCGCCTGCGGATATACTGGGAAGGCGGCAGCGGCGACCGTATCCCGGCCTATGCCCGCCGGGTGGTGCAGGACCCGGAAACACTTATTTTTAATGCCCAGGTATGGGCCCCGGAACAGCCGTATCAGTGGCGCCATCCAGCACGCTCCCGGGATTTCAATGATCTGCTGATTTACGAGGCCCATATCGGAATGGCCCAGGAATACGAGGGCATCGGAACCTACACAGAGTTCAGGGAAAACGTCCTGCCCAGGATAGTTGATGCCGGATACAACGCCATCCAGCTCATGGCTATCCAGGAGCATCCCTACTACGGATCGTTCGGATATCAGGTATCCAGCTTCTTTGCCGCCTCATCGCGTTTCGGCACCCCGGACGAGTTAAAAGCCCTGATCGATGCCATACACGATGCCGGCCTTCTGGTACTCATGGATATCGTCCACTCCCATGCGGTTTCCAATGAAGTGGAAGGCTTGAGCCGGTTTGACGGAACGGATTACCAGTATTTTCACTCAGGCGGCCGGGGGTGGCATCCGGCATGGGATTCCCGGTGCTTTGACTACGGAAAAATCCAGGTGCTGCATTTTCTGTTGTCCAACTGCCGGTTTTGGCTGGATGAATACCGGTTTGACGGATTTCGGTTTGACGGTATTACCAGCATGCTCTATCTGGACCATGGACTCGAAAAGGCGTTTACCTCCTACGACGACTATTTCACCGAAAATATTGATGAACAGGCCCTTGTCTACCCCGCCCTGGCCAACGAGGTGATACACTCGGTCAATCCGCATGCCGTTACGGTGGCTGAAGACATAAGCGGCATGCCGGGTCTCGGCGTAGCGCTGGCAGACGGCGGCTACGGGTTTGACTACCGGTTTGCCATGGGCATACCGGATTTCTGGATCAAGCTGACCAAGGATACAGCGGATGAGGCGTGGCCCCTGGGTCAGCTGTGGTATGAGCTAAACAACCGCCGGCCGGATGAGCGGACCATCAGCTACGCGGAATCCCATGATCAGGCCCTGGTGGGGGATCAGACCCTGATCTTCAGGCTCATCGGCGCGGACATGTATCATCATATGCATGTGGACGATGAGCACCTGCGGGTCGACCGCGGCATGGCGCTCCATAAAATGATCCGGTTGATTACCCTGGCCACGGCCGGCAGCGGATACTTGAATTTTATGGGAAACGAGTTCGGGCATCCGGAATGGATCGATTTTCCCCGGGCGGGAAATAACTGGAGCTACCGGTATGCCCGCCGCCAATGGCACCTGGCCGATGACCCGTCATTGAAATTTCATCAACTGGCCGTTTTTGACCGGGAAATGATTGGGCTGGCAAAAGCCTACGGCCTGCTGGATACGCCGGCCGCCGAACGCCTCCATGAACACGACAAGAATAAAATCCTGGCCTTCCGGCGCGACAGGCTTCTGTTCGCCTTCAACTTTCATCCGGCCCATTCATACGAACACTACCCGATAGACTGTCCGGCCGGCGCCTACCGGATGATCCTGGACACGGATCGTCCGGATTTCGGCGGCCACAACCGGCTGGCCCCAGAACAGATCCACCTCACCTTGACACCGGACGGGAAATCACCCGATCGGCAGGTGCTGAGCCTTTACCTGCCCGCCCGCACCGGCATGGTTCTCTGCCCCGATTGACGCCGGAATCAGTATCGTTTGCCGCCGTCATTGACCATGGGCACAAACCGAACCGGCAAAACGGACTCTTCGACCAGCTCCCCCTCTTTTTTTCTCAGCCGGATGAGCTCCTGGGCGAATTTTTTGCCTACAGGAATAATCATGCAGCCCTCTTCCGCCAGCTGCTTGCCCAAGGGCTCGGGAACATGGGTCGGCGAACAGGTTACAATAATCGCATCATAGGGCGCATGCTCGGCCCACCCTTTGTAACCGTCGCCGATCCTTACATGGACGTTGGTATAGCCCCTGTCTGCCAACAATTTTCGGGCGGATCGGCCCAGCTCGGGGATTATTTCTATGGTATAGACCTCCTGGCAGATTTGCGCCAGAATGGCCGCCTGGTATCCGGAGCCGGTACCCACCTCGAGGACTCTGTCCGTCTCCTTCAGATCCAGGGTTTCTGTCATGAAAGCGACGATGTATGGCTGCGAGATGGTCTGGTTGTGGCCAATGGGCAGCGGCTGATCGGAATAGGCGAGATCCAGGTAGTTTTGCGGAACAAACAGGTGGCGTTTTACCCTGCGGAATGCCGATAGCACCCGTTCATCAGAGATCCCCCGCCGTTTGAGCTGTTTTTGAACCATCTGTTCGCGTTCCTGGGCGTATCTATCGTCAGTCATGGCCTCAGCCCCTATTGTGGTTGAATCGCATCCCGCAGATAAACCGCAGCATATCACAAAAACGCACAGACAGCACCGGCAGACCCTAGAAAAGATCATGATTCGCCTGTTTTTTTCTTTTCTTTTTCAAAATACAGGGATTCGAATTGATCCACCAGCTTTCTTAGCTTTTCCACATTGTCAAGATCAGTGGTCTGCTTGCATTTCATCGCAAATATCAGCATATGATGCAGCAAAGATACTTTTTCCGTATATTTTTCCGCATCAAGGCCGACGCGCTGAGTCATAAAATACTGGCTCACAATATGCTGGAGCTTGTCTGCGTGCTCCTCCTTGTTAACGATCCACCGCGTCAGCTGGTTGGCATGCTGATGCTTCTCCCCCTGCAGGTGTTGTATCATCTTCATGGATTTTTCAATGGTGGTGATGTGCTCCCGGATCATTTCGATGCGCATCTGATCGTCATAAATCCCGCAGGGGATTTCACAATGGCCGAAGGCGTTGACGCTCAGCCCAAAAACCATAGCGAATCCTATAACTATCGGCAAAATCCGCTTCATCCCAATACCCTCCTTTTTCTTGGTTAATCGTTAGTGCCTGAACGAAAACCGTCTTTTCCGCCAATATCTGTGTCAGGCTCAAATTTTGATGGCTTCGTAAAAAGTCCAATATCTGTGTTGCGCTTCCGTCCCTCGGAATTTCACGTACAGCTAAGTAGGCTGCATTCCACGGGATTTTGCGCACCCCGAATCTTAAACGGAGCTTGAACTTTTTACTTTGCCATCTCTAAACTGACTTCCAAGGAACTCGACAATATTTAATATTATCTTAGAAGCTTCCGCTGCTGTCATTCCGAGAAACGAAAGTGACGAGGAATCTTGATTGTTAAAGATTTCTCGCTACCGCTCGAAATGACAATGCGGACGCTTTTCAGAGTTACTTTCGGCAAAAATGGGGCGCCAGCGCAATAAATCGCTTTTTACGAGACTATCAATTTTAATCCTCATCAATTTTTATAAAATTAATCATTGAACAGCCGGTTTGCGAATCAAGAAGGCGTCATCCGCCTCCTTGACGATCCGGTCAAACAGCTCCTTCAGGGTAGGAATATCATGGGCCAGCCCAACCCCCTGACCGCAAGCCAGAATACCGGCGTCAATATTGCCCTCATCATACATCTCTTTGGCATTCTCGCCCTTGATCACCTCGTAGATTTCCATAAAGTCCGCGTTCTTGTCTTCAAGCGCGAGGCAGTCCTTGGCCGCTTTATTGGCCAGTACGCGGTGGGTGGCGTTTAAGGAGCGCATGATCAGCATGGTATCGAGTTCACTGGCGTTGACCAGCTCCTGCTTGATTTTGTCATGGATCGGAGACTCCCTGGTGATCAAAAGCCGGGTGCCCATAATCGCGGCTTCCGCGCCCAGTGACATGACCGCCGCCAGTCCGCGGCCGTCTGAAACCCCGCCGCCGCCGATCACCGGCACGTTGACGGCATCCACCACCGTCGGCACCAGGACCAGGGTGCCAATATCGAGCTTACCGGTAGCGCCCCCGTTTTCATATCCCACGACAGTGACGATATCCGCGCCCATATCTTCAACCTTGCGGGCGTATCGCGCGCCGACGCACTTATGAATCCATGTCATACCCAGGTCTTTGAACCGGCTGACCAGCTCCTCCGGCGCATGATGGCCGGAAGTCTCAACAATTTTCAAACCGTAATCCGCCATGACATCAATATATTCATTGTTATCGATCTGTCGCATGGCGGGGAACAGGTTGATGTTGACGCCAAACGGTTTGTCGGTTTTTTGTTTTATCCTCTCAATCGCCGAAACGAATTCCTCCTTTGACGGATACATGGCGGATGCGATAATTCCCATTCCGCCCGCCTCTGACATGGCCGCAACGAACTCCGCGGTGGAAATCCACATCATGGCCCCGCCGATGATCGGATACGCAATCCCAAGCTTCTCAGTCACACGTGTTTTGATCATCTTTTCCTCCCCGATGGCTTAGCTGTAAAAAAGGGAAATTAAAAATTATAGACCTGATCCAGCGCTTCGTCTGAAACGCCGAAAGTCCCGTTGTGAGGGGGGAACGGGGCTTTCCTGAAAAACTCGGGCAGGCGATCGTCTGTTTGCGTAAAGCCTGCCCGTTGGTTAAACTCCCGTTCCCTGCGAAGGACCTGCCTGCCCAGCTCGGTCACATCCTCAGCCGTTAAGCCGAGCCCGTAGAAGGCATTGATCATATCAATCAATGCCTGAAAAGTCGCCTCCTGATCCAGAATGGCGAAAGCGATAAAAAGACACATACCGGTCGCATCGATTGCTGCGGTGGCCACCTGGAGATCGCGGGACAACGCCACCTGCCCGTCCGGCTTCAAGGGATCGACGGCTCCCCCCACGTTTAGGATATTGGTGGCTACGGCGTAGCCTGCCGTGTGGTCAGCCCCCATGGTGCTGGTGGCATAGGTCACCCCCATCCCCTGAACCGCACGCGGATCATAGGCCGGAATTGCCTGGTTTTTGACAACCGGAATACGGTCGATGCCGAAAACCTTACCGGTTACCGCCGCCCCGCTGCCCAGAACACGGCCCAGCGGCGTCCCCCGGCCTACTTCGCCCAACAGGTCAACGGCCGCCTGGGCATCGCCGAACTCGGCCAGACCGGCTTCCATGGCAAGCCCTATGGCGACACCCATTTCAATGGTATCCAGACCGAAATCATCATCCATCCGGTCAAGCCTGGCAACCGCATCCAGATCATCAATGCCGCAGTTGCCGCCATGGGCCCATACGGTTTCATATTCCGGCTGTTTGGTGATGTAGTTGCCGTCCCTGTCGACATAGGTTCCGGAACAACGGATAACGCATCCCCGGTGGCAGCCCTGGGTAGCGTTTCCGCCGCGGCCGGTTTCGAGCTCGGCCTGGTTCTCCCCGCTGAGACGGGAGCTCCCCTCAAACCGGCCGCGGGTAAAATTATAGGCGGGATAGCCCCCGGCATCATTGATCACCTTGGTTAATACATTGGTGCCATAGGCCGGAAGCCCCTGGCCCGTAACCGGGTGCTCCCTGAGGCCCTTGACAAATGCCTTGTTGGCGGCTTTAAAACGCTCCGGATGCATCGGGCGACGCACTCCCGTTCCCGTATCATCCAAAACGATCGCCTTGACGCCTTTGGCCCCCATTACGGCGCCCACGCCGCCCCTGCCGGCATGCCGGGTGGGCCGAAGCTCCATGTCCGTAATGGCCACCGACGCCGCGGAGAGCTTCATCTCTCCGGCCTGCCCAATGGAGATGCAGGCGATTTTATCCCCGTATGCATCCCTTAACTTGTCCACCAGGGCATAATTGCCCAACATCTTAAGACTATCGTCAGGCGCCATCACAACACCCTCTTTATTGATGACCACCCCGTAGAGGGTATCCGCTTTGGCCTTTCCCTCCAGAACGATGGCGGCGTATCCCAGCCGGGCGAGCACCTGGGCCGCCTGACCGCCGGCATTGGATTCCTTGATCCCCCCGGTCAGCGGACTTTTACAGCCAACCGAGAGCCTTCCGGACATAGCGGCGCTCGTCCCGCTCAGCATGCCCGGGGCGAACACCAGCCGGTTGTCTTCTCCCAACGGATGACAAAGGGGGGGAACCTCTTTTGAAATAATCGCCGACGTGAGGGCCCGTCCGCCAAGGCCTGCATAATCACCCAGCGGCTCGGTTTTGTAGGTGGGCCCCTTGTCGCCTCCCATATTGATGCGAAGAATTCTATCCATAGGACACCTCCAGAAGACGGGTGGGTAAAAGGGGAAATCCTCTGGATCAGTATTACACCTTAATTAGGCGATTTTCAAGTTTGATGGCGTCGTAAAAAGCGATTTATTCCGCTGGTGCGGTATTTTTGCAGAAAGAAACGCTAAAAAACATTCGCATTGTCATTTCGAGCGGCAGCAGGAAATCTTTGACCAACTGGAAATCCTGCGGATTGATTTCCCCCTTGTTTTCCTGGGATACAGTTCTTAGTATGGGGTATAATAGTGTTATGTCTATAGAGAAGATAAAATACGCCCTTGGCTTTTTACTCGGCAAGGACGATCTGGTCCCTGCCCTTGCCACAGTGCTTGATAGATGCCACTGCCAACAGGGTATCCGGTTTTATGAGATCAAAAAAATAGCCGGGGAGGAGGCTGAAGAGCTCCTGCTTTTGGCCTGGGATTGGAAGCTGCTTTTGCCGAGGCGGTCCGGACAATGCGCGGAATGGGATGACCGAATCATGGTGTTTAAACCGGAGGAATATTATGAAATCCCCAATATCGCATATTTTTTACTTGAATTGGTTGCTGATACCGGCATTTGGGATATCGATACGGCAGTCCGTTCAATGTTTGCCCATATGGGGGAGGCTGCATACGATAGAATGCCTACCCTGACCGAAGAAGCCGCAAAATTGGCGAAAAACCGGTGCATACGCGCTGCAGATATAAATTCGGCATGCATCCGCACCGGCCTTAAAAACCGAACCGATGCCATGATCGCCGCTCTAAAGGGCGGCGGAATTATCAGTCCGAAACTCAAATCCGGCAGCCCGACGCAGCGCAGCGGTTCTCCGGTTTACGAGGTCCACCCGGTCGTAATCGAACTTTATCGCAACCCAATAGGGGGCCAATGATGACAGCCAACGCCTTAGAAAATCTCGAAACCGCCCTGCTCTCCGTTTTTTCGAATGAAGAGGCGGGATGCCTGGCCCGCCTGCTTCACAGCTTCAATTCGGGGGAGAGCATTTATTATGAGAATATCGATCTGTCCCACGCCGTCAAAGATGACTGTATCCTGACGGCCTTCGAAGAACGCCTGATTATTCCGCAGCTATCGAGCCAGGGCAGCGCCTGGGAGGATCGTATGCTCCAGCTCCAGCCGGGGGCGCTCTATATTATGCCCTGGGTGACCCGAAGGCTGGTCGACGGGGCCGAGGCTAACGCCGTCTTTGACCCGAACGGGGCCATCCGGCAGGTGATGGCGGAAAAGGATGAGGGGTTGGCGAGGGCAATGATTGACTTTTTTAACAAATTAAAACCGCATGCCGTCAGCTATAAAGTGGAGGGCGGCTTAATGAACACCCTGAATAGGGGATACGATCCACCGCTTGATCTTCATGAGGTTTTGGATCATTTTGTTCTGGCCGGCATGATGAGCCCTTGTACCCGCGGCCCCATCACCAAGGGGCTGGTTTGGTATGAAATCAACCCGTCACTCTACTGGGGGGATTAAGCCGTTAGGCGTACCGGAAATTTTTTTACGCTCTTAACGCCCTTATTTTCAGGCTTTCCGGCAAACCAGCCGATTTTGAGTATTGACAGATGGGTAAAAAAAGGAATAATAAAAACGAGAGATTATATATCGTATGGCGACTAAAAAAAACGGTTGTTTTAAAAAACAGGGAGGATGGTATGAAACCGGGTAAAAAATTTATGGTAATGGCAATCATTTTTTCCTTTATTCTTCTGCCGCTGGGTTCAACCGCCATCGGAGTCCAACACCAATGGCACAAAGACAAGTATGGCATCGAACAGGTGGAGTCATGGGATATGATCCTGGATGTGTTTGCGACCCGTCCTGTAGGGATTGTTTCCACAATCTTCGGGACCGGCACATTCATCGTATCCAGTCCCTTCTCCGCACTGGGCGACAATTTGCAGCAGTCTTTCGATGAATTGGTGAAAAAACCGTTTCTGTATACCTTTAAACGGCCATTGGGCATCTTTTAAAAAGGAGTGGACCATAGAGGCTATATCCTCCTTTTTATGGCGCCCCATGATTATTCCAAGAAGGCACAAAACAAAGAGGCGCAGGGTATAAAAGAGATCGTTATACCACGGGAAGACGCCGTGTTTTGGCTCGACAGCCAGGGCAATTGGCGTAACGCCGGTGGGAAGTTCCGCAAAAAGAAAATCATCGACCATTTTCATTCATCCATATCAAAGGATGAGAATGGTTACTTTCTATATCAAGATAAGGGCGGGGTCTGGGAAAAGGTCTATTTCCCCTACGAAGACACCGCCCTTTTTGTCTTTGACGTAATTTTCAGCCAAACGGCTGACGAACCGGATATCACGCTGGTCTTGAACACCGGAAGCAGACTCGCCCTTTCCCCCCAAAATCTGTATGCCGTCAATGACTGTCTCTATCTGAAGGCAAACGATGACATCATCAAATTCACTGAACGGGCCCTAATCAAAATTTCTGACCGCATTGATGAGGAAAACGGCAGCCTTTATATTCATGCGGGCGGCGCCCGCTATTGGGTGCCTGAAATGTGACGGATTAGACAAGGGGGGCCGATACGGTCGGCAAAGTTTTTGAAGCGACCTTGGACTTTCTTAGCATTAAACCGTCCGGACGGCGCAAGCCAAGCCAGGCCTAAAATTAGCTTTTATTGCATATTTAAAGGCTCTAAGGCGATTCATACGATTTTGTCATATCGAACGGTAGCGAGAAATCTTTAACAAACAAAATGCCACGTCACTTACGTTTTTCGACCGGGTAGTATGTCCTGTTCGGCTAAACTGTTTTAGCGGCTTTTATCTGATAACCCCACCGATTTCATTACTATAATATAAAATTTCGTCGACCATTAATTGGTCCAGTTGGCTCGGATGGACCTGGATAACAAATTTGCCACTTTTTTCATACGACGTGCTTGAATAATAGAGCAAAAATCTATCCAAATATTTATGGGCATCCAAAGCCCTTTTTAACGCGATCCCCTCCTCACAACGGTTTAAATACTTAGCATTCGGCGTCTCCTCGATGAATTCAATTTCTACGTCAATTTTGCCTTGCCGATCCCTGAAGGGAAATTTGTTGTCAAAAAAACTGGAAACATGCGTCAGCCAATTTCCAAACAGCGGGTCGTTCTTACTTTCCACGGTTACACTGCCAATATCGTTTATTACCCGGCTTTGCTCCAGCGCACTGATGGTATCAAACTGTCCGTGATCGTCTACCACCGACTCCTCTGTAAGTACATAACGGGCGTCGATGACTTTTTTCATGTCGGGTGGAAAAATATCCCGCGCGTCAAAGGAAGTCAGTTCACTTTTTCCTTTTACCACCGGCCCCGGCCCGGTGTATGGCGGTAGACGCCCGGAAGAAAATAAGGCGCGCAGGGGATGAGAAAGCATGATGATATTGGCCGTATCCGTCTCGCTTAAAAATCTATGGTTTCGATGGCGAAGCACCCGCCCGGCAGTCTGGATGGTAGACCAGATAGAGGTGGGCTCAATGATCGCATAATCAAAATCATGGTCCCGCCCTACTTCCTCGATGGGCGTGGATACGACTACCAACTGAAAATCGGTTTTGTCGGAATAGGAAAGCATCAGGTTTTCTATCTCCGGTTCAGACCAGATGGGGTCTGCCTCTGTCGGCGCATGCTTTCTTTTTAAAAGGCGGTTTAGCAGCCCTTCTACTTTCTCCAGGTTCGCGTCGGTCAGATTGGCCTGATAGAACAGATAGACGCGTTTGCTCTGTTCGCCATCATTCTGGTCAATCAGCCGCTTGAACACTTCCAGGGCATGTTTTGTTTGGGAGAAGCGCACCAATCCTGCTGAAAGAAAACGTCCCTGATGTTCTATTTTGAATTTGTCATGCAGGCTATTGATCTGTAAAGACACCCGGTCGGCTATTGTTTGATAGGCTTTTTCCGGAGACGGGCCTTGGCCGTCTCGGACCTGGCAGTCAGAAACGTCTAGAAAGTCAAGCCTTCGGACCACAGAATTGGTTTTAAGATGTTCTACCATCTCTCGACAGATCTGGCCGTGTTTTTGATAGTAGTCGGTTACCATGGCCTCGATACCGTTATCGATTGAAAAGCCCTTAAAACTGCACAGCTCTGGAATATGCGTCAGCCAGGCGGAGTGAACCATTTTTGATGCACCCTCCGTAATCCTGCAGTATTGGGCATAGCCGCGCACATATGCTTCAAACAAATAACGGCACAATGCGGCCGAGAGGGTGGCGGAAGACAAAAGAACCCGGCGGCCGGCTGCACCGGTTAAAAATGCTAATCGGGCCAGCCCCTGGATGTCATCTATGGCAAAGGAGTCGATTTCGTCGATGACCAGGTCGGCGTTGAGAATCCTGATGAGCCGTTTGGAGGCATCCGCCTTGGGGCTGATCAGGCCGGCCATCAGGTGATCCACCGTGCATACAAGCACCGGCACTTGCAGCATTTTTGCCAGTTTGTCGTTATTGTCGTTCCAGCTTAGCTCTCCCTTTGGTCCAGCCAATGCAAGCGGAAAAGGCGAGTCCACATCAATATAGGCGTCCCCATAAAGATGGTCCGCCAGTTGGGATAAGTATTGCTGTTCTTCCAACTCTGTATCGCCGGGGAAATTCATCTCATATTTGAAGTCATTTTTATTCCGAATATAATTCTGAAATTCCCCGCCTATAAGAACCGCCGCCTCCTGATTTTCTTGAAAGCCGATTTCTTTGGCATTGACATAATCCTTGCCGGACTGCTCGGTCAGGGCGCGCAAGCCAAGGGCCAGGGTGAACCGGATATTGCCTTCCCCTTGCAGATGGCTCATGAACCGGGGAATGCAGCGGGTTTTTCCGGTACCGGTGGCAGCGGCCATAACGCCGAAAAAACCGCCGGTAGCTGGCATGTTCTTTTCCTGTGCATTTATTTTTTGAGCTATCTTCTGTGCGGTGGCCTGCCAGGCGAAAGTGGCTGCCAGGTCTTTTTTGGCTTTGAGCTGAGGGGGAATTCGATTTACATAATCCAGCCGAAAGCCCTGCCAGACATGGTCCAGCCATTCCAAATGGCGGGCCGTCAACCTGCCCACATCGATTAAATGCTTGGCCAGGGGTTGGGCCATTTCAGCTTTATGGATATCATATGGATTGGCAAAGCAGATGGATTTCGGATCGCCGTCGTACTTAACCTGCCTGCCCTGGGCTGAAACGATCTGGTCGGCTGCTGTCAGGGCCGGGCGGACCGTTAAAAAGCTGTAAAGCAAGAGCGTTGATACATCGTGAAGCGGATTTTTTGATTTAAAATCCAAAATATTCGTTACTGTTTCCTGAACTCTGGTCAGCCAGTTCTGGTCGTACCAACTCGGCGTGCCATAAGGCCTTAATTTGTGGGTTTTTCTGGTATCTTCCAAGGCTTCATACCCGTGGATATACCTTTTTTCCAAGATGTTTGCGTGATTTCCGCTTATTTCCGTGTAAGGCAGGAAGTGGTGGGAAAGAATCAACTGGGCTAAAACGGTAAAAATCGGGTGGGCGGTTTGTGCCCTACTACGTGCCCTGGGGCTGGGGTTAAGATAATGGTTAATAAGTGAATCCGCTGAATCCGTCGATTTTTCCCCGTCTTGCAACGCACAATCGAACTCCTCAAAAATTTCTTCCATAAAGTCGTTCCACTCATCTGCGGAGAACGAAACGATTTTTTTCAGTATCTCATCTTCAGAAGTGCAGACGTTTTTGTATTTTTCCAGCAGCATGCAGCATGCATGGGCCGATAACCGCTCATGCCGCACCGGATCTTTCATAGTATCGCTTTGGCCGCGAATTTTTTCCTGAAAGGAGACGATATTTTTGCCCAGATCATGCAGCAACCCGGCCAAACGGCCGATTTCAGACAACAAAATCAGTGTTTTTCTTTTAGGTATTTCCTTGGGCAATGGCTGCTTGGTCCAACTGAAGACAAAGTGGCCGTGTTCATCAAAATTTTTCCGACTGCCGACCACAAAAGCCACCTTCTGAGTTACCCTGGAGGTAATGACATGACAAATTACTGACATGTTCCGTGTGGCATGCCGCTGAAGCTCTTTGCGAAGCTCCTTCAGCCCTTCTTCGCTGATACTGCCCATCCATACCTGTGAACCGCATTGCGGGAGGTACTGGGAAATGATCCGGCGGGTTTTGATCCGCGCCTTTTTGGCGCATTCACTGATGACGATAACATTCATCTTATTCAGATTCCCCGAATTCGTTGCAGAGTTTTTGTATAATGGCTATCAATTCCGCCAGTGTCTTCTGCTGACTGAACATATCGGTCAAACGATTCCGGAAGTCCTGGTTGCCGGTTTTCTCAAAGGCGCATTGAAATGCCGTGGGCATGACTAAGGCATCCTTGACGACATCCGCGATATCAAAAACCAAGGCTCCTCGGCGGGTGTCGCCGTGCAGCACCGGAAAACTATGGGGTATGCCCATCACCCACAAGGCAGTCGCCGCAATCCCATAGGCCAGATAGTTGCCCTGATCCAGAAACTCGTTGAACAAGTCACTTCCTTCCTGACCGGCCTGCCGGACAAACTCGATATGAAAATGGCCGGCTAAGAGTGCGTAAAGCTTTTTGGCGTAACTCGCCTCTTTTAGTAGCATTTCATCGCGGCTTAAGCATCCTTCTATATCTGCAATATAGCGCTGGCCGGGTTCAAACGTGTCGGGAAAGTTATAACTGGTCCAATGCCTATCAATTTTTTGTACCCGTTCTTTTTGTAAGGATTTCGCAGCCAAAAGGCGTTTGCCGGGATCGAACCAGAAGGCGGCCCATTTTTGCATCCATTCCGTCGGCCGATACTCATTCTGAGAGGCCAGAAACAGAGGGGTGCCGTTGCCACCGGTAAATGCCACCATCACTTCCTGATCAGCCAGCTTCCGGGCGGCAGCCTGAGTAATGGAGGTGCCGCTTCCCAAAAGAATAACGGAAGTGTTTTTAGGCGGTATGGCGATGAATTTGGTAAATGCCCCTTCCTCCTTGGCATAGACAAGCCGGTCATCCCGGGAATGCACCCGACAGTGCTCCAAATAGTACGCCCCCTGCTTATGGGAGGGCAGCAACTTTTTTGCTTTATAGGTCTTCATCGCTTAGGTCCTTTGGTTTTAATAAATATTTGCGGATTTCATCATAGTTTCTAACGCTTAAAAGATTTTTTTCATAATGGCAGGCATCACTGTCTACATCTATGGTGTAGCAGTCGAGGTGATATTTGACCAGCGCAGCCCGGGTCTGCACGTAAAGCCGCTCATCTGTCATGCCGAACTCTTCGCTGATGATCCGGCGACGCTCCCGATTGCGAATGCAGGGGTTGATTGCCAGCTCCACTGTAACCCAGGTGTCCCATTCATGATCATCAGGCTCATGTTTAAAAGATGTATGCACAAACCCTAAAAACTCTATAAATCGCGGCAGAAGATAATCCCGGTAACCCATTTCCCCGTTTTTTTCTCTTAATGCCCGTATGTGCCAGCGAAATCCGGTGTTCACCAGCTTTGTCGGCTTAATCAATCGTTCCACCACGCTGGCGCTCTCCAATGCCTGATACTTGACACGGGCCATGAGGTTGTTTCTGAGGGCGACAAGAACCTGGGATACGGCAGTGGCGTTTATGCGGCGCACAAAGGGCGCCGGGAATCCAATACTTTCTATCCATTCCGGCTGGGCGCCAAGGGTGATTAGGGTCATATAACTGTTCAGGCACGGTCCTTGGGGATAAAAAGGGGGGGTTGAGGTGACCAGACAATACTTTTTGTTTCTGTCGTCATATTCCAGTGTCCCGGGAAACATCTCCATGTATTGCCTGAAGTCTTTGATAGCCTGCGGCCGACTGATGCCGAATTGCTTCATCAGGCGGTTGGTGTCAATGCTGCCCTCCCAGTAGGCCGCCACCTCAATGAACTGCAGCCGGATTCGATTTTCCCATTTTAGTTTGGCATTCATATCTACATCCAATAATTAGGATTAATTTTATTAACTATAAAAATTTGCTTATAAGTTTTAACTTGACATATATAAATGTTTTTATGTATATAGATAAAAAAATATTCCAATATTGTCAATTAATTTTATTAATCGAAACTTTTGAAATAAAAGGAGCCAGAAATGCAGCCCACTTCGTGGTTTCAGAGCGTACTGGACCAATCCCGACCTAAAGACACTGGAAAAATTTTTGAAAAAACTTTGGAAAAAAAAGCCAAGGAACTGGCTGCCAACCAGCAGAATCATAAAGGTGTCTGCACTAAAGCCGCTTTATCCAGTTCCTCCCGTCCTTTTTTCCGGATGAATACCCATGAGGACAGGCATGAATCCCTGGCAGCGGCGATGATGCTTACTGCTGTAATCGGCTGCCTCCACAAGGACGTCGGCAAAACCAGGCTGGAGATTATCAAATGCCTGCTTCGGAATGACAGCCAATACAGCGATTTGGCGGGACTGGCAAAAGATGTGCTGGGCCTGGCTACCGGGTATGGCTGCGAAAGCCTCAAGGATTACGCCAAAAGGCCGCTCGGATTCATCAAAGGCGAAGACTTTATCAAAAATTTTAGCCCTTGGACGCTTAAGATGCGGGACTCCGGTGCCAATGCCCCCAACGGCCATGCCCTTCCGGGGTATCCGGGGACAAATTGCTCGAGCCAATCTCCGCCTGTAGGCATCACTACCGCCACTTACGGCTACTATGGCAAACATTGCGTCCGGAACAACCGGGGACTTGACGTCAACCATTTCTTAAACCTTGAGATTGAAATCAATGGCCGGGCCTATCCGCTTCAGGCCCTTCTCTCCTTGCAGGTATTTCCGGATTTTACCCGTCAGGCGCTCAAAACCATACCAGAGCTGCAAGCCATGTCCGATGCTTTGATCCAACAGATACAGGTTTCGCCGGAATTCGGACAGTATGGTCAAGTGGGGCCGGACCGGGATATCAGGCTGCTGGTGGATGCCATCCCAGATGAAAACGGTGATGAAGAAGAGATTGAAATTACACCGGTAACCTCGGTTCAGTTCATCGAGGATTTCCAAGCCGCATATTCGCATCTACGATCGGATTATCAGATAAAGTCCATGGAGCTTCATTTGACAATGACCGTGGGCGACGGCAACCCTGTAAACGTCGGTGCCTTTGCCAGCAATAGAAACGGCCAGATTATTCACCTCGGGCAATCCGATTATCTGCACATTCCATCCCGGATGAGGGACCGTATCAATCGGCTCTTTAACGCCCGAATTCTGAATAAAAAGGAAGTTGATCGATATGCCAAATCTCAGCATCCTCAAGAGTCGGATTACAATTTTAAGCAGCGCAAACTGCAGGGCTTTGAAAAGGCCGTCAACCGTTATTTGAATTTCTGTCGCTACCTGTATGATGAAATATTCGAAGAAATAAAGAAAAAAACGAAAGAGGAGGCATATATCGACAGTAACGACTTTTTATCTTTGTTTAACAGACAAACCAATAAAAAGAATATGCTGGAAATATTACTGGAAGGATTCAAAAACGAGGCTTTTGTAAAGATGCTGACCAAATTGGTATCCAGAAATCTTTTCAGTCTTAAGTCGCCGCAAGCAGAAACCCAAGAAAATATGGAAATGATTCAATCGGTTATATGGAGGAAATTGGCATGATACATTATCTCGTTATAGAGCTGGCCGCGGACAACATCAATGTGGCCCAGCCCCCGTTTTGGTCTGTATCCCCTTATTCGGTAAGCAGTTTTTTAAGGGCGTTTCAGCAGCGGGTGAACGAAGCAGACCAGCGCCACGAATTTTTTGTGGAGGGATTTTCTGTTATTCAGCACAGCCTGCAAGGATATTCCGGCATGCTGTCCGGCGCCGGCATGGAACCGACCACCAAGGGAAATGTGGACAAACATGCCATCAACCACGGATTTCCGTATAAGCTGCTGGCGTCCGGGCGCTTTACCTTTATCGCCGAAGTGGAGTTTACGGAAGTGAACATAGACGACTCCAGGCTGAAACAGGATGCCAGGAAAGTCCTTCAGAACATGAAGTTTTTGGGGGGGGGCATCACCCAAAGCCGTTTTAAAGGCCCTTTTACAACAGAAAACGGCCTTCGAAAAGAGATGGGGAAAAATATTGGTTCTGGCTTGCTGTACAAGCTAGACGATAGATGCCTGAAGGGTTTGATTCAAAACGACAAATCCCCGGCCGAGGCCTTGCTCTGGGCCACCCAACCAATGGCGCACCGGGGGGATACCAAAAAAATGATCAACAAACCCGGCGCCAACTTTGCCAGCCTCATCGGATATCAGTTGTTGGAAGCCCCGAAAAATAGAAGCGGCGTGCGGGAGAGCGCCCATAAACACGCTTTCGCCGAACCGGTTTTTTCAGTGATCGAACGAACCCCTGTCACACGGTACTTCAAAGGCAAGAGCAGCCTGCACGATTTAGGGGTTTTGTGGCAGAAGACATTTGATGCCAAATCAAACACTTTATATGTACACACTTAATCAGCAAAGGAGGACACATGGCCATTCAGGTAAAACAAAAAGACTTGCGCAACAATCTTCCCCCCATGGGCAATGTTAATGGCTCCATCCGGCCATCCAACGCCAATATTTTAAATGTGTTTGAAAACGGTGAAATGGCACCAGTGCTTGTAAAAAAAGTGGCGTTGCTGGGGACTTCAAGTGAGTTTAATGAAAACTATTACAAGGAGGATGCGGACACAGAAAAGCTTAATACACCGAATCCGCAGAGAGTGGATATTGCCCATCTGGAACCCGAGACCGACACCTTTTGCATTCAGGGCTCAATTAATTTTGTACCGCAATGCATGCGATTTGCCAACTGTGACGAAAACAAGGACAGCGCCTTCGGTGTGGCAGAGATGGCGGCTGAAGTCATGGGGAAAATAAAGAAAAACGGAGGCATGAAGGAGTTGGCCCGACGATACGCCACTCAGCTTGTTAATGGCGATATCCTTTTTCGCAATAAATACGCCGAAGACCTGCGAGCCGTCATCAGCTTTCATGATAACGGCAGTCAGGAACTGAAATTTGACTGCCGGGCAGAGGGTCTCGGTAACCCTGAAGGAATCGATACATTGGCCGGGTATATTGAAAAAGCCCTGACCGAGGAAAGCTGCTATTTTCATCCGGTTTATAAGATATACGGCCGGATTAATTACGGCGGGGAAGTCTATCCTTCTCAGGAATTAGTTGTCGGTGGGGGAAAGCTGCTATTTAAAAACAAATTTCTGAACGAGCCGGATGCCGCGGGCCTGCACAGCCAGAAGGTGGGGAATGCCATCAGGACCATAGACACTTGGTATTCGAAATTTAACGAAATCGGCCGGGCTATCCCGGTAGATCCCTATGGACCGGATAAATCAAGGGCCAAAGCTATACGAAGGCCCGGCACCGGCGAAACTTTTTACGAAATATTGGCCGGATTGGACCAGCTATACGAAAAGTTGAAAAAACAGGACGAACCGGACGGGGACGCCTTCTTCTTCGCAGCCATGATGGTGCGCGGCGGCGTTTTTTCCGGGTCGAAAAAGGCAAAACAGGAAGCTGCGTAACTTTTATAAGGGAGGTCGGGATGAACGTCAAGTATTTGGAGATAAACGCCCATCCGGAAGTAGAGCCAGAGGATTCAAATTTTGTCTTAAATAAGGCCATCAACCGGCTGCATGGCCTTTTTCGCAGCCAGGAGATCCACGCCGGTATTGATCTGCCTCATTCAACAGATACCTCACTAGGGGACACAATACGGATATTCGGCCGGGAGCCGGTGTTAAACGCTGTATTGAATAACACCGGCATTCAGGAACTGCAAAGAAGAAGAATGATAAGGCTGCAATCCGTCAAGGATATCCCTGAGGGAGCGAAAAAAATCCGGGTAAAGCGCATCCGTAACAGGGATAATAACGAGCTATTGAAAAAAGCCAGGAGAAAAAGAGAGTATCTGTTGAGCAAAGGCGTTGATCCGGAAACGGTTGGTTCTATCCAGACATTAAAGGCCCAAAAAAGAAACAGGGAGCAGTTGCCTTATTTTTTGATTGAGAAGAATGGCAGGAAGCATAGCGTTTTTTTTACTTGGACGACTATTAATGAAGAGGCCTCTTGGAGCGAGGCAGGCTTTAACAGCTATGGGTTAAGTTCCAATCTTGCCGGATATGCTTATAGATTCTAGAGGAACATTTTGCCCTATATAAAAATTATATATAATTTCAGAATATTATATATATAAAGCCAAAATATCCTTTAAGAGCAAATTTACAGGTAACTTTTTATAATTATGAAAAATAGAAGCATGAAACGTAAGGTGAGCCGCCGCATAGGCGGCTTAGAGATTTATCTAAAACAAAACAGGTTAGGCAATGGTGTGAGCCGCCGCATAGGCGGCTTAGAGAATCACCCGTCTAAACCAGAAGCTCTCACAACTGTGAGCCGCCGCATAGGCGGCTTAGAGATATCAATTATACCTACCGCCCAATATTCAAAAGTGAGCCGCCGCATAGGCGGCTTAGAGAACACCGGCGCGATCGGCGATATAACGGTATTCGTGAGCCGCCGCATAGGCGGCTTAGAGAATGTCGAGTCTGGTATTATTATGTCAGAGGATGTGAGCCGCCGCATAGGCGGCTTAGAGATCAAGAAACGGCATTATCACGCCGCTGTCAACCGTGAGCCGCCGCATAGGCGGCTTAGAGACGTGGAATCCGCCGCAATGAGCTGCTCCTTAAGTGAGCCGCCGCATAGGCGGCTTAGAGATTAACCGCTCGATTCGGTTGCGCTCTGCGTCTGTGAGCCGCCGCATAGGCGGCTTAGAGATGATAGCCAAGAGGTTGATTTACAGATTTCAAGTGAGCCGCCGCATAGGCGGCTTAGAGAATCTCAACCTGAATCAGTATTTAATCGTATGTGTGAGCCGCCGCATAGGCGGCTTAGAGACGACGGTTTAACCTGCATAAACGGGTTATTTTAGTGAGCCGCCGCATAGGCGGCTTAGAGAGGCCAGGTCGGTTCCGTGGTGTCGCTGGTGCCGTGAGCCGCCGCATAGGCGGCTTAGAGAATAAGTTTTAACTGTAAATAAACTGTTTCAGTGTGAGCCGCCGCATAGGCGGCTTAGAGACGGGATTTCCAGGCCGCCTGGTCAGAGTTGTGGTGAGCCGCCGCATAGGCGGCTTAGAGAAACTCCGCGTATTCTTCCCGAAGCTCTTTGACAGTGAGCCGCCGCATAGGCGGCTTAGAGACTGGGCAGCCTGGCTGCCGGCGAATTTGCGTAGTGAGCCGCCGCATAGGCGGCTTAGAGAAGGTCAATTGAAATAGATGGGGAGCCCGAGTAGTGAGCCGCCGCATAGGCGGCTTAGAGAGGTGGAGTCGGTTTCTGCCGGCGTCTCTGTCTGTGAGCCGCCGCATAGGCGGCTTAGAGAGTAAACTTCTCGTATGTCAGGCCGCCGAATCCGTGAGCCGCCGCATAGGCGGCTTAGAGATGGCCCCGGAAATCGCGCGCGTGACCGAGGATGTGAGCCGCCGCATAGGCGGCTTAGAGATTTATCAATAGCTTTTTCAAGCGTGCCTATTGGTGAGCCGCCGCATAGGCGGCTTAGAGATCAATGTTTATGCCCAGCTCCTCGTATTCCTCGTGAGCCGCCGCATAGGCGGCTTAGAGACTCCAGCACATAATTAATTTCTTTCAACAAAAGTGAGCCGCCGCATAGGCGGCTTAGAGACAGGATCTCGCCTTTCAAGGCGCCCCATCGCATGTGAGCCGCCGCATAGGCGGCTTAGAGACTGACAACGCTTATGGGGATTTTTTCGGCCGGGTGAGCCGCCGCATAGGCGGCTTAGAGAAAAAGCACTGACCGGCACCCAGCGGCAGAAGAGTGAGCCGCCGCATAGGCGGCTTAGAGAAGTGTCCGGACCGTTTCGCCGGCGTCGTCTTTTGTGAGCCGCCGCATAGGCGGCTTAGAGAGCCCACTTCGGAAAATGACGGGCCAGGTCGTCGTGAGCCGCCGCATAGGCGGCTTAGAGAAGGCAGAAATCAAACAGACAGGCCAGGCATTTGTGAGCCGCCGCATAGGCGGCTTAGAGAGGCGGAAACATCCACGCCGTCAAGACTTCCTAGTGAGCCGCCGCATAGGCGGCTTAGAGATGGTGTTCGTCAGGGTTACTCTTCGGCATTTGGTGAGCCGCCGCATAGGCGGCTTAGAGATGGAGCTGGCCGGATACCTGATCCTTTACCTGGTGAGCCGCCGCATAGGCGGCTTAGAGATGGACAAATACTTCCGGCTCACTCAGCGTAACGTGAGCCGCCGCATAGGCGGCTTAGAGACGACTTTTACGTCATAGTCAAAACCCTTTTGCGTGAGCCGCCGCATAGGCGGCTTAGAGACGGTAATGTACTGCTGACACATCCGATAGACTGTGAGCCGCCGCATAGGCGGCTTAGAGAATTCTGGTGGACGGATATAATGAAAAACCGTGGTGAGCCGCCGCATAGGCGGCTTAGAGAACAATCGTTCCAACATGGGCGGAAGGTATAACCGTGAGCCGCCGCATAGGCGGCTTAGAGATTAATAATATCAAGCAGGTAATCGTCTGAGTAGTGAGCCGCCGCATAGGCGGCTTAGAGACAATTCCCAAATCCACCCTGAAGCCACATAGATGTGAGCCGCCGCATAGGCGGCTTAGAGAAGCATGGCCATGGCAATGGTTTTCATGTTGAGGTGAGCCGCCGCATAGGCGGCTTAGAGAGCATCGTCCCAATCCGACAACGTGCCGTACCAGTGAGCCGCCGCATAGGCGGCTTAGAGATGGCTCAGGAAACATAAAAACTATAGCCGTATGTGAGCCGCCGCATAGGCGGCTTAGAGAATCTAAATCGCACCTCATGGTTATCCCGTTAAGTGAGCCGCCGCATAGGCGGCTTAGAGAGCAGAAGTGGACACTGCCACGGGCAACTTCGAGTGAGCCGCCGCATAGGCGGCTTAGAGATTGCCGCTGCCAACGATCTTGTCTTATTGTCCGTGAGCCGCCGCATAGGCGGCTTAGAGATCCAGCCAAAGGATCGGGCTTGTGTTGGTGGCGTGAGCCGCCGCATAGGCGGCTTAGAGATTGCGGACAGACTCAGGGGCGATGCTACCACCGTGAGCCGCCGCATAGGCGGCTTAGAGATTTGAAAACAGATATTTCGTCATTCATTTTTGGTGAGCCGCCGCATAGGCGGCTTAGAGAAACGGTTCTGGCCCGAATGCGGCAGACTACAAGTGAGCCGCCGCATAGGCGGCTTAGAGAAGCATATGCCCATTTATCTGGCCTGGGCCCGCGTGAGCCGCCGCATAGGCGGCTTAGAGATAAATCGGTGCGGTTTTTTTTGGGAACAATGGTGAGCCGCCGCATAGGCGGCTTAGAGACCGCGTGGCGGCGTGAATCTTGCCGGAAGTTAGTGAGCCGCCGCATAGGCGGCTTAGAGAATACGTGCGCGTAGGTGCTCGGGTCCATGGTTGTGAGCCGCCGCATAGGCGGCTTAGAGAAAAGAAGAACGACAACAAGGTGCTAAGTTGCCGTGAGCCGCCGCATAGGCGGCTTAGAGATTGGCAATAATGGCGATTATTATGTCTATGAAGTGAGCCGCCGCATAGGCGGCTTAGAGACGGTTAGCCTCGATGCAACCAACTCTCCTACTGTGAGCCGCCGCATAGGCGGCTTAGAGAAATTGAACTTTTCACGCAACTAATGAATCTCGGTGAGCCGCCGCATAGGCGGCTTAGAGAAGCAGGTGATGGGAAAAGGCGGTCTGGTTCATGTGAGCCGCCGCATAGGCGGCTTAGAGAAATTGAACTTTTCACGCAACTAATAAATCTCGGTGAGCCGCCGCATAGGCGGCTTAGAGAATCTGCGCGGCGAAAATGCGTGGTCCCTGTTTGTGAGCCGCCGCATAGGCGGCTTAGAGAATTAGCCGAATCGAAGAGCCAGAAGTTAATGCGTGAGCCGCCGCATAGGCGGCTTAGAGAGAGCTGATGGGCCATTGGGACGAGTTGTCCGGGTGAGCCGCCGCATAGGCGGCTTAGAGAGAGCTGATGGGCCATTGGGACGAGTTGTCCGGGTGAGCCGCCGCATAGGCGGCTTAGAGATTCGCCTTCCAGCGCATCGACCAATTTCCGCAGTGAGCCGCCGCATAGGCTCAAATTTGATTACTAAATGCTTTAACTACACTTACTGTTATTACAAAATTTGTATGATTATCAGGTCAAGGAATGAAAATGACGAGGCATCTTGTTTGCAAAAGATTTCTCGCTGCCGCTCGAAATGACAAAGCCAGACGTATCGTCTTAGTGGATGAATCCCGAAAACATTCAGGATCGAAAAAGCGTTCCCGCCCAAGACTTCCTTTCTGCATAAATGCCGCCGCGAAGGAGGCAGAGGGCATTGGTTCCTGACCGTCAAATCGGGGGCAAGACCATCAGGCCATGCCCCGGCTTTTTATGCTACCGGTTTTTTTACCCGCCCAGAAATTTGATCTTTCCAACGACGCCCGCATGATCAGACGGCCAAAGCCTAAGGATCCTCGGTAAAAGCGGATTGGGCACCATATCGGAAATCTCATCGCCAACCACATCACACTTTACCCTATCTATGCTTAGTCCACACGGATCGGTAAGGATCAGATCAATACGTGTCGTAAGTTCATCAAACGGGTTGCTGATATATTCGCCGAACCCGCTGGTATAGCCCTCGTCATATCCATTCTGAAGAAGCCAGGCATCCAGGTAACCGCCTTCAATTGCCTGCATATAGGGCGGTACGTAATCCACCGGGGCCCCTGAGGGTAGATAGCCGGTTCCCGGCACATCCTCCGGAGAACTGTTAAAGTCGCCGACCATGACGACCGGTTTGGCGTCCCGGGAGTTTAAAGTGTACAACAGCTCCATCATTTGAGCAGACTGGATAACCCTGAAAACGCTGCCGGGTTCACTTCGGACCTCCAAATGGGTGTTGACGAACCGAAAGGCCTCTGCCTTGACATTGACGTCCACGATGAGGAACCCCCGGGTGAACTCCACATAGCGCCCGCCCAAGGTCAATCCCAGGTTTTGTGAATAGTTACCGGCAATCAAAGTGGCTGCGGCATGCCCCTTTCGCACCAGCACCATATCATGGTCCACCATGCGGACATCGGAAAGAAGCGTTTCCGACTTGAAATCCAGCATGGGGAGTTCCACATCCGCATTGGTCACCTCGAACTTTTCGTATTCCATGTCGCGATCACGCAAGGCCGCCTCTAAGGCCTTATAAAAATCAATGACGACAAAGCTTGCCTGTTCCGGATTGCCGTTAAGAAAGTCTCCCGGCGTCTGTTTATAGAAGGTTGACACTTCCTGCAGGCCGACGACATCAGGTTTATTTTCGGCAATTTCATCGGCAATGGCCTCGGCCCGCGCCCAAAAATTCGTATAAAGCATCGTATTGTATACTTCAGCCACCGCAATGGGAACGGCCAAAGGATCGTCCGGATTTTCCTGAGCCGCCTCGACCACTTTAAAAATATCCGCCCCCAGGTACAGGTTACGGGTCATTACAGTAATTTTGGGGCCTTTTTCGGCGGCAAATGCCGAAGAAAATGGAATGATCAGCATGGAGAGGACTAAAAGCAGGCTGACCACCGAAACCCATTGGAACCTTTTTACTAATGATTTCATGGCTTCTTCCTCCTGTTCGTTAGTGCCCATCCATAACCTGAACTTGAACAAATTATCTCATTTATGGACGGAGACGCGTTAGGATTGACTTTTTCCGCGAATGAAAAAAAAGG
>Ga0209925_1000035_pt1 | contig 59271 bp, 46 predicted proteins | sample SalPonR2_A_D1_MG_FD_185702 | JGI IMG/M metagenome (GOLD analysis project Ga0209925, IMG submission 185702) | Salt pond soil microbial communities from South San Francisco under conditions of wetland restoration - Salt Pond MetaG R2_A_D1_MG... ... | reverse complement strand
CATAACCGTATAAACAACGGGATTGGTAAAATCAGTAGCGATGCCATCAGAAGGCTGAAAATCTGCTCTTTCAGAAACAGTTATTGAAGGAATCAGAGAACCCAGGTCTGTTCCAAAAGGTACTTCCAGATCAACGGTATGGTTTACATTGTCAATTTCAGCTGGTGAAACTTGTTCATCGAGTTCAAAAGTAAGAATATCTGTTTCATTGTTATAGGGGAACACGTCCATTAAAAAGGCATCCAGATTTCCCTCTGATGTTCTGTTCATTGCTGTTCCTCCGGGATTGAAGTCCACTTCATCCATGAAAAAGCCTCCAATTGAGATGGTATCATTCCTTCGTGCCTCCACAAAAAAAGTTTTATCATTCATAGAACCACCGTAATGATGACTCCAGATATAGTCATAATTCCCCTTGTATTTTCCTAAAAAGATATCATCCCCCCCATTTGAATTGTACAATACACTATTTTCTTCAGATAGATTCATATCCAGGTTATTTCCGCCAAAATAACCAGCCAGAAGAATATTCCCCCTTTCGTCTGCATCCATGCCAGTAATATAAACATTGCCTTCTCCTTCCAAATGGTTATATTGATCGGTTAACACAGTGCCATCGGTAAGTTCTTTTCTCAATAACTGGTCGTATGAGCCATTTGAGTAGAAGGTATTATAAACAGGAATACCTTGTATCCAATCGGATATATAAGAAACTCTACCCTGAAAATATACGGCCGACCAAATTGTATCATTCCTTACGGTTAAAGCACTTACTTTATTAAAAGAGGTATCTCCCACTGTATTTACCCATTGCAGATTTCCATCAGAATCGAAACAAGATATGAATCCATCTGTTGAATCAACAGCATACACATTGGTGGTTCCCGTACCCGGTTCAAAATCAAAATCACCTTTAAACTGCCCTGCTATATAAAAATTATTGGCCGCATCCATGTCCATACACAATGCTTTATCGGAACCGGTACTCCCAATTGTTTTTAACCAGTAAATACCGCCGGCCGGACTAAACGCAGCTATGACAATATCATAATTCCCTTCGGAAGTTATAAGGCCTCCAGCATTATCAGGTAATAAATCAAACTGAGACCAGTAATATCCGGCAAACACAAATTTATTTTCCATCACCCTAATATCCATAATGGTTTCATATCCGTCACCGGAAAAAGCAAAAGTACTTTTCCAGTTTCCGTCAAAGTCAAGTTGAAGCACATAAGCATCATTTCCATCACTTGCAGTATGCTCATCGGTTGCTCCTCCAGGGTCAAAATCTACTGTTCCTTCGTAATCCCCGGTAATATACAAACCTTCATCATTAGGAGAACCATGATAAGCTTTTATTGATTTCACATTATCCCAACCGGTACCGCCTATTCTTTTTACCCATTGATAACTCCCATATTGGTTAAACTTGGTGATAAAAATATCATAAGCCCCATTTGAAGTAAGAGTAGCGGAAAGAAACGGACTAGGATTAAAATCCACTGTTCCTGAAAATGTTCCGACAAAGTAAAGGTTTCCGCTTTCATCGTAATCACTATCAACAACAAGAACGTTATCGGCCCCTCCCAGGGTTCTTACCCAGTTAGTCAGTTGGGAAAATGCTCCCTGAGAAACAAAGAGAAAAATAAAAATTGATATTAAAGTAAGGTAAAGTTTTTTCATAGCTTTTAATTTTAGTTTTTAATTGCAAGATACGAAAAACAAACTTCAAAATCCACTCCAAAATAAGGCCAAATGAGAATTATAGAAGGATGGATAAGAATTTTATGGGTTTATATGAGAATTCAGATTTACAGGCTGTCTAATGAATTTATAAGCTCTTTCATCTTACTGTGAGCAACAGGCACAGCCTCCTCATTATTCAGTAATACCCGGCTGTTGCTGCCTTTGTTTAACTTACTCACCTTATGGAGATTTATAAGATGTGATTGATGCACCCTGTAAAAATTAAAATCAGACAACAGATCTTCATATTTTTTTAGTGGCTTTGACAGGAGTATTTTCTGCCCATTTTCGAGAAAAAATGTGGTATAATTATTATCAGACTGACACCTTATAACATCTTTTATCCTTACTACATGCACAGAATCAGCAGTATGCAATACAATTTGTTTATCAGTTTTTCCAGAAGAATTGTTTACCAGGGCTCTCAATTTTTTTAAATACACTTGTTCTTTCAAATCTTCCCTGGCTTTCATCAATGCCTTTACAAGTTCGCTTGATTTATAAGGCTTTAAGAGGTAATCCACTGCACTAATCCGAAAAGCGCGAATGGCATACTCTTCATACGCTGTAAGCCAGATAATCTGGAAATCAATTTTATCCAGTTGGTTCAGTAATTCGAAAGAATTTCCATCTTTCAAACCAATATCCATAATAACTATCTCAGGGTTTGTTCTCTTAATAAGCGTTTCCCCCTCCTCCACTGAAACAGCTTCACCGACAATTATTATGTCAGAAAAATAAGATTCAATAATAAGATGAATATTTTCCCTTTCTGATTTTTCATCTTCTATAATAGCTACCTTTATTGTATTGCCGTTCAGTGATTCCATTATCACAAAAGATTTTTTTTATTAGTTTTATAGGGTACTTCAAATACAACAATTGTACCGGTTTTAAATTCTTCTGCAACAGCACGCAAAGTATATTTAATTTCCCATTTATACATTTTTTTCAATAACCTCAAACGCTCTTGTGTAATTTGCAAGGCTTTAGGTTTGTGGGTACCTGTTTTAGTTTTCCTATTATGAAATCCGGGGCCGTCATCCATTATCGTTGCTTCGATTTTATTTTTTCCCTGTCTAAAAATTATATCAATTTTTGAACCTCCTTTTTTCATCCCATGTTCTACTGCATTCTCCACAAAAGGCTGCAAAAGCATTGAGGGAAAAACAATCTCTTCCGGATCAATTGAGTCATCTGTTTTAATTGTGTATTCAAAGCTTTGATTAAATCTCAATTGCTGGAGGTTCAGATAACTTTTTAATAATTCAGTCTCTTGCTGCAGGGTAGTAAAGTCATCGGAAGACCCTTCCAGTATGAGTCTCATCAAACAGGAAAAATCCACAAGATAATCAACAGCCTCTGGTCCTTTATTTTTAGTTACATAGTTTTTTATTGCATTTAAAGCATTAAAAATAAAATGAGGATTCATTTGCGAACGAAAAAGTTGCTGTTGAATAATAAGTCTTCGGTTCTCCTCTTTTCTTTTCCATTGGATATATAATAAAAACACCACCAGAAAAATCAAAATGAAACCAATAACCAAGGCAATGACCAATTGGTTCTGCCTGGAAATTTTCAGGCTTTGTAAATGCTTTTCAGTGTTTAACTTATCAATGGTTCTTTCTTTCTTCTCAGTTTCATATTTTTTCCTGAGATCTTCCATGAGCAGTTCCTGTTTTTCACCGTAAATTGAATCTTTCAAAGTAATATGTTTTTCATAGTATCCCAGGGCTTTATTAGAATTTTCAAGTTTTTTATAGAGTTTGTAAAGCAAAAAATAGTTTGTAGATAACTGTTTTCGAAACTGGTATTCCTTACACTTCTTATTCACCTTCATTAATTCTTTCCGGCTTTCCTTATACATTCCCATTCCCAGGTAACACTCTGAAAGTTCATTCCCAAGAGCAACTATATCCTGAACCGAACCAATTTCTTTTTCAATATTCAGAGAATTTCTGAAATGATCAACGGCAAGATAATAATTATGCTCAAGCTTGGCCAGATTACCCAACCTGTAGTATATCTGTGCCTTGCCACTTTTATAGTCAATTTTCCGGCTTAAATCCAATGCTTTTTTGAAATAATCTTTAGCCAAAACCATACTATCCTTTTGTTGATAAGCATATCCCATTGCATCGTATAAAGAAACGAGTACCTTTTCATTTTTTACATTCTCTTTTAATTTTGAAGCCTTCCTGTAATATTCCAGCGCAATATCATATTTTTCCCAGTTCAAATAAACATCACCAATTTCAATAAAAGTATTTACGGCTGTAACAGAATCTCCGATAAATTCAAATATTTCAGCAGCCTTTGTAAGATATTCTGCAGCTTTGGGGTATTGTCCCATTGAGTTGTACATAATTCCTGTATTCAATGTATTTATAGCAATCTGGTTGCTGTCGCCCAATTGAATACTATAATCCACCGCTTTCTGAAAATTTAAAAGTGCCTTCTCAGGTTTGTCAATATAATTGCAGGCAATGCCTTTGTTAGTATAAACCTGAATTACAGGTAGTAAAACATCCATGTCCTTGTAATAATGAAGAGCAGAATCCAGATAAATGATTCCTTCTTTGTAATTCTCTCCATCTACCTTGGCGTATCCCATAATTTTGTAAACATACGCAACATCAGGATAACTTTTAAGTGCATTATATATTTGCAATGATCTTTTTCCATAATAAAGTGCAGAATCATATTCTCTGTGATCAAAATAATACGTTGAAGCAAGATTTTTATAAAGCTTTGCTTTCTCCGGGCGAACCATTTTTTCAACATTTTTCAGCTGAATCAAAAGACTGTCTGTTTTTTGATTGGTTCCGGGAGCTGGGGATGAAATTATAAATAAAAACAAATATGTTAAGCCATATATCAGTTTTCCCCTGATAATATTTATACTTTTAAAAGTAAATGCCATGTTATAGACTGAATTTCTGTACTGTGAAAATAGTTATTTTTAGAACAATTAGCAACTTTAAATTATACACAACGGATAATCAAAAATAAAATCAATGAACTTAAAAAATTGACCAATGCATCTTTTCACTTGATAATAAATAAAAACGATCCTTCAGGATTTTTTATATTTGCCGGGCAAAACTGGTAATATAATCATTATGAAAAACACCTCCATTCTTTTATTGCTTATTATTCTTCTTACAGCAGGCATTTATGGGCAGAAGCCGCCAACTACCGATATGGTATTTATAAAGGGCGGAACCTTCAAAATGGGCTGTACAGAAAGGCAATACGAATGCACAGATAGCGAAAAACCTGCTCACCGGGTAACTCTGGATGACTTCTATATAAGCCGGTACGAAATTACCAATGATTCTTATTGCCGTTTTTTAAACGAAATAGGTGCAAACCCGGGTGGGAGTTATTATGGATTCGAATATATTGACATTGGTGATGAAAGCTGCAAAATAGAATACAAGAACAAACAATTTTTTGTTGTAAAAGGCTATGATAAGCATCCTGTAGTAGAAGTTACCTGGTATGGGGCTAAGGCTTATTGTCATTGGGCAGAGGGAAGATTGCCCACGGAAGCCGAATGGGAATATGCGGCCAGAGGAGGAAAGCAACAAAATGATTATTTTTTCAGTGGCAACGATACCATTGAAGAAGTAGCCTGGTTTAAAGGAAACTACTTTAGCACGGATGACGGACAATTCAAATACAGAAAAGGAACCATCCCCGTTGGCAAAAAGCAACCCAATGCGCTTGGCCTGTATGATATGAGTGGTAATGTCTGGGAGTTATGTAACGATTGGTTCTCAGAAGAATACTATGAAAACAGTCCGAAAAAGAACCCCAAAGGTCCGGAATTCAGCCATTACAGAGTAAAAAGAGGAGGCAGTTTCAAAACACACCCCAAACAATGCATCGTTTCAAAAAGGAATAAGATACTCCCCGGTTATAGCCAGGAAGATGTAGGATTCAGACTGGTAAAACCCGTTAAGAAATAATAAAGTTCACCCAGGTAAACACTTCTTCATTTCAATTGTTTTAAAAGAACGAATTTGAAATCAAAGTTTTAGTCACAGCACTTTTACCGACACCAAATGCTATGCATATACTTCTTACAGGTGCAAACGGATATATTGGCAAAAGGCTTTTGCCTGTTCTTCTGCATAAAGGATATAAAGTAACTGCTACTGTCAGAAATGCTTCAACAATAAGTATTACGCATCCCAATCTTCAGATCCTGGAAATTGACTTTCTTCAGCCGGAGGAGCATAAAACTTTTCCTAAGGATATTGATGTGGCTTATTATTTAATTCATTCGATGGGAAGTACTACAAAGGATTTCCCTGTAAAGGAAAATAAAGCTGCTGAAAATTTTGTTAAGCTCATAAATCAAACAAGCACCAGGCAAATAATTTATTTGAGCGGAATCAGCAACGCAAAAAAATTAAGCAAGCATCTGCAATCCAGAAAAGATGTTGAATCAGTCTTAACTGATGCTAACCCTCACCTCACGATTTTAAGGGCGGGCATCATTATTGGTTCGGGAAGCGCTTCTTTTGAAATCCTAAGAGACCTGGTGGAAAAATTACCTGTAATGGTGGCTCCCCGCTGGCTAAATTCAAAAATTCAACCTATAGCCATAAAAAATGTGATTGATTATCTTATCAAAGCAATTGCAAATCCTAAAACTTACGACCAGGCTTATGATATTGGAGGACCCGAAATATTAACATACAAACAAATGTTGCTAAAATATGCCCGGGTAAGAAAACTTAAAAGATGGATTAAAATAATACCAGTTATGACACCTCGTTTATCTTCGTACTGGCTTTATTTCATCACTTCAACATCTTATAACCTGGCAGTTAACCTGGTAAACAGCATGAAAGTTGATGTGGTATGTGGAGAAAACAACTTAAACAATATTATAAACATAGAGTTACTCACTTATGAACAGGCTATTCAGAATGCTTTTCAGAGAACAGAACAAAACATGGTTTTATCAAGCTGGAAAGATGCTATTATTACAGGTAACATAAAACCCGATCTTAGCGAATTCATTGAAATTCCAAATTATGGATGTTATAAAGACATCCGCGAGGTAAAAATCAAAGGAAAAATTAAACAGGTTAAAGAAAATCTATGGAACATAGGCGGAGAAAGAGGCTGGTATTACGCAAACTGGTTATGGAAATTTCGTGGTTTTTTGGACAAGTTGTTTGGAGGAGTAGGGCTTAGAAGAGGCAGAACCAATGCGGATAAAATGAAGTCAGGAGACGTTCTGGATTTTTGGAGAGTCATATACGCCAGCGAAAAGAAAGACAGGCTCATCTTATACGCTGAAATGAAGTTACCCGGTGAAGCATGGCTGGAATTCAGAATAACAGAAAAAAATGATACAAATTACATTGTACAAACAGCAACTTATAGACCAAAAGGACTCTGGGGGCGATTATACTGGATATTTTTATTCCCTTTTCACTTGTTTATCTTCAGGGGTATGTCAATTAATATTGAAAAATTTAATAATCGTTAATTCTTATGCCAGAAAAATTTTTATTCGTAATGACATACGAATTTAAAATCCAATCCTGACAGTTCGGAGTAGGTCTTTCCTGTATCAAATATATCATCATCATCTTCAAGATAATGCCATTCAATACTTACAGACAGACCTCTCTGAACCAGCTTTTTAAAATGCTGAATAACAGACAGGATTAATCTTGAGGAAGCAGAGTCGAGGTATTCCATGAAGAAAACAACAACATTGCTTTCATTAGGCTCCTGGATATAACGATCAATCTTTTCCAGGATTGGGTAGTAAAAACCACTTGCATATTTGGGGATTGAGCGACCAGAAAAAAGAAAATATCCGTTGTCGTAATCCATCTCAATCAAAGGGGTTTTCTTTGTGGCAGGGTGACTAAAAGTGGGTTGTTCCAAACGTATTTGTTCCAGTATACTTATGGAATCTTCTTGATCATTCATACATGGGTTCAGTTAGGGTTAACAATTTTTATGTATTAAATATCAAACAATTAACTATTTTTTAATTTTCATTTTCAAATTTAGGCATATTTTTTTGTAATAACCAGAAATTAATTGAATATAGTTATTAACAAAAAACACTTATTGTTAACAGCGTAATCTCAGTTTTGATAGGTAAATGAGTATTTTTGTTAATAATTAATAGGCGTTTTAATTTTTAAAAAAAACTTTTTCTTTATGATTATTTGCAATTTAATCCATATTTTATATATAATTGTCCAGGATTAGAAAAGAAAAAAGCAAAATTAATGTGGCTGGCACCCCGGAGAAATGTGAGTAACGTAGCAGGATTGCAAGTGTTTAACACACTTAGGTTCGTTACTTTCCTGATCATTGCGATTGTCTTTACAAAAATTGGCTTGTCTAAGGAACAGATTGGACTGTTCGAGATATCTTTATTTATGGTGAATCTGGCAAGCTTTTTCTGGGTCACCGGTATAATTCAGGCATTTTTGCCTTTATACAAAGGGAGCAGAAGCTTCGGAGAACTTGCCAACGAAAATAAAAGAAAATCTCCTGAAATATTCAATACCTTTCTTGTTCTTGTATTTTTCAGTCTGGTTATTTTTCTTATCGGCCTCATAATTCAGGATAACTTCTCAGTTTTCGGGCATAAAGGGAAAGCTTCGTTGCTTAATGTCACATTATGGTACTTATTGCTAAGCGCTCCAGCAAACCTGGTAGAATACATTTATGTAGTTAAAAATAAATCCGGCAATACTTTAAGCTATGCTTACATTACTTATACCATTCAGCTTGTTGCAGCTATTCTGCCACCCATACTTGGGTATTCTGTAATCTGGTCGCTACGTGGTCTCGTGATGGTTTCAATTTTAAGGAACATTTGGCTGTTAACCCTCATTTACAATTACGCGAAAATTCAGTTCTCTTTTCCCTTCATTAAAGAGTTACTCGCCCTGGCCACCCCGTTACTGTTTAGTGCCCTTATCAGTGGTTCTGCGCAGTATGTAGACGGACTGGTGATATCAATCCATTTCTCGGCCGACGATTTTGCTGTTTTCCGCTTTGGCGCCAAAGAATTGCCGTTCGTAATTATGTTGGCCACAGGTCTTAGCAATGCGCTTTTAACTGAGTTTTCGTCCAAAGAAAATCACCAGGATACGCTGAAAAAAATCAAAACCAAGTCGTTGCGGATCATGCATACAATGTTCCCGCTCTCAATGGTTTTACTCCTGTTTGCAGAGCCATTATACAAATTCATGTTCAGTCCGGAATTTATCAGAAGTGCTGACATTTTTGTAGTATATCTGTTAACCATATTAAGCCGTTTGCTTTTCCCGCATACAATTTTAATGGGACTGAAAAAAACCCGTGCCGTACTAGTGGTGGCTGTTCTGGAAGTAATTATAAACATCACACTAAGCTTCTGGCTGGTTGGGCCCTACGGTACGGTTGGTGTTGCACTGGGAACTGTTAGTGCTTATTTCATAGCAAAACTTGCTCTTATAATTTACAATTACGTCAAACTAAAAATATCACCCCTGGAATATATCCCTATAAAATGGTATGCATTATATGGAATTCTTTTCGGAACCCTGTTTATACTGCTGGATCGCGGAGTAATCATCTTAAACTGGTAACAAGACAATCATAAATCCAGGCATGGGATAACCATAATCAGAAAATCAATTATTAAAATTTTTTATCTTTTTTATCGGGCACAAGCTCCTGTAAATTATCAGTTTACATATTATGCGCCCTGGTGTTTTTAATTAATATTCTCTCTAATTCAATGAATCTGGCATAGGAATTGAATCAGAGATAAAAATTATTAAATAAACAATGAAAACAAGATCAAAATTTAGTGTAATTATTTTAGCTATCCTCACTGCAACACTTATCTCATGCGAAGAACAAATAAAAGAAGAGATAACAATTGAACCAGATGCTGACTTCTGTACAGACAAAAACTATTATGAAGCCGGAGACACTGTTTATTTTATTAACAAAAGTAAAAACGCTGAAAAATATTCCTGGATCTTTAATTCAGATAATCCTGAAGCAACTTCAGAAAAGAAGAATCCAATTTACATTTATAGCATACCTAATGGCTTTGTAGGCGCTGATTACGCAGTGACATTAACATGTGCTTCTGAAACTGGTAACAAATCATCTGTTACAAAAAAAGTAAAAATAGGTTACAGGTACCTGGATTATTTTAAAATTAATGAACTTCAAAGCAATCTTATTGAGCAGACTAATGGGGATAGTATATCTCTGTATGCTTTTTTTGGCCCAACATCCAACCCTGACGTATGGGATGTGGGAAACAACAACCATTCTTTTCATAATCAAACTGTTCATAAAGATGAAATAACAAACGTAACCTTTAAATGGCCCTATTCATTCCCTAATGTATTATTAACAGAAGAAACCTGGTTTGTTAAAATCTTTATGGAAAATGATAACGGAAAAGATCCCTGCCTTGCAGATATTTTCTTTATTCCTTCAGATGGTGGAAGCTGGGATGAAGAGCATCGTTACGGACATAAAATTTTACAGAAAGACCAGAATAAAATTGAAATGGGCTTTAAATTTTCAAACCTGGATTAACAAAACCAAAAATAAGTAAAGCAAAAAAGGCAACTATTCTTTTCAGAGAGTTGCCTTTTTTTGTAGAGGTCGCGGGCGGACTCGAACCGCCGTACATGGTTTTGCAGACCACTGCCTAGCCACTCGGCCACGCGACCCTTTAATCGGAAATGCAAAAATAATAATTTTTTTTACTTGAAAAAAAATAAATGCTGCTCTTTTATCGTCAAATCTTTGCAACTTTATTGTTTCATGCAAATAAAACATTTTTAACTTGTACCAGGGATTAATTTGGGCAGGATTGTTTTTCCCGGAATTTCTGATTCTTTAAACATTAAATCAAATAAATACCATGTATAAAAGAACAAAAAGAATTATAACGCTCTGGCATTTTGACCATCTGTCAAATCATAATAACATTACTCATTTTTGTTCAGGCCGGAGCGGAGGGGTAAGCCGGGGCGAGTATGAAAGCCTGAATTTAAGTCTTACGGCAGGCGATAAAGAAAGCAATGTCATCAAAAACCGCAAAAGACTTGCAAATGAAATGGAAATTACCATTGACCGTTTTACCTTTCCCCAACAAACTCACAGCGGAAATGTGAAAACAATCCAATCGTATGAAGAGTTGAAAAAACCTTTTGAAGATACGGATGCCCTGGTAACCGATCTGCCGGATATTTTTATAGGTGTTCTTACTGCTGACTGTGTCCCGGTAATCTTATATGACAAACAAAATAAGGTGATTGGAGTTGTCCACTCCGGGTGGCAGGGTACCATGAAAAAAATTCTTTCAAAAACTTTAAATGTCTTTATAGAGAAATACTCTTCAAAACCAAAAAATATTTTAATAGGCATTGGACCTTCCATTGGCCCAGAAGATTATGAAGTTGGAGGTGAGGTGGTTAGCAAATACCAGGATACTTACGGAATTAGTTCAGAACAAATCATTGATAAAAAAGACAATGGCAAAGCTATGCTCAACCTGTGGAAAGCGAATCAATTACAGGCAGAAGCACTGGGTGTTCCGGAAATCAATATTGAAAATAGCTTTTTAAACACATTTAAAAACAATGAAATGTTCTTTTCTGCCAGGAAACAAGGCGCTCAATGTGGCCGTTGCGGAAGCGGTATTATGCTAAAAGAAAAATAAAATTCCATCTTTGGTTTCTGCATCAAAATTTCAGTCCGAGATTTACCTGTTTATGATCTTTTTTATACTTTTGTGCTTCATTCAAATAAATTTCTGTATGGCAAACTCATTTCAACCTACAAACTATGTACTGGAATCGGTGAATACCGGAAAACAATTTAAAGACAGCGGGTGGTTATTAACAGCACCCGAGGAAACTGTACCAACATTAATCCGGGCTAAATATGAAAAGAAAGAAATAGAATTTAAGGACAATTCCTGGGGTCTGTATAAATTTGCAGACTGGCTGCCGATTCACAAAACACTGGAAGGATCATCTGCCCCATTTACATACAAAAGTACAGAATTAGCGAATTATCTGGGGTTAGAAAATCTTTACATTACCTTCAGTGGTTACTGGCCCGAAGTAAATGCAATGATGCGAACCTGTTCATTTAAAGAAACAGAGGCATACTCTGTATGCGGACGTTTGTCTTCTGAAGAAAAAAATGTTCTTGTTGTTGCATCTGCTGGAAATACAGCCAGGGCCTTTGCAAGAGTTTGCTCAGACAACAATATTCCGCTCCTGCTGACTGTCCCGGAAGACAACATTGATGCACTTTGGTTTGACAAGCCCATTAACGATAATGTTCGTCTTGTTGTAAGCCGCTCAGGCAGCGACTATTTCGATGCCATTTATTTGTCAAACCTTGCCTGTCAGCTCGATGGATTTATAGCCGAAGGCGGAGCTAAAAATGTTGCCCGAAGAGATGGGATGGGAACAACGGTTCTTTCTGCAGCAGAAAAAATTGGAACTATTCCTGATTATTATTTCCAGGCAGTAGGAAGTGGAACTGGAGCAATTGCCGCATGGGAAGCCAACCTAAGACTCATACAGGACGGAAGATTCGGGAACAACAAGATGAAGCTGATGGTTTCTCAGAATGAACCATTTACTCCACTATATGAAGCCTGGAAAGCAAAATCACGAGATATTCTACCAATAGATGATAATGAAGCCAGAAAACAGGTTGAAACGATTATCGCAAAAGTCCTCTCCAATAGAAAACCTCCCTATGGCGTGCGTGGAGGACTATACGATGCACTGAAAGATACAGATGGAGAAGTGCTGACAGCAACCAATGAGCAAGCAAAAGAAGTATCTGACCTGTTTGAAAAACTGGAAGGAATTGATTTGCACCCTGCCTCTGGCATAGCTACTGCAACCCTTATCAATGCAGTAAAAGAAAACAAGGTGGATAAAAACGCAACCATCATGTTGAATATCACTGGTGGAGGTGAAAAACTTTTCAGGAAGGAAAATGAATTATATTATCTTAAACCTTCTCATGTTTTTGATATTAATCCCGGCCTCGGGGAAGTTAAAGAAGTTCTTGATAAACTTTTCTAAATAAGACGAACATAAAAAAGGATATAGCAATATAATTATTTAGTGCAGCAACTCTTTGCTGCCTTTTTTATTAATGAATTATCGAAAAAGTCTCTGGTGCATCAGATAAATTGCGGCTAAGCAAAGCTGTATACTAACACTGCGGGCTGAAGCCAACGTGTTAGATGAGATGCTTTTCAGCAAACCCAAAATAATACAGGATACCCTCATTCGGATATCCTACATCAACCAAAAACCAGCTCTGAACTTATTTAAGGTGAGTTCGATATAAGTATAACAACTAAACCACAGGCATTCAGATAAAGGGTGTTTTGCTACATCGAATTCACGTTATTTAGGAATGATGAAATGCCAGGCTTTCTAATAGAACCCAAAAACTATTAAGAATTCAAAAGAACTACTCTGTTTGAAATTGTATAATCTCTTTTATTAGAAAATTGATCATACACCACCTGGCATTTCAAAGAACTTTTACTGATCCTATTCATCTCTCAAGGACTCTGCAGGATTAACAACTGCTGCACTATAAGCTCTATAGCTAATAGTAAGCAAAGCAATAGAAAATGTTACAAATGAAGCAATAAAGAAAGGTAACAGACTCATATCAATCCGATACGCAAAACCCTGCAACCATTGATTCATAAAATAATACCCAACAGGCCATGCAATTACTGTAGATATTATCATCAGAATTATTACTTCCTTCGACAATATTTGTAAAATTTTAGGAACTGAAGCACCAAATACTTTCCTTACTCCTATCTCTTTTGTTCGCTGCTCTGCCATAAAAGAAGCCAGTCCGAATAATCCAAGGCAGGATATAGCAATTGCCAGCAATGAAAATATCTTAAAAATAATACTTGCTTTTTTCTCCTGTCGATATTTTGCAGCCCAGTCATTTTCAAGAAAAGAATAATTAAATGGGGTTTCCTTTACAAACTGAGACCATTTGTTTTCCACATAACTTAGGGTTTTATCAATTTGGTCGGGATTTACCTGAACTGATAAATGCGTATAACGATTATTCGCATAGATCATTACCAAGGGTTTAATACTGCTGTGCAACGATTTATAATTAAAATCTTTCACTACGCCCAGAATCTTAAAATCTATATCACTACCATCGCCCTGAACGAGCATAAGTTTTTTACCAACCGCATTTTCAAAACCAAGTTTCCTTGCTGCGGCCTGATTAACCAACACACCTAACGAATCTGTTGAATAATCTTCTGAGAAAAACCTCCCGGAAGCCATTTCAATTTTATAGGCGTCGTCAAAATAACAATCGGTTGCAGTAACATCCATAATCATGCTTTCCTGTGCCGTATGTCCTTCTGCATAGAATGCTGTATTTGAACGTATCGTGCCCGGAACACCCTGTGAATAACTTGCCTGCTTTATTTTCGGATTTTTCAGTATTTCCTGGCGGAAAGCCTCCTGGTTGTTACCCAGTGCGCTTACCCTGTTTACAACCAACATATGTTCTTTTTTAAAGCCAAGATCCTTGTCATTCACATAATTCATCTGCCGGGTAACAATAATAGTACTTATGAACAAAACAATGGTTATTATGAATTGGAACACAACTAAAACTCCCCTTAAACGTGAGTTTTTAGATCCCTTGCTTAATTTGCCTTTCAACACAGCTACAGGGTTAAATGCTGATAGATAAAATGCAGGATAACTACCAGCCAACAGGCCAACTATCAATCCTATCAGGATCAGTACAATTAATATCTGAGGCTGATCAAAATAATTAATGCTTAAACTTTTATCTGCCAGGGAATTAAAATAAGGCAAAGCAAGCTCTACAAACAATGAGGCCACTATCAGGGCAATAAATGAAATCAACATCGCTTCTGTGAGGAACTGGAAAATCAATTGTTTGCGTCTGCTGCCGGTTACCTTGCGAATACCCACTTCCTTAGCCCGGTTGGTAGATTTGGCGGTTGCCAGGTTCATGAAATTAATGGATGCAATCAGAATAAGGAAGATTGCAATAATCGAAAAGAAATATACATTATTAATGTTTCCTGTTTCCCCGATCTCATTATTTAAGTCGGAATGTAAATAAATTTTTGTCAAGGGCTGTAAATGGTACCCCCACTGATTTCCCGATTCATAAAACTCATCAATTGTCAGTCCCATAACCTGTTCAAGTTGAGGCCCTACGTATTTTTCCACAATACCCGGGAATTGCTCCTCAACAGATTCAGCTGCAACTCCTTCCTGTAAAAGCAAATAGGTATATACATTGTTCGAAACCCATAACTGACTTTCAGCGCGTTCTGTCGAAACAAACGAAACAAGGAGATCATACTTAAAATGAGAAGTCTCAGGACAATCTTTAATTACTCCTGAAACCTCAAGCTTCCTGTTGCGATCTGCCCATTCAATGGTTTTACCCAAAACATCTGCACTGCCAAAATACCTCCGGGCTGTGGATTCTGTCAAAACCACCTTGTTGGGTTCTGCCAAAGCTTTTTTCTGGCTCCCTTTAAGCATAGGCATTGTGAATACATCAAAAATGGTTGAATCAGCAAAAAGCAGATGATCTTCAATGTATTTGCGGTCCTCAATTCGTATTACAGATTTCTCCTGTGGCTGAATCCGAACAGCATTTTCAACTGCCGGGAATTCCTCTTTTAAGGTAGGACCAATTGGATAAGACGATAAAGCCACATTGAGATCATCAGCCATGATACGACCGGTAAGTGTAATTCGATGTATCTGATCTGCTTTTTTGTGGTGCTTGTCATAACTTAATTCATCCTGTACAAATAAAAGTATTAAAATAGCACTTGCCAATCCGATTGCAAGTCCGAAGATGTTGATAATAGCATAACTCTTATACTTCTGAAGTGTCCTTAACGCAATTTTAAAATAATTTTTTATCATAGCTGGTTAATTTGTTTTCTCTGAATACTCAACGATTATGCCATTTGTCATAAAAAACTGATATACAGAACGAATAAACAATCTTCTTGCTGTAAAAAAGACAATTTTTTGTACGAAAGAGTACAAAACTGTCCGCAAACGAACAACAGATTAAATTTTAAAATCCTTGAAAAAAGTCTGGAAAAGGAACTATCTTTGCATATAATTCAACAATGATTACAATATTTATTATGTGTTAATTGTATATATTTTAGATGTCATTTTATTAAAGCAAGACAAAAAAACAGTTTCTTAAAATACCCTAAACAAAAATTCTATAACACCAATAAATTATGAAAAAACATCTTATTCTCATCATACTCATATTCAGTGTTTCCATAGCCGGCTGTGATGTCTATAAACCCCTCACTGTTGGAAATCCAAAAACACTTGAAAGTAAACCTGTAGACAAGACTAAATTCGAAATTAGTTTTGATATACCAATTCAGAACCCCAACTCATACTCAATTAATGTGACTGATATCCAGGCAAAAGCTTATGTAAATAATAAAGTAGCAGGAAAAATTGTGAACCATGATAAGCTTAAAATACCTGCGAAATCAGCAAAAGATCATCACATAACTTTTGTGGTTGACATAACGGATATTTTTCCGTCAGTTTCTTCCATATTAAAAACGCTCAGTGAAGGAATGGTTGATGTATCCATAGAAGGTGAAATCAAAGCACGGTCTTTGTTCGTCAACAAATCAGTTAAATTTAATAAGTCAAAGAAAATAAGACCAGAAGATTTGCGTAAACAGAAATAACCATTGAGCACTATAAAAATGAAAGGAAATTTGATTAATTTTGAACTGTAAAATAAGTCCTCTATGAACTCAAAAATATTATCTGTATTCATTTTCGTTCTTCTTTTCTCAATCCAGGGAAACGCACAAAAGGATACCTCGTTCAAATCAAATGATATTTTTACAAATATTGAAAAAGGGAGTCAAAACAGAATTCAGTTTGATCAAAAAGAGGAGATCCACAACCTGGTCTTAAAGCACATTGCAAAAAACAGGCATGAAGGAGGAATTAGCGGTTATCGCATAAGAATATTCAGTGATCTTGGAATGAATGCAAGGACTGAGTCAGAGGAAGCCAAAACCAGGTTTTATGAGCATTTTCCAAATATTCCAATATACAGAAAATATGATTCACCCTATTTCAAAGTTTACGTAGGCGATTTCAGAACAAAAATCAAAGCAGTTAAAAACCTGAAAAGAATAAAACGGGAATTCCCAAAGGCCTTCATTGTGCCAGATAAGATAAACTACCCGGATTTAGAATAACAGAATAAACCCAATGTAATGAGCGATCAGTTAAAACATGAATGTGGCATTGCTTTAATAAGATTTCGTAAACCTCTCGAATATTACCAGGCAAAATACGGTACGTGGATGTACGGATTGCAAAAGCTTTACCTGCTAATGGAAAAGCAGCACAATCGGGGACAGGATGGTGCCGGAATCACAAGTCTTAAATTCGATTTGCCTCCCGGGAAAAAGTATATTCACAGGTACAGAAGTAACAGAAGCCTGCCTATTAAAAGAGTTTTTGATCACATAAACGAACGTCACCAGGAAATACAGGAGAAGAATCCTGATCTGCTCAAAGATCCGGTCTGGTCGAAGGACCATTTGCCATTTGCCGGTGATATTTACCTGGGACATTTGCGATACGGTACATTCGGGCAAAACAATATTGAATACGTCCACCCGGTAATGAGGGAAAACAACTGGAAGTCAAGAAACCTCATACTAGCCGGGAATTTTAATCTTACAAATGTGGATGAACTGTTTCGTGTCCTTATAGAGCTGGGGCAGCATCCTAAAGATTATTCCGATACGGTTACAGTACTTGAAAAAGTTGGACATTTCTTAGATGAAGAAAACCAGTTACTCTTCAGAAAGTATAAAAACGAAGGGTTGAAAAATCCTGATATTTCTGAAAAAATAGCACAAAACATAAGCATCACAAAAATATTGCAGGAAGCCAGTAAAGACTGGGATGGTGGCTATGCAATTGCCGGAATTGTAGGACACGGAGACTCATTCGTTATACGAGACCCATGGGGTATTCGCCCGGCTTATTATTATCAGGATGACGAAATTGTTGTGGTCGCATCCGAAAGGCCCGTAATACAAACAGTTATGAACGTGCCGGAAGATACAGTTCATGAGATTGAGCCCGGGGGAGGATTAATCATCAAAAAGTCAGGAGAAATTAATCATGAAGAGATAAGGGTTCCCCAGGAAAAAAAATCATGCTCCTTTGAAAGAATATACTTTAGCCGGGGCAGTGACAAAGACATTTATAACGAAAGAAAGAAACTGGGAGAATTGATCATACCGGATGTGTTAAAAGCCATCGATTATGACCTTGAAAATACTGTATTTAGTTTCATACCAAATACTGCAGAAACTGCTTTCTATGGTATGCTGAAAGGAATGGAGCAATACCAGATTGAACAGCAGACCAAAGAAATAATGAAATACAAGGACGATCTGAAAAAAGATAAACTGCAGAGTATTCTTTCAAAACACATCAGGGTAGAAAAGATTGCCATAAAAGATGTAAAACTCAGGACATTTATTTCACAGGAATCTGGAAGAAGAGATTTGGTAGGACACGTCTATGACATTACATACGGCACAGTAAACAAGGGAGTTGATAACCTGGTTGTAATAGACGACAGCATCGTTCGTGGTACAACTTTAAAAGAAAGTATTCTACAGATACTGGACAGGCTTGAACCCAAAAAAATTGTTATCGTCTCGTCTTCTCCGCAAATACGCTATCCCGATTGTTATGGAATTGATATGGCCAAAATGGGCAATTTTGTTGCCTTCCAGGCAGCTATTTCTCTCCTGAAGGAAAGAGGAATGGATAACAAAATTAATGAAGTATACAAAAAATCAAAGGAGCAGGAAAATTTACCCAAAGAACACATCGTAAATTACGTAAAAGAAATTTATAAACCTTTTACAGCAGAAGAGATTTCAGCAAAAATCAGTGAATTGCTAAAAGCCGACAATATAAAATCAGAAGTTAAAATTGTATATCAGAGCATTGAAAATCTTCACAAGGCTTCTCCGGAACACACCGGTGACTGGTATTTTACAGGAAACTACCCCACTCCGGGAGGAAACAAAGTAGTAAACACTGCTTTCTTAAATTTCATTGAAGGGAAAAACGTAAGGGCCTATTGATTTTTTTGCTCTTTGTATGACTCAACATACCTGTCTACCTTTTCCGGGTAAACATCTTTAATAGTGATCATAATGCCCGTTTCTTCCACATTTCCAAATGGAATATTTATTGAAGTTCCAAAAATCATCATACTCCTTGATAAATTCATGTAAGCATTGATTAATGGAGGCACATTTTCGCCCAGTTTTCTTACTTCTTTGGTTAATATTCGCTTATTCTGATCAAAGGTTTCCCCACTTAAGATGTGATCAAGTTCTTCCTCAGGGGTCTTTTTCCCTTCAGCCTTCACAGGAGATACAAGATGCCGCCCGTCAGGAAACTCTTTGTCCAGAAAATGCAGAATAAGATCCCTGGCTTTCTGATTAAAATGCGGATACATAGTTACTTTGCCGAAGAAATACTTGCTGTGAGGATTATCAACAACAAAAGCGCCCAGTCCGTCCCATAGATTATCCAGTGCATATACTGTCTTTTTAACCGAACCTGTCGATTGAAAGGATGGTTGAATGAAAGATCTCCCTAATTCAATGGTATAAGGCAAATAATCATGTATAAATTTATCGGAAAAATTAAATAATTTATAGGTTGCAAGCTTTTGAGGATCAGTTGTGCGGTCACAAACCTTAAAACGATAACCTCCCATTAATTCCTCCTCTTTCGGATCCCAGACAATAAGCTGCTTATAAGGAGTCTCACAGGTGTCAAATGAATCAAGATCCATGTCTTTCCCGGTACCACCACCTGCCTTACGAAAGGTTAATTCGCGCAAACGACCAATCTCTTTTACTAAATTGGGAGAATCATGGTAAGTTATTATATAAAGTTCATTTTCACCGTAATTGGTATTTCTTAGAAATTTATCACGAGTGAGTTCTTTTTTAATTTTATCTTTAGCAATCGGTTGTATTACTTCCTTCATACCATAGAAATTTGTGCTACAAATTTACGAATTTTTACCTTAATTATACTTCAAATTCAGTCCGTCTTCCAGCTCCCAAATCATAAACAAACTCTTTTAACAGCTTTGCCCAATCATCTGGTGTATATCTTTTGTCAAATGTCTGGAAAGAAATCGGCTTGCCAAAAGTTATGACAATATTTTTATCCTTTTGTTTAAACATTTCATCTGGGAGGTAAAACATTTCAATATTGGACTTAATGCTAAAAAACTTCCTGATATTAGCAAGGTTATAAAAGAAATTCGAATTCCTTCCACTGATGTGAACGGGAATAATATCCCGTTTATACTTTTTAGCTTTCAGAATAAAATTCTTATGCCATTTCAGATCCACAATTTTCCCTTTAACCTTCCTTGAACAAAGACCTGCAGGGAAATTCAAAATTTGTACATCAGAAGCATAAGCCTCCTCAATTTTTTTTGCGTATTCAACAGATTGTCTTCCATGTTTATTTACCGGCAGGAACACGGGATCCATGTTTTTAATATTCATCAGAATATCGTTGACAATGAATTTTATGTCGGGAAAAACATCACCTACTTCTTTTGCAAGTGCCAATCCGTCCAACCCTCCAAGGGGATGGTTGGCTATAAAAATATATCTCCCGGACTGTGGTATATTCTCTTTGCCGTAGGTCTGTATATTAATGTCAAGCCTCCGCAATCCCTCTCTTACAAATTCGAGGCCTTCCAAATGATTAATGTGAGGTAAAATTTCATTCAGCTCTTTTTCATGAATAACCTTACGAATATACCGGTAAATGAAACCCGGTAACAGACGTGCCAGTTTCGGATTTTTCTCATAAAATATCTGCTTGACATCTATTTCCTGAAAATTATCAGTCTCTTTTGTATTGTCAGTGTTCATTTAACTCATTTTGTTTACAAAGTTACAAAAAACGTTGAATTAAACAATAGCAGGGGGTTTGCAGAGCCTCTAATTATCAAACCTGTAGTGTAACAAAGAAAAAGTTTTCAACAATGTGGTAAAAAATGGTAGAAAGTGGTTGAAAGTGGTTAAAAATTATTTATATTTACATGATAATTTATTTGATTGTATGGCCACATTTATAGGAGATTATACATGCAAAGCGGACAGCAAAGGCAGAATAACACTGCCTTCGGCCTTCATGAAGCAGATGAAAGAGGCTTCTGGTCACCGCTTTGTAGTTAAAAAAGACATCTTCGAAAAATGCCTTGTATTATATCCTATTGATGAGTGGGAGCGCCAGAATCAATTAATCAGAAGCAAAATTAACCCTTATAACAAAGAGCACAATAAATTTTTAAGAAACTTCTACCGGGGAACAGCAGAAATTGTTCTTGACGGAAACAATCGCCTGCTAATTCCAAAACGACTATTAGAACTGGTAGAAATTGATAAAGAAGTTGTACTGGCAGGCCAGGATGGTAAAATTGAAGTTTGGGCGAAAAGTCTGTATGAACAAGTGGAAGAGCCTGAAGAAGAATTTGCACAACTGGCGGAAAAGATTATGGGCAAAACGATTAACGATCAAAATGAAGACTAAAAATGTATCACCAGCCAGTATTATTAGAAGAGAGCATCTCCGGGCTCAATATAGACCCCAATGGTATCTACGTTGATGCCACTTTCGGGGGTGGTGGACATTCAAAAGAAATTTACAGGAAACTAAATAATGGCAAACTGATCGCTTTTGATCAGGATAAAGATGCAGAAAATAATGTCGGGGAAGATGAAAAAATAATCTTCGTCCGACACAATTTCAGATATATGAAAAATTTTTTAAAATATCTGGGGTTTACGCAAATTAACGGGATTCTCGCCGATCTGGGAGTCTCATCTCACCATTTCAATACACCGGAAAGGGGCTTTTCATTCCGGTTCTCTGCACCTCTTGACATGAGGATGAACCAGAATCATTCACTAACAGCTCAATATATCATCAATCGATACCATCCGGCTAATCTTTTCAGAATATTTAAAGAATATGGTGAAATAAAATCTCCCCGGAGAATTGTTGACACCCTAATTAAAGAAAGAGAAAAAAAGGAGATTAATACCACTGATGACCTTATATACATTCTGGATCCGCTTATCCCTGAAAGAAACAGGAACAAAATGCTGGCCAGAATATTTCAGGCCTTAAGAATTGAAGTAAACCAGGAGATCACAAATCTCAAAATATTTTTATCTCAAAGTGCTGAGATGCTTAAAGACAGAGGCAGATTGGTAGTTATATCTTACCATTCACTGGAAGACCGACTGGTGAAAAATTTTATGAAAACAGGTCGGTTTTCGGGGACCCCGGAGAAAGATTTTTACGGCAATATTCTTAAACCTCTAAAAACTATAAACAGCAAAGTAATAACTCCTTCTGAAAAGGAGATCAGTGAAAACAACAGGGCACGAAGTGCTAAATTAAGAATTGCAGAAAAAACACAACAATAATGAACCAAAACAAAAAAAACATAGAATTTATAGACGAATCTCAGGAACGAAAAGAACTGAAGAAAGTTGGTTCTTTAAAAGGCTTGCTGGCTGGTTCATTGTTAACCAAAGACAAGGTGATCAGGCAGCTGCCCTTCATTCTATTCCTGGCCCTTATTGCCTTTATCTACATCGGAAACAGGTATCATGCCGAAAAACTGGTAAGAAAAAATTCTATTCTGCAGGAAGAAGTAAGAGAACTGAGAGCAAAATCTATTTCTATTTCTGCCGAATTAATGAATATAAGCAAACAGTCGGAAGTAATCCGGCTTGTAAAAGAAAGAAATCTGGGGTTAAAGGAATCGACAACACCCCCTAAAAAAATTGTGATTAAAGAAGACTGAGTATGCCGCTGAAGAGAGAAATATTATGGCGTGTAGGAGTAGTATATGTGTTTATACTACTTTTTGGGTTATTAATTCTCGGCAAGATTGTATATCTGCAATTGTTCCAGGGACAGAAATGGGAAGAAAAATCGAGGGACCTGCACCTTAAAAATCAGATTATTCAATCGAACCGGGGTGAAATATATTCTGCAAACAACAGGCTCCTGGCAAGCTCTGTTCCCTTTTATGAAATACGACTTGACACCAGAAGTACGGGCCTTTCTCTCGATACTAAAACATATTTAAAAAAACTGGATACGCTTTCCCATAAACTGGCTGAAACTTTTAACGATAAAAGTGCAAAACAATACCGGAAGGAATTATACCAGGCCAGAAAAAAAGGAGAAAGATTTTTCCTCATAAAAAAACGGGTAAGTTATCACCAACTGAAAAAAATCAAGCAATTCCCCCTTTTCAGACTGGGACGATACAAAGGTGGATTTATTGTAATTAAAAGGAACATCAGAATTCAGCCACACGACCAGCTGGCCTCCAGAACAATTGGCTATACAAAAGACTGGGAAGGAAGTACAAGGGTAGGAATAGAGGGAGCTTATGATCAGTACCTTGAAGGTACAGAAGGTGTCAGGTTGATGCGTAGAATCCAGGGAGGAATATGGATCCCTGTAAGTGATGAAAATGAGATTGAACCCAGAAGTGGAAAGGATGTGATCACAACCATTGATGTCAACATCCAGGATGTGGCCGAAAGCGCGCTAAAGCAACAGCTTATTAAACACAATGCTGATCACGGGACAGCTGTTTTAATGGAGGTAAATACCGGGAAGATCAAAGCCATCGCCAACCTGGGTAAAACCAAAGAAGGCAAATACAAAGAAATATATAATTATGCCATCGGTGAAAGCCGTGAACCCGGATCAACTTTTAAACTTGCATCAATCATAGCTGCTTTGGAAGACAATTTCGTAGAACTGGATGACACAATAGACACCAAAGACGGAACCGTAGAATATTATGATAAGAAACTCAAAGATTCCAAACCTGGTGGATATGGGGAAATTACCGTTAAGCAGGCTTTTGAATATTCTTCCAATGTAGGAATTTCAAAAATTATAACAAAAAATTATAAAAACCGCGAAAGACAATTTATAGATCGCCTTTACAGCATGAACCTGAATGATCCGCTAAATCTTGAAATAAAAGGAGAAGGAAAACCAAGAATAAAATACCCGGGAGATAAATTGTGGTCTGGCATTTCCTTGCCCATGATGTCTATTGGCTATGAGGTTAGATTAACCCCGTTGCAAATTTTAACCTTCTATAATGCTGTTGCAAACAGTGGTAAAATGATGAAACCCATGTTGGTTCAAAAAATCATGGACCACGGAGAAACTGTTAAAAATTTCAAACCTACTGTAATGAATGCTGCTATCTGCTCCAAGCCTACAATCAGAAAAGCACAAAAACTCCTCGAAGGTGTAGTTGAAAATGGAACAGCAAGAAATCTGAAAAACCTGAATTATAAAATCGCGGGAAAAACAGGAACAGCACAAATTGCAAATGAGAAATACGGCTATTCAAAAAAATCAGAGATAAGCTACCAGGCTTCCTTTGTAGGATATTTCCCGGCAAATGATCCCAAGTATTCCTGTATAGTGGTAGTGAATTCTCCCTCAAAAAATGTGTATTACGGAAATATTGTTGCCGGACCTGTATTCAAAGAAATAGCTGATAAAGTCTATGCTACAAGCTTTAATATTCATGAAGGGCTTGAAATGGCAAAATCTCAGAATGATATTGAAATCCCTTATACAAAACACAGCCACCGTAAAGAACTTAAAAAAGTTCTAAATGAACTGAATATTAAAACACAGGATGAAATCGTGGACTCTGACTGGGTTGTAACGCGTAAAATGGATTCATGTATCAAACTGGCCAACCGGTATATAAAAAATAAAACTATGCCAAAAGTAATAGGAATGGGCGTTAAAGACGCTGTATACATTCTTGAAAACATGGGACTTAATGTAAGTGTCGTGGGCAGAGGTAGTATCAGGAAACAATCAATTCCGCCGGGAACCAGAATTGAAAAAGGGGAAAAAGTAGAACTTGAAATGACATTTAAGGAATGAAAAAACTAGATCAAATATTAACCGATATTCCTGTACTTGAACAAAAAGGAACAACTGCGAAACAAATTGTATCCGTTCATTTTGATTCAAGGGAAGCCCGGGAAGGATCCTTATTTGTTGCAGTGAAAGGACTGACTGTAGACGGACACCAATTTATTGATGAGGCTGTTAAAAACGGAGCTGTTGCTGTTATTTGCGAAATGTTCCCTAAACACATAAATGAAAATATTACCTACATCAAAGTAGAAGACTCAGCAGATGAGCTGGGAAAAATAGCTGCTAATTTTTATGACAATCCTGCAAGAAAAATAAACCTTGTAGGAATAACAGGTACAAACGGAAAAACAACCACAGCTACCCTCCTTTTTCAATTGTTCCTGCAAAGTGGGCATAAAGTAGGCCTGATTTCCACAATTGCCAACTACATAAACAACAGAAAGCTCTCTACAAAATTTACAACTCCTGATTCAATAAAGATAAACAAGCTCCTGAAAGAAATGGTGGACGAAGGGTGCGAATTTGTTTTTATGGAAGTAAGCTCTCACTCCCTCAAACAGAAACGAATATCAGGACTGCGCTTTCAAATGGCGCTTTTCACAAATATTACACATGAACACCTTGATTACCACAAAACATTTGAGGATTACATCCACTCAAAAAAATTGCTTTTTGACAACTATCTTGATAAAAATTCTGTGGCTATCATTAATTCCGATGACCGAAATGCAAGGATAATGACCCAAAATACCAAAGCCCAGGTAAATACATTCGCACTGAAAAATATGGCTGATTTTAAAGGCAGGATTATTGAAAAACACATGGATGGAACCCAGCTATACCTTAATAATAATGAAGTATGGACTCAATTTATCGGTCAGTTTAATGCTTATAATATCATCGGGGTATACGCTGCTGCAAGGCTTTTGGGTTACGAAAAAGAAAAATTACTAATTGATATAAGCAAACTGGAGCCTGTAGATGGACGCTTTGAAACAATCCATTCCAAAGACAATAAAACGGCTATTGTAGACTATGCACACAGCCCGGATGCTCTTGAAAACGTGCTGAAAACAATCAGTGAATTGCAAAAGGAGAACCAGGAGCTAATCACTTTAATCGGTGCCGGTGGCGACAGAGACAAAACCAAACGGCCACAAATGGCAAGAATCGCAATTAATTACAGCAATAAAGTAATTCTTACTTCAGATAACCCGAGAACAGAAAATCCGGAGGAAATTCTGAACGATATGAAAAAAGGAGTTCCTAAAAATAGAGAAGACAAAGTTGTTATAATAACTGACAGAAAAGAAGGAATACGCACAGCCTGCATGATGGCAAGAAATAATGACATAATCCTGGTAGCAGGAAAAGGGCATGAGACCTACCAGGAAATTAACGGGGTCAGGCATCATTTTGATGACAGGGAGATTATAAAAGAAATTTTTAACAATTAAACTTGAAAATAAATGTTTTATCATCTTTTTCAATACCTTGAACAATTTGACATACCGGGAGCGGGAATGTTTCAGTATATCTCATTCCGTTCAGCAATGACTATTATTACATCTCTCATTATTTCCCTTCTTTTCGGAAAGAAAATTATTAACCTGCTCAGAAAGAAACAAATCGGAGAAGAAGTAAGAAAACTTGGACTTGAAGGAGAAAAAACAAAAGCCGGAACACCCAGCATGGGAGGGCTTATTATTATTGCATCCATTTTAATACCTACTCTCCTCTTTGCCAACCTCTCAAATGTGTATGTCATTCTCATGATCATTACTACCATCTGGTTGGGTACAGTAGGCTTTATAGATGATTACATTAAAATATTTAAAAACAATAAGAAGGGCCTGGCCGGTAAATTTAAAATAGTCGGTCAGGTTATCCTGGGGCTAATTGTTGGGATTACTCTCTTTATAAGCGAGGATGTCACTGTTAAAAGAAACCTGACAGACAAAGAGATACAGCAAGCCACGCTTTCTGAGGAATTACAAAACATGGGAAACAAAGATAAAGCTCCATACCTTTTTGCTGATTCTGAAAAATCAACCATTACAACCATACCATTTTTCAAGAATAATGAATTCGATTATCAGTATCTGGTTGCTTTTGCCGGAAAACACAAAGAAAAACTTGCATGGATCGCTTTTGTAATAGTTACCATTTTAATTGTAACAGCAGTCTCTAACAGCGCTAACCTGACAGATGGGCTTGACGGACTTGCAACCGGAACATCGGCAATTATCGGGGCGACACTGGGCATTCTGGCTTATGTCTCAGGGAACTTGATCTATGCAGATTATCTTAACATCATGTATATTCCACATACTGGCGAACTAGTAGTTTATGTAAGTGCTTTCATAGGCGCAACCATCGGATTTATGTGGTACAACTCATATCCGGCACAGGTATTTATGGGCGATACAGGTAGCCTTGCGCTAGGGGGTATCATTGCTGTTTATGCAATAATCATCAGAAAAGAACTGCTGATCCCTATTCTTTGCGGAATTTTCTTCGTTGAAAGCATCTCGGTCATGATACAGGTTTCTTATTTTAAATATACAAAAAGAAAATATGGAGAGGGGAAAAGGATTTTCAGAATGTCTCCCCTCCACCATCACTATCAGAAAAAAGGATACCCTGAACCCAAAATAGTAACCAGGTTCATGATTGTGGGTATTCTGCTGGCAGTAATAACAATAGTGACATTAAAAATACGATAATGATGAACAGAAAAACCGTCATATTAGGCGCAGGTGAAAGTGGAGCAGGGTCTGCTGTTTTGGCAAAAAAACAGGGGCATGAAGTCTTTGTTTCCGATAAAGGCTCTATCAAAGAAAAATATAAAAACCTTCTGCATGAATATGACATAAAATTTGAAGAAAAAAAACATACAGAGAAACAAATTTTAGAAGCAAACGAGATAATAAAAAGCCCGGGAATACCGGAAAATACAGATATAGTTAAAAAAGCAATATCTAAAAAAATTCCTGTAATATCTGAAATCGAATTTGCCGGAAGATTTACTAATGCTTTCACAATTTGCATTACAGGAAGCAATGGCAAAACAACAACTACAAAGCTTACACATCATATTCTTAAAAATGCAGGATTAAACGTGGGACTGGCAGGAAATGTAGGCAACAGTTTTGCCTTGCAGGTGGCTACAGAAAATTATGACTACTACGTAATTGAACTTAGCTCCTTCCAACTGGACGGAATGTATAAATTCAGGCCAAACATTGCAATGCTTCTTAACATCACACCCGACCATCTTGATCGATATGATTTTAAGATCGAAAACTATGTAAAATCAAAATTCAAAATTCTGCAAAACCTAACCGATAAAGAACTTTTCATCTACAATGAAGATGATGAGCTGATAAATAAGGAACTAAAAAATTACAGCACTCCTGCTAATAAAGTAGCCTTCTCCTTTGATAAAAAGCAAAAGCAGGGAGCTTATATTGAAAACGAAAAACTAACTATAAACTATAAAAACAACCCATTTACTATGGCAATAAACGATTTAGCGCTAAGAGGAAAACACAATGCCTATAACTCAATGGCTGCAGGCATTGCTGCAAAAGCCCTGGATATTAGGAAAGACGTGATAAGAAAGAGTCTTACAAACTTCCAGGGTGTTGAACACAGGCTTGAAGAAGTTCTTAAAATTCATGGCATCCGGTTTATTAATGATTCCAAAGCAACCAATGTCAACTCAACCTGGTATGCACTGGAAAGCATGCCTGAGAATGTAATCTGGATTGCCGGCGGACTTGATAAGGGAAATGACTACAAACCACTGATAGACCTGGTGAAACAAAAAGTAAAAGCCATCATTTGTCTGGGTATCGACAACCAAAAAATTCATGATGCTTTTAAAGACGCTGTGGAAACAATTGTGGACACTAAAACAGCCGAAGAAGCCGTAAGAACAGCTTATTATGTAGGAAGAAAAGGTGATACAGTATTGTTATCGCCCGCCTGTGCCAGCTTCGACCTGTTTGAAAATTATGAAGAACGCGGAAACCAGTTTAAAAAAGCAGTAAGAAATTTATAAATCTATGAACCTGAAAGAGCTTATAAATAAATACTTTAAAGGAGACGGCATTATCTGGGGAGTGGTAATCCTGCTTTCACTGTTATCGCTGCTGGCCGTCTACAGTTCTACGGGTACACTCGCTTATAAATCGCAAAATCCGGGAACTACTTATTATGTACTGAAGCACTTTTCTCTTCTGGTTTTAAGCCTGATCATTATCTTCATTGTACATAATATCCATTATAAGTATTATTCAAGACTCTCTCAGTTGTTCATTTTCGTAGCATTTATACTGCTGTTGCTAACACTGGCAATGGGCACCAGCTATAATGAAGCCAGAAGATGGCTCACTTTACCAGGAATTGGTTTAACAGTGCAAACATCAGACTTTGCCAAGCTGGCCCTGATGATGTATATTGCACGGATTCTCTCTCTTAAACAACATAAAATAAATGAAACAAAAGAAGTCCTGGGAAATTTATTCGTTCCTACAATTATTATCTGCGGTCTGATATTGCCGGCTAATCTTTCAACCTCTCTGATCCTCTTCGCCACAGCGCTAATACTTATGTTTGTAGGAAGAATCAAATTAAAATATATTGGCGGACTTCTTATCGTAGGTTTCTTTTCAATAGCCATCTTAATAAGCGGAATGGTTCTTACAGAAAATAAAGGCAGACTTACAACCTGGGAAAACAGGATTGAATCATTTTTTGAACCTGAAAACGAAGACAGTTACCAGGTAGAACAATCAAAAATAGCAATAGCAACGGGTGGTTTTTTCGGCAAAGGACCGGGAAACAGCACGCAAAGAGATTTTCTTCCTTATGCTTATTCAGATTTTATTTATGCCATTATAGTGGAAGAATATGGGTTCCTTGGAGGTCTGGTTATTTTGTTTCTCTACCTTTTCTTGCTCTACAGGGCCGGTGTGATCGTAAGAAAAAGCAACAGGACTTTCGGGGCATTTCTCGCCTTTGGACTCACTTTGCTGCTCGTTTTTCAGGCATTCATAAATATGGGAGTGGCTGTACATCTCTTCCCTGTAACCGGGCAAACCTTGCCTTTTGTTAGCATGGGTGGTTCGTCGTTACTCTTTACAAGCATTGCGATTGGTATCATCCTGAGTGTCAGCCGATCGGTGGATGAACCTAAAATAACCAAAAAAGTATTGACAGATAATGAGTAATCAGAATATACATATTATCATAAGTGGAGGAGGAACCGGCGGACATGTCTTCCCGGCTCTCTCCATAGCCAATGCGGTCAAAGAGATTGAACCTTCGGCAGAACTGCTTTTTGTTGGAGCAAAAGACAGGCTGGAAATGCGTAAGGTCCCGGAAGCAGGTTACCAGATTATAGGTCTTCCTATTAGCGGAATACAAAGAAAACTCTCTGTGAAAAATCTAATATTGCCAGTAAAACTATTGAAGAGCCTCGCCATGTCCCGGCGAATAATTAAAAAATTTAAACCTGATGTAGTTGTTGGTGTTGGAGGATATGCAAGTGGCCCGGTACTCCGGGTGGCCAGCAAAAAAAGAATTCCAACGCTCATCCAGGAACAAAATTCTTATGCAGGAATTACAAACCGACTGCTGTCCAAAAAGGCAGAAAAAATTTGTGTAGCATATGATGGGATGGAAAAATATTTCCCTGAAGAAAAAATCATGCTCACAGGTAACCCGGTAAGGAAAGAACTAATTCCTGGTAAGGATAAAAAAGAAGAGGCAGCTAAGCATTTTAAACTTGATCCGAAACGGAGAACCATCCTTGCCATTGGAGGAAGCCTGGGTGCAGGGTCAATCAACAACAGCATCATAATGCATCTGGAAAGTCTTAACAGGAAAGATCTTCAATTAATATGGCAATGCGGTAAAAACTATTATGAAAAAGCAAAAGTGGCTTTAGAACAATATAATTTAAGTAATGTGATATTAACACCATTCATAAACCGAATGGACCTGGCTTATTCTATGGCTGATGTAATTATCTCAAGGGCTGGTGCAGGAACAATTTCTGAGCTTGCTCTGGTAAAAAAACCGGTTATCCTGGTTCCCTCGCCAAATGTGGCAGAAGACCATCAAACCAGGAATGCCTTGTCGCTGGTAAAAAAAGAAGCAGCCATTATGATTAAGGACCAGGAAGCAAAGGATAAATTGCTGCCGGAAGCTATAAAAATCACTGATGACGAAGAAAAAAGAAGAAATTTATCAATCAATATAGCAGAAATTGGAAAACCCGATTCAGCAAGAGTAATCGCTGAAGAAGTATTAAAAATGGCACGTAAAAAATGAATATGAACCAGATAAATAGGGTCTATTTTATCGGAATCGGCGGCATTGGGATGAGCGCCCTGGCAAGATATTTCAATAGCCTGGGCAAACAGGTGGCTGGTTATGATAAGGTAAAGAAGCCCTTAACTGAAAAACTTGAAAAGGAAAATATTCATGTTCATTACAAGGACGATGTTTCAATGGTCCCCAAAAAATATAAAGAAAACAAGCAAGACACGCTAATAGTCTATACACCTGCTATCCCTGAGAAACATACGGAGCTGAATTACTTCAAAGAAAATTCCTTCCTCCTATACAAGCGATCAGAGGTATTGGGTTTAATATCTAAAGATAAGCACTGCATTGCAGTTAGCGGAACTCATGGAAAAACCTCCGTGTCCAGCATCATGTCGCATGTCTTCAATGAATATGAGGGCGTTAATGCATTCCTTGGAGGAATTGCTAAAAATTATCAATCGAACCTCCTCTTATCCTCAACAAGCGAAAATGTAATTATGGAAGCGGATGAATTTGACAAATCCTTCCTGCAATTAGATCCATATACACTTATTATTACTTCAATAGATGAGGACCATCTTGATGTCTATAAAAACAAATCATCACTTTTAAAGGCTTTTGAAGAGTTAATTAACAAATTGCCCGCTAATGGTATTTTGCTCATAAAGAAAGAATTAAAAAACAAACTCAGGATACCTTCAAATCTCAGTGTTTACGAATATTCTCTTGATAATGAAGATGCTGACTTCTTTGCAAAAGGAATAACAACTGTAAAAGGAAGATACTTTTTTAGCCTGGTCACCCCGGCTAAGACAATTAGCAATATTGAAATGGGCATTCCTGGACTTGTAAATATTGAAAATGCAGTAGCCGCAAGTGCCATAGCTTTTCTTTATGGTGTGCCCTCAGAAATAATTCAGAAAGCCTTAGCCGGATTCAAAGGAATTGAAAGAAGGTTCGATATCCAATATCAATCTGAAAAAAGAGTTTATATTGACGATTATGCACATCTTCCACAGGAAATTGATTATACAATCCGTTCCGTAAAAGCATTTTATCCCGGCAGAAAAATAACCGGCGTTTTCCAGCCACACCTGTTTAGCAGAACAAAATATTTTTACAGGGAATTTGCAAATGCGCTGGAACAGCTTGATGAAATTCTGCTACTCGATATCTATCCGGCCAGGGAAGAACCCATTGAAGGCGTCACATCAGACCTTATATTTCAGGCTATCAACAATGCAAACAAAAATAAGGTGAAAAAGGAATCTCTAACCGAGCTTGTGAAAGAAAAAGAACCGGAAATCCTTATAACAATGGGTGCAGGAGATATAGACCAGATTACAGATGAGTTGAAAGAAACAATAGCTAAAATAGATAGCAAAGCATGAAAAAACTGAAACAAATAGGAGTTTGGTTAGCAATACTAGGGTACATAGTTATTGCATTGTCTTTTGTTTCTGAAAAGAGAACAGGAAATATATGCAGTAAGATCCAGGTGCACATTAAAGACAGCCTGGAGGATAAATTTGTTTCAGAAAAATATATCAAACATTTCATTCACGACCTGGATCAAAAAGTATTGGGTCAGCCGATTAAAAAAGTTAACATACAGGAACTAGAAAAATCGATAACCCAAAAACCAATCATAAAAAATACAGAGGTCTATTTTACAGGTACTGGAATTCTTCATATCGAGGTAGACCAGAGAAATCCAATCGTCCGTATTATTAACAACAAACAACAAAACTATTACCTTGACAAGGATGGAGCGATTATTCCGCTTTCATCCTATTATGCTTCGCATGTTCTGGTGGCAAGCGGAGAAATATATGAATTTTTTGAAGTTCCACGGACAAACTGGCTTAAGTGTCCATCAGAAAATAAAGAAAAGAGAAACAATTCAATTTGTGAGATTTTTGAAATGGCTAAATTTATCAATGCCGACCCATTCTGGAAATCACAGATTGAACAAATCTATCTTACACGTGAGGGAGAATACGAGTTGATACCAAGAGTAGGGGCACACCTAATAAAACTTGGTAAGTATGAAAATTTCAAAGAAAAGATGAGAAACTTAAAAGTATTCTACAAAAAAGGATTAAACAATGTTGGCTGGAATCAGTATCTGGTCATCAATTTAAAATATGATAATCAAATAATCTGCAAAAAACAATAATCAAAATGAGTGAGAAAGAAAATTTAGTTGCAGCAATAGACATAGGAACAACAAAGGTTGTTGCCATTATTGGAAAGAAAAAAGAGAACGGACGCATCGAAATCCTTGGTGTAAGCAAAACACCATCCACAGGAATTAAAAGAGGCGTTGTTCAAAACATTGATGAAACAGTAACCGCTATTGAAAAAACCGTGGAAGATGTACAGGCTGCCACAGGTTATGTCTTTACAGATGTATTTGTGGGGATTGCCGGTAAACACATCAAAACGATAAGAAACAGGGGTTATATTAACCGAAATTCAGATGATGATGAGATAGCAAGGGAAGATATAGATAACCTGATTGGTGAAATGTATAATATTTCAATCGATGTGGGTGAAGAAATTATCCATGTGCTTCCTCAGAGTTTCATTGTTGATAATGAAACAGGGATTAAGAATCCGGTTGGGATGCTCGGCCGGCGTGTGGAAGCAAATTTTCACATTGTCATTGGCCAGATCACATCTACCAAAAACATCAGCAAATGTATAACTAAGGCAGGATTAAGCTTAAATGAAATAATTCTCGAACCTTTGGCATCATCTTCTGCTGTTTTAACTGATGATGAGAAAGAAGCTGGTGTGGCCCTGGTCGATATTGGCGGAGGAACTACTGACGTAGCTGTTTATTACGACGATATTATCCGCCATACGGCAGTTATCCCTTTTGGTGGTGATGTGGTTACAAAAGACATTAAAGAAGGATGTTCTATTTTAAGAAGACAGGCTGAACTACTCAAAGTTCAATATGGTTCTGCACTAGGAGATATCGCAAGAGAAGACGAGATCGTCTCGATACCTGGCATCAGTGGAAGAGAGCCGAAAGAGATATCTCTGAAAAGCCTGGCCTATATCATTCAGTCGAGAATGGAAGAAATACTGAATGCCGTGCTTTACGAAATTGAAAACTCCGGTTATTACGAACGCCTTAGCGCAGGTATTGTTATTACAGGAGGCGGGGCATTGCTGAAAGATCTGCCGCAGCTGGTAAAATTCATTACAGGTATGGATGTTCGCCTGGGTTACCCAAGCGAAATGCTGGCTTCTGAAAGTGTAGAAGAGGTAAATAATCCAATGTACTCAACAAGTGTTGGACTTGTGTTGGAAGGCTTTGAGTACATGGAGAAAAATACCAGCAAAGAAAAGGATAAAGATGGAAAAGAAGATCTCCAGGAATTTGAAGAGGAAGAAGAATTACCGGAAAAACAACAGGAGAAAGCACAGAAAGGCTTCTTTAACAAATTAAAAAACGCTTTTAACGATATTTTTGAAGAGAACGACGCAGAAATGTAGATTTGGATTACTCATTTTGATTATCAATAAATTGTAAATAATAAAACTCAATATTATGGCTGACGAATTAATGAATTTTGATTTACCGGTGGACCGCTCATCAATCATCAAAGTGGTTGGAATTGGAGGCGGTGGAAGCAACGCTATCAACCATATGTTCAACCAGGGAATTCGTGATGTTAACTTTGCTGTTTGCAATACGGATGCCCAGGCGCTTGATCACAGTCCTGTGCCGGTAAAAATACAACTCGGCGAATCGCTGACTGAAGGCCGTGGTGCAGGAAACAAACCAGAAATAGGTAAAGAGGCTGCCATTGAAAACCTCGATGATGTAATGGAAGTACTAAGCTCAAACACCAAGATGGTATTCCTTACAGCAGGCATGGGCGGTGGTACAGGAACAGGGGCTATCCCTGTTATAGCCAAAGCAGCTAAAGAACAAGGCATACTAACCGTGGCTATTGTAACCATCCCATTCAGGTTCGAAGGACAAAAAAGAATCAATCAGGCAATTGAAGGAATTCACGAGCTCGGGAAACATGTGGATTCACTCCTGGTTATTAACAATGAAAAACTTCGTGAAGTCTGCGGAAATATGAAACTTTCAGAAGCATTTTCACATGCAGATAATGTGCTGGCTGCTGCTGCAAAAGGTATTGCAGAAATAATAACTGTTCCCGGTTATATCAATGTTGACTTTGCCGATGTAAATACTGTACTTTCAAACAGTGGTGTGGCAATTATGGGTACCGGCGAAGCAGAAGGAGAAAACAGGGCCAGTAAGGCCATTGAACAAGCACTCACCTCCCCCCTACTGAATGATAACGATATCAGGGGTACTGATAATATCCTCCTGAACATTAACTCAGGAAAAGAAGAAATTACAATGGATGAAATTGGTGAAATAACCGATTACATCAATAACGAGGTGGAAACTACCCCGAACATCATCTGGGGAACCGGAAAAGAAGAAGAGCTGGAGAATAAAATCAGCGTTACCATTATTGCAACAGGATTTGAAGACAACAGCATCCCTGAGCTTTATGCTAAGAAAACACATAAGAAGAAAATCACGCTCACTGAAAAATACAACAGGCAAAATCAGGAAGTTAGTCAGAACAATTCTAATGCAAAACAGGAAGATGAATATGAAACACAGCAAAGAACCCTGAATTTTGACCTCACCAAAGAAAGAGAAGAAGAACAATTTGTTGTGCATCATTCTTCAAAATCAGAACAAGAAGAAGATGAACATGAAACAATTAAACAAGAAGAAGTAATTGAAAAGATCAAAGAAAACAGAGATGAAGAAAATCAAACCGGGAAAAACCCAATGAGAAACGATGACGATCTGGAATCTCTGGAAAACGAACCTGCTTTCAAAAGAAAGAAAATAAAAATCGATCAGCCCAGGTACTCAAAAGAATCGAAAATATCACGATATACACTTTCAGACGATGAAGAAGAAAAGACTAAACTGAAAGAGAATAATTCGTATCTTCACGACAATGTTGATTAATATAATAAAAATAACGGAGGGTCAGAATTATGGCACTACTGGATAAAATCGAAGCGGATATGAAAACCGCAATGAAAAACAAAGAAAAAGAAAAAACCGAAGCGCTGCGCTCAATAAAAACAGCCATCATGCTTGCTAAAACTGAAAAAGGAGCTGATAAGAATATCTCAGAAGAAAAAGAGATCAAAATTATTCAGAAACTGGTAAAACAAAGAAAAGAAAGCGCTGAAATTTACCAGCAACAAGGACGGAAAGAACTTGCTGAAATAGAACTCAATGAAGCAAAATTCATTGAAAATTACCTGCCCGAACAAATGAGTGATGAGGAACTTACAGAGATTATCGAAAAAATTATTGAAGAAACCGGGGCTGAAAGCATGAAAGACTTGGGCAAAGTTATGGGAATTGCCCAAAGACAACTGGCAGGTAAAGCTGACGGAAAAGTTATTGCAGACAAAGTAAAATCATTACTTTCGTAAGCTGCTGTCAAACCCTAAAACACGATTATGAAACGAACAATCATCCTTTTTAGCTTACTAATCATTGCAACAACCCAAATTTTCAGCCAGGAAAAAAACCAGGTTACAAATTTTGAGGAATTAATGAAGTCATTGAAAAACGGACAAAATATCAATGCCGTTTTACATTATGGCAAATGCAAACTTGAAATTGACGGGGAAATCCAGGAGGAATCAATAGATGCTATTGGCGGCATGCCACTGGATGTTTACGAGTATTTCAGTAAAAACTTGTTCGGGAACAAACATGCCTTTGTTTCTTCTTCACAGACGAAACTCATTGAAAACCCACTCGGCGAGGGCTATGTGTATAATTATGTGAAAATTAAAATCTACGACAACAACAAAGTTGATATAATTGCTCGTTACCTGAGACCCGGTACAAGAGAAGAAACCATGAGCGAAACGTTCCACGGAAAAATCAATAACGGAGAAAACCAAGAAGGGGTTTACCTGTACAAAAATTAATTCAACCAATAAAAATAAGAATCATCAACCATAATAAAATCAAAGCAGAAAGTCCAGGTATGCGCCTGGGCTTTTGTTGATTTTTAAAATGGTTTTTCCTTAAGGGCTTGTTGAAAACCTTCCTTTTTTCCAAAACACACTTTTTTGAGGATGTGAATCCTGATAGTAATTCCACGCTACTCTTTCACACACCTCACAGAAAAACCATTGCGTTTGTCATTCAGGTTTCTTCCCACATAGGTATTGCTGCAAACAACAGCCCGTTTACCTCCATCTTCGCCGGGAGCAATCCACCAGGCTGTGAATGATCCGCCGGCATAAAAATTCCCGAAAATATCCCTCGCTCCTGCGGGTAAGGCGGCAAAACGAGTCTTATTTTCATTTCCCTTTTTCCAATTAGTTTTGAACTTTTCACAGGCATTTTCCTTGCCCCCTAATTCATTTAACAACTTATTCCAGTCAGTTCTGTCGGGCAACTTCCATCCTTCCGGCACAAGTCCACGTGGATCTTTAATGGCATACCAATTGTACAATTTCCCATACTTGTTTCCTTTTTTTGATTCATTTTCGTAATAACACCAGGCGGGCTTTCCTTCCTCTGCTGATTTCTCCCATTCTTCGGATGTCCTGGCATGTGGAACCGGATCTCCGTTACGAAAATGATCTACATTCAAATTTTTTGTCATCCATTCCTGTTCGCCTACTTTAATGGTCTGGCCCTGAATGTCTTCCGGGAACAGAAACTGGCTGCTGAAAACAATCAGCATCATAAAAACAAGGATATCTAATACATTCATTCATCAAATCCCAAATTAGTTAAATCATATTTTAATTTTTTTAATATTTTATTTTGTTTTATTAAACATTTTTTTACATTTGTTAAACAAGCAATAAACTAATGGATAAAAATTTACCTATTACCTGTCCGAGTTGTAGCTCAGAACTAAAAGTTCAAAGCCTGCATTGCGATTCTTGTGGCACGGACATTACCGGCTCATTTGAAATGCCTTTTTTACTGAAACTGGATAAAGAGGAACAGAAATTCATTCTCGATTTTGTCCAAAGCAGTGGCAGTTTGAAAGTTATGGCGCAGAAACTCAAATTAAGTTATCCCACGGTAAGAAACATGCTAAACGATCTAATCCAAAAGATAGAGAACCTTAAAAAAGAATCTGAGCAATGAAAAAATTCATAAACCCATTCCACTATATTGCCGGCGGCAAATCACTTGTCATAGGTATAATCTTCATATTACTAACCTCTGTGATTGGTTATTTCAGCCATACACATTTCCCTGACCCAGTATCAGTAAACATTTCTGCAGAAATGCCTATTATGTATTATATCATTCAAAACCTGGCTAACTGGCTGGTGTTTTCAACCCTCATTTATCTTTTAACACTTACATCAACCCAATCCGTAAGAATTGTAGACGTTTTTGGAACTCAGGCTCTTGCCCGTTCTCCTTATCTGCTGGCAGCCTTCCCTGGGTTTGCCGGTTCAATTGATAAATTTGGGAAACATCTTTTACATGAATACCTTGGCCAGGGGCAATCCATCAGTGTCACTACCATAGAAATCACCCAGGCAATCATCCTGATCATCGTTACTTTAGTTCTTACAATATGGCTTATTACCTGGATGTATAATGCCTTCCGGGTTTCATCAAATATAAAACCACCACGATCAGGTGTGTTATTCTTCGTGGCTATTGTGGTTTCAATTGTATTTAATCAGTTAATAACCCGTCAACTAATAGAAATTTTCTCCTGATATGAAAAAGATAATAATTCTTACGTTTATTTTATTTGGAGCCCTGGCTCTAAAGGCTCAAAAAAAAGATACTCTGTTCATCAAAATCAACAGCGTTGAAATTCATTCTGTACTGACACAACCAAAAGGGAACCAGTCAACACCACTGGTAATCTTTATAGCAGGTTCAGGACCCACCGACCTGAACGGAAATTCTGCAATGACACAAAACAACAGTCTGCTCTATCTTTCCGATTCGCTTGTAAAAAAGGGAATGGCCACACTCAGGTTTGACAAGCGGGGCATTGCCAAAAGCGCTTACCCGGGATTTAAAGAAAAAAATCTTACGATAGACAGGTATGTAAATGACCTGGTCTCTATCGTTCAATATGCAAAAGAAGAAAAAGGATTCAGTGAGATATATCTGCTGGGTCATAGCGAAGGCTCATTAATCGGGCTTATTGCGCTTCAGAAAATCAATGCAAAAGGCTTTATTTCTTTAGCCGGAGCCGGAAGCCCGGCTGATGAAATATTAAGAGGCCAGTTGAAACCTAAATTACCTGAAGCATTCTATAGTAAGGTTGAAATTATTATTGACAGTCTTAAGCAGGGTCACAGGGTAAAAAATGTGTCACCACAACTCTACAATTTGTTTCGACCCTCTGTTCAGCCATACATGATTTCCTGGTTTAAATATGATCCGACCGAATTGATTCGTAAGATTACTTGTCCTGTTCTTGTTATAAATGGAACAAAGGATTTGCAAGTCAGTGTAAAAGAAGCTGAAAAACTTGCTAAAGTATCCAGTCAGGCAAATCTGGTTAAAATTGAAAACATGAACCACGTGCTGAAGACCATTGAAGGAGGACAGGCTGAAAATATTCAGGCCTATTCAAACCCGGAAATGCCTGTAAACCAAAAACTGATAAAAACAATCACTGAATTTATCACCTCAAAATAGAACATTATGAAAAAGACACAAATCGGTTGGGTTGTAATAACCGTAATTCTCATAATAGATGCTTTTGTTCTGTATGAAAACCTGAATACACAAACACTTTTCATAACCTTAAGTCTTTCGCTCTGTTTGCTTCTTTTATTCGGAAGTCTAACCCTTTCAATTGATGAATATTATTTACGTTTTTCCTTTGGAGTCGGGCTAATAAGCAAAAGGTACCCTTTAAGTAAAATTGAAAGTTGCCGGCCAATCAGTTATGTCCCTTTTGGCTTTGGGATTCGTTTCAGACCTGGTGTAATTTTATTCAATGTTTCTGGTTACAAAGCTCTCGAAATATCAATCAAAGGGAAGTACCGAAAGATATGGATAGGAACCAACGAGCCGGAGGCATTTGCGGAATATATGCAAAAGCAATTTGAATGAATTATTTGATTTAATTTTGAACCAAATAAGGGAACTGTGGCAGGGAACAATGAGAAATGAAAAATGTCTATTTATGAATGAAGTAAACAATGATTAAAATATCTAACATTTATAGTTTATTCTTAAAAAACTTGCGGGTAATAAAACGATCTTAATCAACTCAGTTTACTCAACCAACAAAAATACAGCATGTCGCTGTTTACTAATTTTTGCCGACTTAACTCTGTATTCCTGATTCTGAATTTTGAATTCTGTATTCTTCTTTCAATATCTACTGTCTACTGACTACTCACTACTTACCGATAAACATAACAATAAAACCATTCACTTTTATTAATTTCGCAGCTAATAAATTGAACATTCAGAAACAAAAGGGAACATTATGGCAGACGACAAAAAAGTAATATTTTCGATGATGGGTGTAAGTAAGCAAACACCACAAGGGAAAAAGATAATAAACGATATAAATCTTTCATTTTTTTACGGGGCAAAGATTGGCATTCTGGGTTTGAATGGAGCAGGAAAATCTACAGTTTTAAGGATTATTGCCGGTTTGGATGAAGAATATGAAGGCGATGTAACCTATTCTCCGGGGTATTCGGTTGGTCATTTACCCCAGGAGCCGGAACTTGATAAAAATAAAAATGTAATTGACATAGTTAAAGAGGGAGCGGCAGATACAGTAAACCTGCTCAAAGAGTATGAAGAGATCAACAATAAATTTATGGATGAAGAGATCATGAATGATCCGGACAAAATGAATGATCTCATAGAAAAGCAAAGCAAAGTACAAGAGAAGATTGAACAGAAAGATGCCTGGGACCTGGATTCCAAGCTAGAACTTGCGATGGATGCCCTTCGCACGCCAGAAGGAGATACACCGGTCGGGGTATTGTCTGGAGGTGAGCGCAGACGTGTTGCTTTGTGCCGATTATTGCTTCAGGAACCTGATATACTCCTCTTAGATGAGCCCACCAACCATCTGGATGCAGAATCGGTTCACTGGCTGGAGCAACATTTGCAGGATTATAAAGGAACGGTAATTGCCGTTACACACGATCGTTATTTTCTGGATAATGTCGCCGGTTGGATTCTTGAACTGGACAGAGGAGAAGGCATTCCTTTCAAAGGAAACTACTCATCATGGCTGGAACAAAAGTTGAGCCGCCTGGAAAAGGAAGAGAAACAGGAGACCAAGCGTCAGAAAGCTCTGCAACGTGAACTTGAATGGGCGAAAAAAGGACCGAAAGGACGACAAAGTAAAGGGAAGGCGCGTCTGAAGAATTATGAATCCATGCTGGCTGAGGATTTAAAAGAGAAAGAAACGAAAGTTGAAATTCCCATCCCTAATGGTCCGAGATTAGGCAAAGAAGTAATTGAAGCAAACAGCGTATCCAAAGGATATGGCGAAAGGCTGCTTTTTGAGGACTTGAATTTTGATTTACCACAAGCCGGAATTGTGGGGGTTATTGGACCCAATGGAGCAGGAAAAACAACTCTTTTTAGAATGATTATGGGAGAGGAGACACCAGACAGCGGGGAGCTAAAACTGGGTGAAACCGTAAAGCTTGGTTATGTGGACCAGGAACATGCCGAAATTGATCCAAAGAAAACAGTTTATGAAGTAATCAGTGGTGGCAATGATGTGATTGAGTTTGGGAAACAATCGATTAATGCGAGGGCTTATGTGAGCCGGTTTAGTTTTAGCGGCTCCGAACAACAAAAAGAGGTTGGAACCCTTTCGGGCGGAGAAAGAAACCGCCTGCATCTTGCCATGACTTTAAAAACAGAAGCTAATGTGCTGCTGCTGGATGAACCGACCAACGACATTGATGTAAATACGCTGCGTGCCCTGGAAGAAGGTATTCAAAATTTTGCAGGTTGTGCTGTTGTTGTTTCGCACGACAGATGGTTCCTCGATCGGATATGCACGCATATTCTCGCTTTTGAAGGAAATTCTTCCACGTATTTTTTCGAGGGAACCTACAGTGAATACGAAGAAAACCTGAAAAAACGATTGGGAGGAGACGTTATACCCAAAAGGATAAAATACAAGAAATTAACCAGGTAATAAATTTTAAATATTATTCACCTGAAAATACGAATTAATTAATGCAATTTCCGTAGATACAAGGCACTGCCTTGTATCTACGATATAAAATCTTATTCATAATTTTTCAATACATCCAGCACAAAATCAATATCGTCTTTTGTATGTGCGGCTGAAATCTGGAAACGGATTTCTTCATCTCCTTTAGGAACGACTGGGAAATTAAGGCCCGTAGCCAAAATTCCATTTTCATTCAGGTATTTTACAATTTTGCTGGTCTTTTCGGAATCTCTAACCATTAAAGGAACCACCGGATGATCGCCTTCAATGGTTTCGTAACCTGCTTCTTTAAGACCACTTTCAAATCGTTTTGTCATTTCTTTCAGGTGACCGATAATTTCGTTTCCTTCTTTGGAATCGAGAATATCAATGGCTTTTTTGGCAGCTTCAGTTTCCGAAACAGTGATTGGGTTTGAATACACATAGGTAGGAGCAGTTTCTCTCAGATATTTGATTACTTCGGGTGAAGAAACTACATATCCGCCATTTACACCAAAGGCTTTACCGAGGGTACCCACCAGGATATCAACTTTAGCATTTGTATATTCTTCAGTTCCTCTTCCTGTTTCACCAAATGCTCCAACGCCGTGTGAATCATCTGCAATAGTGATAACCCCTTCTTCAAATTTGTCGTTGTATTTTTTACAGATCTCCACCAACTTGTCCAGAGGAGCATGGTCACCACGCATACTGAAAATACCGTCGGTAATGACTAGTGCCCTTTTGGCTTTGCCAACACTTTTTTCAAGTGCTTTTTCCAGTTCGGCCATGTTGTTGTGCCCGTAAATTTCTTTGCCAGCAGGTTTTCCTAACCTCATCGCATTTATAATACAATTATGGTTTAATTCATCACTGATGAGTATGGTTTCTTTTGTAGTGAGAGGAAATATTACTCCAATACTGGTTGCATAGGCAGAACTGAAGATCATTCCTGCTTCTCTTCCGTGAAAATTAGCAAGTTTGTCTTCCAGTTCAATATGCGATTTGAAAGTTCCATTGATAAAACGTACAGCACCCGGGCCAACACCAAAATCTTTGGCGCCTTTTTCTTCTGCTTTAATCATATCTTTACGCATGGGCAAACCAAGATATGAATTGCTGTTCATCCTGATGAATTCTTTGTCGCCATATCCCTCCAGAAGATACCTCGGCCCTTTTCCTTTCTTAGGGCGAATAACCTTTGTTATTACTTTTTCTTTCCCTTTTGCTCTTCCACCCTCTTCAAGTTCTTTAACATTTTGTGAAAGTGCTTTGTTAAGTTTATCTAATGACATAAAACCTCCTGTTTATTTTGTTATCTATTTTTTTTTAATACACCCATTCAGGCAGCGTAAATTTATTAAATAATTTTGAATGAAGCTTTTTAGAACAGGTATTTTTAAACACCCTGAATTGATTTGTATAATGAAAACAGAAGGGTTGATTATTACAAACATATCAGACGCTTAGTTATATGCATTGACTATCAGTATATAATAATGCTTGAAAGTTAAAATTTATTTTATGTTAAAATCTGGTGAGGAAAAATTACTAATTGAAGGGGTAATTGATTTGAATGAGTTTATAAATGTTATAAATCACTTTCTAGATTCTTGTTTTATTTTATCTTAGCGCAAAAAATTGAATATAAAATAAAAACTTGTTGATAATGAAGAAAATATTAGTTATCGGAGCCGCCGGACAAATTGGTACAGATCTTACGCTTGAATTAAGGAAACTTTTTGGGTCAGAAAATGTAGTTGCCACAGACATTAAAATGGCCGCCCAGGATGTTATGGATGGAGGTCCTTTTGAAAACCTTGATGCAATGAATAAGGATCGTGTATCAGAGATTCTTGAAAAGTATAAGATTACAGAGATTTATCATCTGGCTGCTATTTTATCAGGGAATGCCGAAAAAAATCCACGATGGGCATGGGACCTGAACATGAACAGTTTGTTTAATGTGCTTGATGTGGCGAAGGAGAAAAAAGTGGAAAAGATCTTCTGGCCAAGTTCAATGGGAGCTTTCGGACCAACTACTCCAGAATGGGATACACCTCAGGTAACTGTTATGGAACCTAACACAGTTTATGGAATCAGTAAACTGGCTGGAGAAAGATGGGTTGAATATTATCATGAGAAGTATGGCATGGATATTCGCAGCCTTCGTTACCCGGGGCTGATCAGTTATAAGACTGAAGCCGGTGGAGGAACAACAGACTATGCAGTAGAAATATTTTATGAAGCAATTAAATGTGGAAAATATGAATGCTTCCTGTCAGAGGACATCGCTTTGCCCATGATGTATATGGATGATGCTGTGAATGCTACCATTCAGCTTATGGAAGCTAAAGAAGAAAATATTAAAGTACGATCCAGTTATAACTTGGGTGGAATTAGTTTTACAGCGAAAGAACTGGAAAATGAGATCAAAAAATATATTCCTGAATTAGAGGTTACTTATAACCCGGATTTCAGACAAAACATAGCGGAATCATGGCCCAGAAGGATTAGCGATGAGGCTGCCCAGAAGGATTGGGGCTGGAAAGATGAATTTGATCTTGAAAAGATGACAAAAGTGATGATTGAAAAAATCAGAGAAAAACTGAACAAATAAAAGATATATTACATCATAAAAAAACATCGGATGTCAAAAGGCATCCGATGTTTTTTTCAATCTGTATTGATTATCCACATTTAGAGTATCCACAGCTCTGACAAATCAGGCAGCCTTCCTGGTAAACAAGGTTTTCAGCTCCACAACTGTCGCATTTGGTTCCTTTTCGTGCTTTTGTACCATCAGGAATATACTTTTTAAGAGCTCTTTCCACACCTTTTTTCCAGGTATTAATGGTTTCTGTATTAAGCCTAAGTGAAGAAACCAGGTTAACTACATCAGGCAGCGGCATGCCGTGTCTGAGTACTCCGGATATTAATTTTGCATAGTTCCAGAATTCCTTGTTAAACATATGGCTAATGCCTCCCAGGGTGTTTTGATACCCAAATTTATCGGTGTACTGGAAGTCATATCGACTTTTACCCTGCTCGTTCTTCACTTTGATGATTTTACCTTTTCTGATTGATTTTGGGATCGGCAATACTTCTTCATCTGCCAGACCAGTAAATATTTCATAAGGTCTTTCGTCTTTTATCCCGACAAAAGCAATCCAGTCTTCATCGTTGTTTTTGAAGCGAATTACTTCAGCTTCGAGAATTTTCGGACGTTTAAAATCGTTTTTGTTGTTTTTCTTTTTATTAGAGATAAGTACACCTGAACGGGAGCCTTCTCTGTAGACAGTAACACCTTTACAGCCACTTTCCCATGCGGTAACGTAAAGTTCGCCAACCAGTTCTTCTTTTGCATTTTCCGGCAGGTTAATGGTAACACTGATAGAATGGTCAACCCATTTTTGTACCCGGCCCTGCATTTTCACCTTGCTAACCCAGTCTACATCATTTGAAGTAGCTTTATAGTAAGGCGATTCTTTTATTACTTTGTTTATTTCGTCGTCGTCGTATTGTTTTACTTCTTTTGGATTGTAACCTTTTATCTTCAGCCAGTCAACGAATTTGTGATGAAAAACGTTGTATTCTTCCCAGGAATCTCCCACGTCATCAACATAAGAGATATTGGATTCCGAATCGTTGGGGTTTACTTTTCTTCTTCTTTTATACACAGGCATGAACACCGGTTCGATTCCTGAAGTGGTCTGAGTCATAAGACTTGTTGTTCCTGTTGGAGCAATAGTTAGTAATGAAATATTCCTTCTTCCGAAACTAACCATATCATTATACAATTGCTCATCTTCTTTTTTCAATCGGTGTATCAGTGGATTGTCCTGTTCTTTTTCACGGTCGTAAATTTCAAAAGGCCCTCTTTCTTTTGCCATATTAACTGAAGAGCGATAAGCTTCGATAGCGATTGTCTTATGAATTTCTTCGGAAAAATCGATTGCATTTTCGCTTCCATATTGCAGGTCAAGAGCAGCCAGCATATCCCCTTCAGCAGTTATTCCAACACCTGTTCTTCTTCCTTCGAGCGCTTTTTTGCGGATGTTTTTCCAGAGGTTGTGTTCTACTCTTTTAACCTCGTAATCTTCAGGGTCATTTTCAATTTTTTGAATGATTGCATCAATCTTTTCAACTTCAACATCAATTATGTCGTCCATGATTCTTTGTGCATAAGCGACATGCGTTTTGAATTTATCAAAGTTGAAGTTGGCTTTTTCTGTAAAAGGATTGTCTACATAGCTAAAGAGGTTAATTGCCAAAAGTCTGCAGCTATCGTGAGGACAAAGAGGAATTTCACCACAAGGATTGGTAGCAACGGTCCTATATCCTGAATCTGCGTATGAATCAGCCACGGATTCTTCGATAATGGTATCCCAGAAAAGAATACCGGGCTCAGCTGATTTCCATGCATTGTGAACAATTTTTTCCCATAATTTTCTTGCATCCACTGTTTGTTTGAAGGACGGATTTGGTGAATCAACCGGGAACTGTTGTTGGTATGGTTTATTTTCAACCACAGCCTTCATGAACTCATGGTCAATTTTTACCGAAACATTGGCTCCGGTAACTTTTCCTGTCTCCAGCTTGGCATCTATAAAACTTTCGGCATCAGGATGTTTTATGGATATTGTTAGCATGAGTGCACCTCTTCGTCCATCCTGGGCAACTTCCCTGGTTGAATTGGAGAATCTTTCCATGAAAGGAACAACGCCTGTAGAGGTAAGGGCGCTGTTAAGTACCGGGCTCCCGGATGGACGTATATGTGAAAGGTCGTGGCCTACCCCACCCCGTCTTTTCATAAGCTGTACCTGCTCCTGGTCGGTTTTCATAATTCCTCCGTAAGAATCGGCATCCCCTTTATTTCCAATAACAAAGCAGTTAGATAAAGAAGCAATCTGGTATTTATTCCCAATACCTGCCATGGGCCCTCCCTGGGGAACGATGTACCTGAAATCTTTCAGTAACTGATAAATATCCTCCTCTTCCATTGGGTTGGGATATTTATTTTCAATTCTCGCAATCTCTTTAGCAAGTCTGCGGTGCATTTCATCGGGATTCTTTTCGAAAAGATTCCCGTAAGAATCTTTCAGGGCATACTTGTTTGCCCAAACTCTGGCTGCCAGTTCATCACCATTGAAATAGTCCAATGAACTTTTAAAGGCTTCATCGAATGTATAGGTTTTTTGCTTTACATTTGATGATGCCGTGTTTGTCTCTTTGTCCGTTGCTTTTCCTTTCACGTACATTCTGGTTATATTTTTTTGTATTTTATTGAATTATGTTTTAATCAGATAACTAAATCATTGAGTAAATAGAGTGCTTACGCAAGTTATGAATAGAATCAATATCTTCAAATTGTTTCTTTCCTAACTTATTAACATTTATTTTTATGTTTTCAACGACCATTTTTTATGCTGATATTAAGTTAATTATGACTGTTGATAAAACATATTGGTTTGTTCACATCTTTTTTTGCTTTTTATCAACATTTTTTCTTAATAACTGATGTGATTAAAGCACAATATTGTTTTAAAATAATTATAATCAGCGTTTTGTAATCTCCCCGCTTTTCTTGAAATAATTGGAGACATCCTTTGCCAGGCTTGGGATATCTATGTTAAAGCCATTTACTATCCATTTGGCTTTTTCATAATAAGATTCTCTATTCTTCAATAACTGTTCTATAGATAATTTCATTTGTTCTTTTGATTTTCCTTTCAGAAGGGGGCGGTTTTGTTCTTTTTGAGTCAGCCGGAATAATAACTGATTGACATTCATTTTAAGATATATTGTTAGCCCTGTTTGATTCATAAAATCTATGTTTTCATAAAAACAAGGGGCCCCTCCGCCAGTTGAGATTACTGTTTCTTTTTCCGGTTTTAGTTTTCTCAGGTATTTTTTTTCAAGTAGCCTGAATCCCTCTTCTTTTTCAGTTTCGAATATTTCTGATATGCTCTTCTTTTCTTTTTCTTCAATATATTCATCAAGGTCAGAAAACTGATAACCTAAACGGTTAGCCAGTTTTTTCCCTGCGGTAGATTTTCCACTACCCATAAATCCTATGAGATAAACAATGTTCATTTTTTAAATTATAGTCTAAAACTCCAGGCTCATCTGCGACTTTTCATCATCAGAATCTTCCCCTTGTTCTTTTTTACTTTCCTTTTCTTCTATCTTATGTTCTGGCTCCGGGAGTGGTTCCAGAACGTGTATTTTCTTAATCTGAGCATTTGAAAGACGTTTTCCCCTGGCCCGGAAACCTTTTACTGTGATAAATTCGTGCAGGTTAATTGTTTGGTTTGTTTTTTTCTTGTTTTTACCGCCGAATTCCACTTCAATTCTGGGGAATGTATCAGTAAACAGATAGACCAGCTTTGATTTTTCATTATCGCCTACAAGACTGATATCTTTGATTGAATATTCGGGATTAAATCTTTTTACGTAGTAATACTTCTGATCTGCATCATAATAAACCGCGGCATAAGTTTTCTGCTCATCGAATTTTTCTATCAGGGCAATGTTGTCCGGATAATGATTCATCAGATCGTATGAAGTAAATTTCATCCATCCGTCCTTTGTGATTACGATTATTTTATCACCTTCATGGAATTCCCCAAGATACTTACCCTTCTCTTCTGTATTTAAACGAAGCACTTCTTCGTCGAACCAGATGTGCTGACCACCAAGTGTAGATTCACCTTTTTCTTCCAAAACAATTTTGTGAACCGCGTGCCTGGTTAGAATATTTCCTTGTGCAGCTTTTCCCTTAATGGCTAATTCGCCAAAATTGAGTTCCAGTTTTTTCTTTTTCAGTCTGGGTTTTGGCTGCAGATAAATTTTTATGGTTTCTGCTTCACCGTTAGGATTAGCGCTGAAGTATAAGATTTTGGAATTCTTCGTTCCTTTTGTAATGTCGTATTCTTTATCCCTGGTAATACCTGTAATAGGGCATCTTTTCATCATAATGTTGCCATTCAGGCCATCCCTGTAAATAATGTTATAAATTGTACGGTCATCATTTCTTTTGAATATTCTTGTGTGGAGAATATTTTTCCCGACAAATACTTTTTTATCTACTTTGGTGATTATGTATTTTCCGTTTCTCAGAAAAGTAATTACTTCATCTATATCTGAGCACTCACATACATATTCTGCTTTTTTCAATCCTGTCCCAATAAAACCTTCTTCTCTGTCTACATATAATTTTTCATTGGAAACGACAACCTGTGTGGCTTCAATAGATTCAAGGTTACGAATTTCAGTTTTGCGTTGCCTGTTCTTTCCAAATTTCTTTTTAATATTTTTAAAATACTCAATGGTATAATTGGTTATTTGAGCCAGCTTTTGTTTTACATCTTCGATTTCTTCTTCAATCTTTCTGATGTATTCATCCGCTTTCTTTGTATCATACTTTGAGATTCTTTTAATTTTTATCTCAGTAAGCTTGATGATATCATCGCGGTTCACTTCTCTTATCAGTTGTTTTTTGAAGGGTTCGAGTCCTTTGTCTATGGTTTCAATAATTGCTTCCCAGGTTTCGCACTCTTCAATATCGTTGTATATTTTATTTTCAATGAATATTTTTTCAAGGGAAGACATATGCCATGTTTCTTCCAGCTCCCCTTTTTTAATTTCCAGTTCTTTTTTGAGCAGATCGCGTGTATTTTCGGTCGAAATAGCAAGCATATCGGTAACTCCCATAAACCTGGGTTTCTGATCGTCTATTACGCATGCATTTGGTGAGATAGAGATTTCACAATCGGTAAAAGCATACAAGGCATCAATCATCTGGTCGGGAGTAGTTCCTTTGGCCAGATGAACGAGAATTTCAACAAATTCGGCTGTATTATCATCAATTTTTTTGATTTTAATTTTGCCTTTGTCATTTGCTTTGATTATTGAGTCAATCAGAGAGTGTGTAGTTTTTCCGTAGGGAATTTCTGTGATGGCAAGGGTCTTGCTGTCTTTTTTTTCAATTTTAGCACGAACCTTAACCTGTCCCCCTTTTTTGCCATCGTTATATTTAGAAAAATCTGCTATCCCTCCGGAAGGGAAGTCGGGGAGTATTTCAAATTCTTTGTTTTTAAGGTAAGCAATGGCACCATCAATCAGTTCGTTAAAATTATGCGGCAAAATTTTTGATGCCAGTCCTACGGCAATTCCTTCTACTCCTTGTGCCAGGAGGAGAGGGAATTTTACAGGCAGCGTAATAGGTTCTTCGTTTCTTCCGTCGTAGGAAGTTTTCCATTCTGTAGTTTTTGGGTTAAAGACCACTTCATGGGCAAATTTTGAAAGCCTGGCTTCAATGTATCGTGGTGCGGCAGAACTGTCGCCGGTTAATATGTTTCCCCAGTTTCCCTGTGTTTCTATGAGCAGGTTTTTTTGACCCAGCTGCACGAGTGCCTCTCCGATTGATGCATCTCCGTGTGGGTGAAACTGCATGGTATATCCGATGATGTTTGCTACCTTAATAAATCTTCCATCATCCATCCGTTTCATGGTATGCAGAATTCGTCTCTGAACAGGTTTCAGTCCATCGTTTAAATGAGGTACTGCCCGCTCGAGTATCACATAAGATGCATAATCCAGGAACCAGTCTTTGTACATACCCGACAAGTGAGTAATACGATGAATTGGCTCTCCGTTACCATTGCCATTTCCGTTATTTTGTGGCTCGATGTTTTCTTTATTTTCTTCCATATTTTCCATACCAATTGCTGCGTAACAATTTTACTCTCTGTTTTTTCGTTCCCTTTTTTTGAATTTATATTTCTTCCAGCAATTCCTCAACTTTGAGGTTTTCTACTATAAAATCCTGTCTCTGGGGGGTATTCTTACCCATGTAGAATGAAAGAAGCTGTTTAATGGCGTCTTCTTTATGTAAACGGACAGGTTCAAGCCTGATATCTTTATTAATGAAGTATTTAAATTCGTCGGGCGATATTTCTCCGAGCCCTTTGAAACGTGTTACTTCTGCATTTTTTCCCAGTTTATTTAGGGCTTTCATTTTTTCTCCTTCATTGTAACAATAGGTGGTTGCTTTTTTGTTTCTAACTCTAAAAAGCGGAGTTTGCAAAATATAGAGATTTCCATTTTTAACCAGTTCGGGGAAGAACTGCAGAAAGAAGGTAATTAACAGCAACCTGATATGCATACCATCTACATCAGCATCGGTTGCAATTACCACGTGTTTATATCGCAGGTTTTCCAATCCTTCTTCTATATTCAGAGCTGCCTGCAAGAGGTTAAACTCTTCATTTTCATAAACAATTTTTTTTGTGAGACCAAAGGTGTTTAAAGGTTTTCCTTTCAGACTAAAAACTGCCTGTGTATTCACATCTCTTGCTTTTGTAATAGATCCACTTGCAGAGTCACCTTCGGTAATGAAGATGGTACTTTCCAGTCTTTTTTCATGATTGCTGTTGTAGTGTACCTTACAGTCGCGCAGCTTACGATTATGCAGGTTTGCCTTTTTGGCTCTTTTTTTGGCTAGTTTTTTTATTCCGTTGATTTCTTTCCGTTCTTTTTCAGACTCGACAATTTTTTTGAGTATGATGTTAGCAGTTTCCTGGTTCATATGGAGATAATTGTCGAGCTTTGTTTTCATGAAATCAATTACATAGTTTCTGATTGATTTCCCGTTAGGTTCTATGTCTTTTGAACCCAGTTTGGTTTTTGTTTGTGATTCAAAAACCGGTTCTTCCACTTTAATGCTAATTGCTGCGATTATTGACGTTCTTATATCAGATGCATCAAAGTCTTTGTTGTAAAATTCTCTTATTGTCTTCACCAGGGCCTCCCTGAAAGCATTCAGGTGACTCCCGCCTTGATTGGTGTGCTGTCCGTTCACAAAGCTATAATACTCTTCACCGTATTGGTTCCCATGTGTAAGAGCTATTTCAATATCTTGCTCTTTCAGGTGAATAATAGGATACAACCCCTCAGAACTCATGTTTCCTTCCAGCAGATCTTTCAGTCCGTTTTTCGAGCGCAACGGGTTTCCGTTAAACATGATGGTGATGCCTGCATTGAGGTAGACATAATTTTTGAGCATGTTTTCCACATACTCCTCTATATAATGGTAATCACCAAAAATTTCGTTATCCGGTGTAAAAGTCACCTTGGTTCCGTTGGGTTCTTCGGTAGCTTCTTCATTATGTTCGTTTACGATGTTTCCCTGGTTGAATTCTATGGTTGTTTTTACATTTTCCCTGAATGATTCAATACGGAAATAACTTGTAAGCGCATTTACAGCTTTTATTCCAACTCCATTCAATCCTACAGACTTTTTAAATACTTTGGAGTCATATTTGGCCCCTGTATTCATTTTGGAAGCCACATCCTTTACTTTGGTCAGGGGTATTCCTCTGCCGTAATCTCTTATTGTAACTTTCTTACCTTTAACCTCAACATTGATCTCTTTGCCAAATCCCATCATGTATTCATCAATGGAATTGTCAATTACTTCTTTGAGCAGCACATAAATCCCATCATCCTGAGAGGAGCCATCGCCCAGTTTCCCAATATACATTCCGGGTCTTAGCCGAATGTGCTCTTTCCATTCTAATGTCCTGATAGTCTCTTCAGAATAGTTTGCAACCATACCCTTCAAATTTTTTGTAAAAATAAATAAAAGAATACTTCATTAGGAAATTGTTTTTCAACAAGGGTTGGAGGAATTGTTAATTTCTTTTCAAATAAATTTATAAGTCAAAGTAATTAACACAATTGTGTCAATAACCTTTTGTTAACTTAAATTAAGTTCAGGTCTTTGAGTAGTTGTAAGGCGTTCATATTCTTTGCAATACCTTTTTTAAGCTTGTAATCGAACGACATCTGCCCTTTGTGCAATGATACTTCGAAAGAATTGTTTGTAATTTTTTCGGGAAAATCGTTTTCCATTTTAGTCAGGGACAAGTCATGTGTGGCAATAACGGTTGTAATATTCATTTGAAGGAGTCTTTCTACAAATTTCAAAGAAGCTTGTTCTTTATCTTTTGTATTGGTTCCAGTGAGGATTTCATCAAGCAGCACAAGGTAGGGGAATTCAGAATCAGATGCTTTATCGACCAGTGAGCGGAGTCTTTTTATTTCAGCAAAGAAATAGGATTCGTTTTCATGCAGCGAATCGTTAATTTTCATGCTGGTAAATATGTTCATGGGTTTTAATTTTAGTTCAGCAGCGCATACGGGTGCTCCGATCAGTCCCAGGATGGTGTTTACTCCTAATGTTCTGAGGAAAGTACTTTTACCAGCCAGGTTTCCTCCTGTAATGATAAAGATTTCGCCGTTTTTGTTAATTGAGAAATCGTTGTTTACTCTGTTTTCCGTTTTAATAAGCGGGTGCCCTATCTTTTTTGCTTCAAGAAAATGTTCGTTACTTATTTCCGGGAAGACATAACCGGGGTTGTTGAATTTAAAGTTTGCCAGGCTTATAAATGCATCGGTTTGTCCAATTATGTATATCCATTTTTCAATTTTTTTTGCATAAAGTTTATGCCATTTTTCCAGGCGGCAGGCATGTTGTATTTCCCAAAGGAATATTCCATTAAATAATGTTCCTACAATAAAGTTTGATCGTGCATCCAGGGCCTCTGCAATGGACGCTAAGTTGTGTATTATTTTGCTGGCCTTCTTTTTTCCGGTTTTTATTGTTTCCTGAAATTCCTGGCCTTTTACAGATTTAAATTCTGTGTTTTCGATTTCTTCAAGCAGTTTTCGGTAATTTTTAAGAGGTTTGATCTGCCTGGAAATTTTTTGATGGATTTCTTTGGTTTTTTTCTGGTAAATCAGAAGAACAATAATGTTAAGTAAAAGATCAAGTAAAAGTCCTGAAAGCGGGATGATATTAAGGGAAAAAAGAAATATACAGCCTATTGTTAATAAGGGAAGAACCCATCTTGCAACATTAATGATTTTGTTTTGGTAGGAATAGTTTTCTTCATTTGCCCAGGCAATTAATTCGGTATCCCTGTATTTGTTTTCTTCAATTAGCTGCCCAATGGCTAGATATTTTTGTCTCCATTCAGGAAGTTCAGATATTTCACCTATGAATTTTTGGTTTTTGGATATTTCATTTTTGTTTTTCAAGGGTTCTTTTAACCAGGTGGCAAGTGTGTTTTTTCCTGAATAAGTAACAGTACGGTTTAAAAATTGAAAAACTCCTTTTTCTTCGAAGAATTCCAGGTCATGGCAGTATTCATGTTCGTGGTCGTCGAATTCCCCGCCATTAGCAAAATTTGAGCAGTTGCCTCTTAAGGCTTCAATTTCATTGGTATTTATTTCTTTTAAATTTCTTGTCAGATTGTTTGCGGACTTTATTTTAAGATATCTTACAATAAGAAATATAAAAAGAATAATAAGAACAATTAGAGCGAATAACCCCAGAAACTTAGCCTGTGACAATGTTTTTATAATAATGAAGAAAATAAGCACAAAGGTTATTAGCCTGCCTATTGCATAATACGTTAATTTTTTTTTGTTTTTCAGCAGTTGCTGACTATATTTTTTTATTTGTTTTTGGTAGAATTGATTTATCATTTTTTTAGCAGATCATTCATTTTTTAACTGAATTGTTTCCAAAGGTATAATTAATATTTGAATGAATTGTTTTATCTTACCTTGAAATTGAATAAATTTGCATCAGGATTAAAACAATAATATCGGCATGTTATTTGTTTCCTATTTATGTAAAAATTGATTAGAAATGAAAAAATTAATATTGATTCTTTTAGCTGGCTTGTTAAGTATTCCGGTCTTTTCTCAAACAGAGGTAAAGCTGGATACGATTTATATGTTGGGACAACGTAAGAAGCTGGTAAAAATAAAAGGGATTATGTATTCTGATGTAGTTTATTCCGAACCAGGTTCTGATGAGACAAAAACGATGGAAAAAAAACAAATTCAACGTGTTGTTTTCCATAATGGTAGGCTGGAAGTATTTAATGAGAAATTATTTGCTGAAGTTGAAGAATCTGATTATAAGAATGTAGTTCTGACAGAGAATAAAAATGATGTAAAAGGATTGTATAATGTAGGAAAAGTACATGGAGAATCATCTGAAAGAAATCGTACTGCCAGGGCAGCCCAAAGGACAGCAACCATCAGAATGAAAAGAAGAGCAGCGAATAAGCAGGCCGAGATGATATTGGTTACCAAGAAAGAATTAACAGGGGGCTTTGGTGAAGTGCCTTCTTATTATATGGAAGGTATTGCATATAGTTTTGATAAACCTAAAAAGAAAGAAAAATAGCTAAACGGTTGAAATATTGGATTTACAGGTAAAGTCTGGCCTCAGGGCCGGACTTTTATTTTGATTTGTTTGCTAATTGACCACATGCAGCATCGATATCTTCTCCCCTGCTTCTTCTGATGTTTACGATCATGTTTCTATCTTCCAGATATTTTTTGAATTGTTCGGCTTGTTCGGGGTCTGATTTTTTGAATTTTGAACTGCCTGTATCGTTATATTCGATCAGGTTAACCTTTACCGGAAAATTTTTACAGAATGCAGCAAGAGCTTTTGCTTCTTCCTGGCTATCATTTACTTTATCAAGCAGAAGGTATTCAATGGTTATTCTGTTCTCGGTTTTGCTGTGAAAATATTTTAAGGAATTTGTAAGTTCTCTGAGATCATACTTTTTGTTTACAGGAACGATCTTATTTCTTGTCTCTTCTTTGGCTGAGTGCAAAGAGACAGCCAGGTTGAACCTTACCTGGTCATTGGCAAGTTGCTTAATTTTATCAGGGATACCGACAGTTGACAGGGTAATCCTGCGGTTACTAAATCCCAGTCCTTTTTCAGATGTAATCAATTCAATGGCTCTTAAAACGTTTTCATAATTAAGAAGAGGTTCTCCCATACCCATGAACACAATGTTTGTTAAAGACAGGTTGTAATTGCTTTTTGCTTGTTCCTGCAGATGAGTTACCTGGTCATAAATTTCTCCTGCTGTTAGATTTCGTTTGAATGGGATTTTAGCCGTAGCGCAGAAAGTACAGCCTAGTTTGCATCCGATTTGCGATGAAATGCAGGCTGTTGCCCTGCTTTTAGAAGGAATCAGAACGCCTTCTACAAAATGATTATCAGCAAGTTTGAAAGCTATTTTCAGGGTTTTGTCCTTGCTTTTTTGTATTGTGTTGATTTTCACCTTTGGGAGAATAAAGTTTTCCTCCAGAAACTCCCTTGTTCTTTTTGAAAGGTTAGTCATTTCGTCAAAGGAGGAACAATTTTTTTTCCAAAGCCATTCAAAAACTTGTTTTCCCCTGAATTTTTTTTCTCCTTTCTCAACAAAATAGTTGATTAGTTCTTTTTCGCTAAACTCACGTATATTTTTTCGGCTTTCGTTCAACATATTATATATCTTACATTTGTTTCTGCAAACGTAACCTTTTTATTTTAATTAATAAATGATTAATTTCGCTTGAATTTGAAATTAATAACCATAACAAATTATAGAAAGATGAAAAAATTAACAAGTTTATTAATCGGATTTTTGATAATGATCTCAACCAGCATCCATGCGGATGAAGGGATGTGGTTGCTGACCATGTTGAACAAAATGAATATGGACAGGATGCATGAAATGGGTCTGAAATTATCAGCTGAAGATATTTACAGCGTTAATCAGTCAAGTGTGAAGGATGCAGTTGTAAATTTTGGAGGATTCTGTACAGGCGAGATTGTATCAGACAAGGGATTGATCTTTACAAATCATCATTGTGGGTATGGCGCTATTCAGGAGCATAGTACCACTGAACATAATTACTTAAAAGATGGATTCTGGGCCAAGGATTTTGAAGAAGAAATTCCTATTGAAGGTCTTTATGTGTCTTTTCTTGAGCGTATTGAAGACGTTTCTGATCAGATTAACAGTCAGTTGAATGATGAGATGTCTGAACAGGAAAGAGCGGCTAAAATTCGTCAGCTGTCTTCAAAAATTGAAGAAGAAGCAACAAAAGATGAAAATTTAGAAGCCAGGGTTCAGAGTTTTTATGCAGGGAATGAGTTTTACCTGATGGTTTATGAAAAATTTACAGATGTACGGTTGGTTGGTGCACCCCCCGAATCAATAGGTAAGTTTGGTCATGACACCGACAACTGGATGTGGCCAAGACATACCGGAGACTTTAGTATTTTCAGGGTTTATGCGGATAAAGATGGAAATCCGGCTGAATACTCAGAAGACAATGTACCCCTCAAGCCTGATCATCATTTTCCAATTTCACTAAAAGGAGTTGAAGATGGAGATTTCTCAATGATTTTAGGTTATCCCGGAGGAACAGATCGTTATATGACTTCCTGGGGTGTGAAAGAAGCAATGAAAATTACAAATCCTATCAGAATCCAGGTAAGAGATAAAAAACAGGAGATTATGATGGAAGCAATGAATTCCAGCGAAGAGCTGAGAATTATGTATTCATCAAAATATTCAAGAAGCAGTAATTATTATAAATACAGCATCGGTCAGAACGAAGGTCTTCGCAAACTCGATGTGGTTGAAGAAAAACAGAAGATTGAAAAGAAATACAGAGAATGGGTGAGCCAGAAAGAGGCAAGGCAAGAGAAATATGGAGGTATTCTTGATACGATAAAATCTGCTTATAAAGAGCGTGAAGGTGCTTACAGAGATTATATGTATATGATTGAAACCATGTTTCAGGGACCAGAAATTGTTCAGTTCAGCTCACGATTTTTTGGTTTGTACAGAACCTTAAAAATGACTCCTGACAGCACTAAGGCTATTCAGGCTGAAGTTGATAAACTAAAAGAGTCTCTTGATGATTTTTATAAAGATTATCATAAACCAACAGATAAGAAGATATTTGCTGCCCTTTTTGAGATCTTCCATAAAGAAGTGGATGAACAGAACCAACCACAGATATTTACAACAATTGAAAATGAATATAATGGCAGCATGGAGAGGTATGCCGATTTTCTTTACAATAATTCAATTTTCCCTTCAAAATCGAAGGTAATGGAGTTTTTAAATAATCCCGAGGTTAAGGTGCTTGAAAATGACCCTGCTTTTCATTTACTTCAGTCAATTCAAACAACTGTAAGAGGACTTGGTATGGAATACAGGAGTTATGCACAAAAACTTGCAAAGGGTAAGCGAATTTTTCTTGAAGGCCTGATGAAAATGCAGGAAGATCGTGATTTCTATCCTGATGCAAATTTCACCATGCGACTTACTTATGGAAAGATCGACGATTATTACCCAAGAGATGCGGTTCACTATGACTACTATACAACTCTGCAAGGAGTAATGGAAAAAGAAGACCCTGATGATATGGAGTTTGTGGTATCTGAAAAATTGAAAGAACTATACAGGAATAAAGACTACGGAAGGTATGGAGAAGATGGAGAAATGCGTGTTTGCTTTATCTCCAACAATGATATTACAGGAGGAAACAGCGGCAGCCCTGTATTGAACGGAAAAGGAGAATTAATTGGAATCGCTTTTGACGGTAACTGGGAGGCCATGAGTGGCGACATTAAATTTGAACCGGATCTTCAAAGAACTATTAGCGTAGATGTTCGCTACGTACTTTTTGTAATCGACAAGTATGCAAATGCCGATCGATTGATAGAAGAGATGGATATTGTTGAAGGAGATAATAAGAGAGAAGTTAAGAAGGAAGAACCGGTTAAAAAAATTAAAGAAGAAAGTTTAACTGAAGAGGGAGATAAAAGCTCTTTAAAAGAAATTAAATCAAAGATAAATAACCTTAATAATATTAGGTTTGATTTCAATTCT
>Ga0209925_1000031_pt1 | contig 60907 bp, 51 predicted proteins | sample SalPonR2_A_D1_MG_FD_185702 | JGI IMG/M metagenome (GOLD analysis project Ga0209925, IMG submission 185702) | Salt pond soil microbial communities from South San Francisco under conditions of wetland restoration - Salt Pond MetaG R2_A_D1_MG... ... | reverse complement strand
TCATCAGTATATAAAGATCTTGTCTTCATATCTTGAGCAGCAGCTTCTATCACTTTACCTTCAAGACCACCAAAATCTCTTCCAATCACAGGACTCATTAATGATATGGAATCAATTGCTGTTGCCGCATTTAATCCAACTAATCCACCTACTGAGTCATTTCCTGTTACTTCACCTATAGAATAGCTGGCAGTTATAATTGCATATTTGATATTCAATCCGACTAATCCGCCTGCATAATCACCTTCCCCTGTTACATCTCCTGTAGCATAGCTGACAGTTATATTTGCACCACCCGCATTTGTTCCTATTAAACCGCCTACAAAATTATTGCCTATTACATTTCCTGTAGCATAGCTTGCACTTATAATTACTTCAGTATCTGGTGTAGCCTCATTTACTCCAACTAAACCTCCTATATCGTTATTTCCTGCTACATCTCCAGTAGCATAACTTTTATTTAATTCACCATAATTTCCACCAACCAATCCACCTACATATGAATCTCCTGACACATCTCCTGTAGCATAGCTGTTAGTTATTTTTCCTTCATCATTTTTTCCAACTAATCCGCCTGCATAATCACCTTCCCCTGTTACATCTCCTGTAGCATAGCTATGTTCAATATTACCCTTATGATTTCTTCCAACTAATCCGCCTACATTATAATTACCAATTACATCAACTTTAGCATAGCTGTTTTCTATAATTCCTCCAGTAGTATATCCTACTAACCCACCTACATAGTTTTCCCTTCCACCACTACTTGACACATTTCCTGTAGCATAACTACTAATTATTTGTCCATAATTGTCTTCACCAACTAGACCGCCTGCATCTTCATTTCCTGTTACATCTCCTGTAGCATAGTTGTTTTCTATATTTCCTCCATTATTATATCCAACTAATCCGCCTACATTTTTATTTCCTGTTACATCTACTGTAGCATAGCTGTTAAATATTTTTCCTTCATCATCATTGAATCCAACTAATCCTCCTACTGAGGGATTTCCCTCTACATCTACAGTATTATTATCTCCGTAACCTGTAGCATAGCTCTTAATTATTTTTCCATTATTTACTCCTGTTAATCCACCTACACAAAAATCACCAATTACATCAATACCTTCTAAAGAAACATTCTCAATTGTTCCCTTGTTTACACCAAATAACCCTATATAATTTTCACTACCTCTATTAATATTAAGAGCACTTATAATATTACCATTTCCAGCCATAACTCCTTGGAATGGTGGGTAAGAGTTATTTTCTGAATCTATTGCAGTTGGGGAGAGTCCCCTATCCCCAATAGGATTCCAACCCTTATTTTGATTGGCTGTATCACTTGCCAGTTCTTCATAACCAGCTGTATCAGAATTTAAATCTTCCTTCATAAGATAGGCTCCATCCATATTAATTCTAATCGCATTCAAATCATACCAATCTTTTATAATGTGATCATGGACATCTACAACCTTTGCCTCTGTTATTTTATTTATATTTTCATATTCAGTATTAAATCTAGCTAGATTATTGAGTTTATTCTGGACTGTTTTTCCTTTTATTTCATCAAAATATATACCGACAGCAAAATTACTGATGGAATTACCTCTGATATCAGGAGCACTATCAACATCCAAGCTCTCTTTATAAATACCTGCAGAGTCTACAAGTCCACTATTATCAACTATTTTCAATCCAGAAACCGTATTATACTCCTTTAATACTAATCCTGCCTTTCCATTCAAATTCTCGTAACTGAAACTCTCAAAATTCAACTTTGCCTGTTTTCCTTCTGGCTTAAAGTAAGTTGCCCTTGAGCCTTTTTTATCGGAACTTACCATTAGTGAACCAGTGGGAGATAATAATTTCTGCCCTTCATCTAGCTTTATAGAACCATCTAAAGAAAACTCTCCCTTATCACCTAGCAATATTATTACTTTTGCATCAGATTCATTAATTTTTGTTACTATATCTTCTGTGTCTGCTGTAATATATTCGGTATCATTCAACTTATTACCAGTTGCTGGGTCATAAGCCACTTTACCACTAGCTTCTTTTGTACCCGTCTTATTTTGCCCAATTACGACATCTACATCCCTTTCGGGTTTTTCAGTCATTCTAGTCTCGATTATCTCTTTATCGCTTTCCTTTTTATTTTCTTTGTCTTCATCTGCTTTTTCTCCAAAAGGAATTGAAACCTCAAAACTAGCTTTTAGATTACTACCTCTGATATTATCTTCCTGCCATTCAACACCGAATTTATAGTTGGTTCCTTCTCTGTCGCCAACCAACTTATTGATTTTAAGTTCTTTACCGTACATATTATCGACTTCATCTGCAAAAAATGTATATATTTTAAGATAAGCCCCTACATTATGAAAAAGTCCATCGGCTTCAATAAATCTTTTACCAAATTCAAAATCTATCCCATCCATACTTTGAACATAACCTTTTTGATAGATAATCTTATTATCTTCAACTACAACAGTATCCCCCTGTGGTAGAGCAACCTTTTCATTATCGGCAAGATAACCATTAAGTCTTAGATCAAAACTATCAGTCAAAATTTCACCACCAACAGTCCACATATCCCAAATTTGATTGTATTCTTCTCTACGGTCTTTATAAGCATAGACACCGTAAAGGCGGTTATCATATTTGTAGGATTTTTTTCTATAACCCAAACCCAAATTCCACTCAGAAGCTGTATCATTACTGATTCTGCTTCTAAAGTCAGTATAAAATATCGAATCCTCGCTGTTATTTAAAGGAAATAATACGCTTGATTGTCCTGTAAAGCCATTCAAACTAGTTCCCTGTAAGTTTAAACGAGGATTTCTAAAATCTTTTTCAGCTGATACATTGAAAGCAACCATAACCAACAAAGTAATAATTAAAGTAATAGTAAAATAATTCTTTTTAATATACAATGCTCCCACTCCTTTGAATTTTAGATTTTAAATATTATCTGATATAAAATTTAACCTTACCAATACAAAATTGTCTAAATCCATTTAAATCGAGTAGGAGGTAATTAATTATTTTAATTATCTTCCTCTCACAACAACAAGCGTACGCTTCCGTACTTAGCGCTTCATTAAGACAATCCTACTTTCATACACTGTGAAAGAAAGCTCTTATAATCCCGATTAGTCAATCTCTTCGTGGTTAAAGAATAAGTTAGGATAGGGCTATTGGAGACTTTCCAATAGCTCTTTCTTGTATTTGCAAATTGCCAAGCTATATCCGCATTCAATCCTAGTTTCTTAAGATATTTAAATCTGCTGCGAACTCTTTTCCATCTTTTCCAAATACAAGCTCTAATTCTTCTTCTAATCCATTGATCCAAATCCTTAAGTCTTCTTTTCATATCGACTAATCTATAGTAATTTACCCATCCTACCATAAGTTGGTTAAATTTCTTCATTCTTTCCTGAAAGTTCATACTTATGTTCCTGTTGGTTACCTTTTTGATCTTTTCCTTCAGGCGTTTTCAACTCTTTTGATGAACTCTGAATCTAACCTCATCGTTTCGGCTATAAAAGCTGTATCCTAAAAACTTTCTTTTAAAGGGACTACCAACTGCACTCTTTTCCTAATTAACCTTAAGCTTTAACTCTTTACCAAGAAATTTTGTGACACTTTTCAGTACTCTTTTACCTGCTCTTAGAGTTTTAACATATATATTACAATCATCAGCATATCTGACAAACTTATGCCCTCTCTTTTCTAGTTCTTTATCAAGGTCATCAAGCATTTCATTACTTAAAAGCGAACTTAACGGTCGTCCTTATGCCAAGCTTTGCATAAGAAAGACACCTTTGCTCTCAGCTAACCCTTATATCGCCTTCGAATTTCGGGACTTCCACCCTAAAGATTTAATACATGCCCGGCAAACATAAAAAACTGCCAAAGCTTTTGACACTTTGGCAGTTAATGCCTAAGGTGATTCTGACAATCCTAGAATACCTCCTTAGACTCAGAACTTTGCGTAGCAACCTTTCGATTGATTTGCCCTTAATATTATTAAATGATTGAATATATACCTTATATATAATTATACAATGAAAATATGTCTATACCTTCTAAAAGTTCTATCTGATACATAATATTTGAGCAAGTTTTACCACGCCAGATCAAAAATATTATCCACTTATTTTCACCTTTCAAATAAATGATATTTTCATAAATCCTAAAGTAACTAATATCTTTTCAAAGTAATATAAAATTTAAGTGCAATAAAAATAATGGAATTACATAGACGACATACTATGATTAACTGATTACCAAAAAAATACACTCATACTAAATTTGGGTCTAATAAAATTAATATAGTCAATTAATGACTCAATTTTAATAATCATTCCTTTTTTCTATGGAAACTATATTAGACCATCGAACACAAATAGTAAATTCACTCTTTTTTCCTGATAATTACATTATTAAAAACTAAAGCCCCTCTAGAGGGGTTGAGGGGCGATAAACAAAATTATTAAATTAATTTATTTTTTAGCAAAATAATTGGCATCAAAATAACTTTAATGTAATTATTTTAAATAAACATTAGTATTCTTATCTACCTTTATATTATCAATTTCTTGGTATTCTTCTAAGATCATCTCTATAAATTCTTCTACCAAATCTGGATCAAACTGGGTTCCTTTGCATCTGTTTATCTCTTTTAACGCTTCTTCTTTAGATATAGCTGAACTATAAGGTCTATCATTTGTCATTACATCAAAAGCATCAACAATACTAATAACTCTTGATAATAGGGGAATATTTTGTCCCTTTAATCCTTTTGGATAGCCTTGTCCGTCCCATCTTTCATGATGAGTTAGTATTTCTTGGGCAACATGTGAAAACTCATCTACTTCAGAACATATCCGGTATCCAGTAGCAGGATGTTGTTTCATTTTTGACCACTCTTTTTCAGTAAGTTTCACGGGCTTATTCAATATCTTTTCAGAGATAATAGTTTTCCCTACATCATGCAAAATAGCTAATAGAGATAACCTATCAATTTCTGATTTAGGTAATTTAATTTTATTGCCTAACTTTTTGGCAAGAATACTTAACCTTTCAGCATGTTCCTTCGTCTCAGAACTTTTCTGTTGTAGGGTAACTAAAAGTGTATTTATAATATGACTTTTAATACTCTTTTCTTCAAGTAATTTATCTTTGTACATCATGTCTTCCGCTTCTTTAAATAAAGTTGAAATCTTTTTGCCTTCTTTCCTTTTTATAGAAAAACCTACTGCTAATGACAAAGGCATCTTATCATTATTTTTCACTGTTACTAATATATTTTGTTTTTTAACTTCGGTTACTAACTTTTCAATATTATTTTGTTTAGAATTACTAACCAAGATTATAAATTCATCTCCACCCCATCTTGCTATGATATCTTTTTCATTAAAGATATCTTTTAATATTTCAGCAGTTTTAATTAAAAATTGATCTCCCTTTTCATGACCATAGGCATCGTTAATTAATTTTAAACCATTTAAATCAATCATTACTAAACCGAGTGGAAATTCTTTTTTTGTATTGAGCCTTTCTAATTCTGACTCAAAAAATGTACGATTAAATGCATCAGTTAAATGATCCCGGTAACTCAGATGTCTAATTTCATTTTCCTTTTCTTTCTGTTCAGTAATGTCTTCATAAATACCATATACGCCAATGATTTCACCATCGTCCTTTACAGGAACTCCCTTTATTAGGCAATGAATCTTCTTCCCATTTTTATCAAAGCGTATTCCCTCTTTTTTTATATTTTCTCCTCTTAAAACTTTAGCGGTAATATTTTCATTTGCAGAATTACTCTTACTCATATTCATTACATTGTCCATATCTTTACCCTTGATTTCAGGTAAAGTATATTTAAACAACTTCTCAAAGGCTTTGTTAATATCAATAACCTTATGATTTTTATCTAATATTGCAATAGCTTCAGTAGAGTTTTTATATAAAGCTTTGAGCCATAAATTTTCTCTTTTCAATTTTTGTTTATATTCATATTTTTCACTAACATCACTAAAAACTAAGATAACACCCACTATATTGTTTTCTTGATCTTTAATTGGGGAAGCACTATCTGCTATTTGAATATTTTCGCCATTTTTTGAAATTAAAGTAGTGTCGTTGGCTAAACCAACAACTCTTTCCTCTTCTAATACCTTTTCTACAGGATTTTTTACTCTTACACCGGTATGGGCATTTATAATATTAAATACTTTTTCCAAATCTTGTCCTTTTGCCTCATGGTATTTCCATCCGGTTAATCTTTCAGCTGTAGTGTTCATGCGAATGATTTCTCCATCTGGATTAGTTGTAATCACTGCATCTCCAATGGCTTGTAAAGTTATGTCTAATCTTTTTTCTTGTTTTTGTAATATGAGGTTTTTATAAATCAAACTAAGGTGTAATTCTATTAAATCTCTAAAATTTCTTAAGATATCCTTTGCTTTTTGATTATAAGGATTTTCCTGTTTGTCTAGAACACATAAAGTACCAAAAATATCTCCATCAGGCCATTTTATAGGATAACCAAGATAAGATATCATGCCCAATTCAATATCAGGGTTTTCTTTCCAGTCCTCATCTTTTAATGCATTTTCAACTAATAAATAATCATCATCTAATATAACAGTCTCACAATATAATCCTGTTAATTCTTCACTATCCCCGACTTTGTAAGGATTATTTTCCGTATCACTAGAGCGAAATACTTCTATCATAGGGGGATTTACTCGCATTATCAAAGCGGTAGGTACATCTAGCAGTTTTGTTAAATTATCAACAATTTCTTGCCACCTATTGACAATTTCAGTTGGTATGGATAAATCTTTTACTGTTATTTTATTCATAGTTTTTTCTCCCTATTATAAATTAAAAATTATTCTGCTAATTTATTTTTTAAATTTATATATTTTTACTTTAGTAATGCTTTGTAATCATATATATTTACTTTGAATATTTATATCTTAATTTGTACAACACTTTTTAAAGTCCTGCTAATATTAAAATATTTAATAAATAAAATATAATTCTCCTGTTCTAATCTTTATAACAAATTAACTTTCCCGGAATAAATATCCATATAAAAATATAGATTAATATACCGGTTCCATTTATAAATGACAAAAATACAAATATTAATCGAATTAAAGTGACATTAATCTTTAACAAATTTGCAATCGCTATACAGATACCTTTTAATATAGGTTTTTTATTAATTTCAATATCTTTTTCAATAATATAAATCACCACTTTTTTATTGCAATTATTATTTTATAGTTTCTTATTATTTTTATCTTTATACATATTTTTGTCCGCTATTCTTTTGGCTTCAAAGAGTTCCTCATAAGTTTTATTAATTACTTTGTATCCTAAAGAAATACTTAAATCTATTTTTAAATTGTTTTCTTCAGTGTATGTTCTACATTTATCTTTTATTCTATTACATATCAATTCCGTTTCCTTAGCATCTGTTTCAGGCAGCAAAATGCCAAATTCATCTCCTCCAAGACGAGCTACTATATCTTCTTTTCTGGTAATACTTTGTAAAATTTCGGCAACAATTATTATATATTCATCCCCTTTTGCATGTCCTAAATTATCATTGATAGTTTTTAGACCATCAAGATCTCCAATGACAATAGATATTGGTAATCGTCTTGAATGGTTTAATCTCTCCATCTCTTTTTCAAAATATGCTCTGTTGTATAGATCGGTCATTTGGTCATGATATGATAAATATCTCATGAAATCCTCTTCTTTTTTTCTGGTTGTTATGTCTCTCATAAATACTACATAATAAGGTTCTTCGAGTTCGAGATATAAAGCACTGACCTCGATGTCAATTATCTTACCATCTTTCTTTTTATGCTTTGTTTCAAATTTAGCATATTCTTCTTTCTGTATTTTTAGCATTCTCTTATCTATATCTTCTTTATCATCAATTATTTCTAACTCAGATATATGCATACCCATTAATTCTCTTTGGGTATATCCTACCATATTTGCATAAGATTCATTAACATCTGTAATATAAGCATATTTATTAATCATCCAATAACCATCAGGTGTCTTTTCTAAGATTTTTTCTAGTCGTTCTTTTGATATCAGTGATTTTTTTAAGTCTTTTTGCATTTTATTAAATGAATCAGCTAATATACCTATTTCATCATTTCTTTTCATGTTTATTTTCTTATCAAGGTTACCTTTGCCTAAAGAAGTTGCTATAGAAGCAAGTTCAATTAAAGGCTTAGCTAATTCTTTGCCAAATTTTATAGATAATAAGGATAAAAATATTACTATAATTATACCCGAATATATCAATACTCTTCTAATTTCATAAAAATCACCTAATTTTTCATCTAGATCTGCTGTTATTAATACCTTCCAAGTTTCATCTTTATTGCCTTTTTTTTGATCAATAGACACAGTGTTGCCCCCAAATTTAATTCTGTTATTACCGTTAGTTATATTTACATTAGCACTACTAAATATCTTTTCTTCACCATCAACATTAACAATATAAGAGTTGTTATCATTATCTAATTTATTTAAAACTTTCTGATTAACTTCTGTAGATAAAGGCTCCTTGTCTTTTTCATAAACAATATATCCGCCGGATCTTACAATTTTTAAATTGCCCACCATATATGAATAACTATAGTTTTCTTCTAAATTAGATAAAAGCCCTTTTATATTAACATTACACTTTAAAATGCCTATTATGATATCATCCTTTTTGATAGGAACAACTATTCCTAAAACATAACCTTCAACACTGCTATCATATCCCCTGTCATCTAGATATATTGTGCCGTAATTCTTATATGAACCCTGCCACCAATATTTATGAGAATGGGCAAGAGTTGTTAACTTACCAGTAGAAGCTACTAAAACTCCATATTTATTGGTTAAAAATATTTCCCCAAAAAAATCAGAATCACTCTGATATAAATCACTAAAATAATTTGCCACTTTATTTTTAGTATATCTTTCTATAAAAGGATGATCATTTTTTTTTAAAAGCATCCATTTTTCATTCAATAAATTTATTATACTTTTTCTAGTTAATTCATTCATGTTTTGATAATTTGCATTACTGGTTTCTAAGCTTTCTTTAATAATTGGTGATTTAGAAATAGTCTCAACTCTTGCAATTATTTCTTTTATTTCCTTATCTAGATTTAAAGAATAATTGACCGCTAAATTTTTCATATCCTGTTTATTATTTTCGATATATACTTTCTTAAAATGAAAATTATGTATTAACAGCATTAACAAAATAGCTAGAAATCCCACAACTATAATCCTATAAGTTAACTTTTTCTTTAATTTCATAATATCGATCCCTCTATTTTACTTTTTGGTACTTAATCTATAAACTTAGTTATTATTGATTTATCTTTTTTTAACAAAAGCAAAATCATAAACTGGTTCACCATAATTATCTTTAATTACTCTGACCTTTATATTTACATCTATATATTCTCCATTTTTCTTAATGTACTTTTTATTCAATTCAAAGTTATCTAGTTCTTTATTAGTTATCTTATCCATATACTCTTTATTTTTTTGATTGTCCTCTTTCTTTGTAATATCAAAATGAGTCATTGTTTTTAACTCTTTTTCTGTATAGCCTAGTAATTCACAAAATTTATAATTAACTTCTATTATATTCCCCTTAAAATCAGAAATTATAATTGCAATTGGCATTTCATTAAATACAATTCTTTTTTTATTTCTGACTATGCTTAATTTTCTTTTGAAATATTCTTTTTTATTTTGTTTTTTCATCTCATACATTTTCTCATCTGATATTTTAATTATTTCATTCAAATCCTGTTTATATGACTTTTTGATTGCAATACCGATCGATATGCTGAAATCAATATCTTTTATATCTATTTTTTTGATATTAATTGCTATTCTATTTTTTATTTTTTTAAGATTATCGTATTTTATTTCAGGCAAGATAATAGAAAATTCATCTCCGCCTATACGACATATAATGTCTGATTCTCTAACCACATTTCTTAAAACATCAGCTACTCTCTTAATATATTTATCACCTATACTATGACCATACATATCATTTACTGATTTTAAATTGTCAATATCAGCAGTAATAACACCTATCGGTAATTTGCGTGATTTATTTATTCTCTTAACTGTATCTGCAAAATATGCCCGATTATATAAACCTGTTAATTGGTCCTGTATTGAAAGATACTTTATTTTATCTTTTTCTTTTTTCCTTTGAGTTATATTTCTTACAAATGCATAAAAGATAGGGCTAGCTTTTTCATTTATATATGTTTTATTAACCTCTACATCTATTACCTTTCCATTTTTCTTTTTATATTTAGTTTCAAAAAGTTCTTTCTTCTTTTCAATTATTTTTTGTAAGCGTGCCTGTAAACCTTTTTTAGTTTCTTTAATATCAATATCTGAAATTTTCATATGCAATAATTCTTTTTCATTATAATCAACCATATCTATAAAGGATTTATTAACTCTTATAAATTCACCCTTTTCATTAATTATAAAGAAACCATCTCCAGTTGTTTCAAGTATTTTATCAAGCTTATCTTTTTGTTCTTGCAATTTTTCATCTTTTATTCTTTTTTCTGTTATATTTTCATGTGCGATTACTGCACTGTATTCACCTTCTCCAACAAATGGAGTTATCCTCATTTTAAACCATCTTTTTTTATAAGGTGAATGACAAGGATATTCTATAGAAAAAGTGTCTGCCTTACCCTTAATAACTCGTTTTATACCGTCATAAACAATCCCTGCCTCTTTAGACCATTCACCTTCAGAATTTTTACATACTTCTAAATAATTTGTGCCTACTCCGCTTTCTTCTTCTTTTAAACCATTATTTACAGCAAAATTTTCCCAAGCATTATTTACATATTTAATAAATCCTTTTCTATCTAGAACAGCTATATTTGCCGATAAGGAATTTATTAAGGATTGGCTTAATTCTTTTTCTTTTATTAAATTTTTCTCATATTTTTTCCTTTTAGAAATGTCCCTGGATACACTTAATACCATTTTCTTTTTATCTAAATTCACAATTTTTGAATTAATCTCAACAGGTACTTTTTTGCCATTTTTAGTTTTATGAATAGTTTCAAAGATGTGTTCTTTTTTCTCTTCTAATTTTTTTATATTTTCTTTCCGCTTTTCTATAGTTTCTGATGTTATTACATCTAGTTCTTCGGGGCTAAGTTTTAAAAGTTCATCTTTAGTATATCCTAATTTTTTACAGGTAGCCTCATTAACATCAATAAATGGTCCTAATTTATTTTCCTTGCTCTGAGGATAGTATTCATGGAAGAATATCGGGTCATTAATACTATCAAGAATCATTTGGGAATCATGCTTTATTTGTTCATAGTCTTTTATTCTTTCATTTAAAATACTATTAAGGTATATATTTTCCAGCTTATATTCAATGATCGTTTTAAATTCTTTCATTAGATCTTTTTCTTCTTCTTTGAAATTTCTTTCTTTATTATCAAAGACACAAAAAGTCCCAAATGTTTTACCGTCAGGTTTTAAAATCGGTACTCCTAAATATGATTTCAAATTATATTTTTGGGACTGAGGAAACTCTAAATTATTTTTGTTTTTATAATTACTAATTTCTATTAATCTCTTTTCCTTTAATACTTTTTCACAATAATGACCAGCCATTTTATATCTATCATTTTTTTTAAAGGGATTATTATTGGAGTTGTTTGTACTAATGATTACTAAATTATCATTATCGCGTTTTGTAATCATAGCAATATTAACTTTTAAAAGGCTGACAATTAAATCTGCTATCTTTTGCCATTCTTCTTCCACTAATAATAGCAACTCATATTTATTTTTATTATTGGGTCTTCCACTAAACATAAAATACACCTCTTTAAACCATATTTCAATTTAATTTTTTCGGTTAAAAATTAAAATATGTCTTTTAAACTAGAATTTATGAATCGTTCAACAATCTTTGGTGAAAATTGAGTTCCCTTATTAGAAATTAACTCTTCTAAAGCTTCCTTTTTACTTAGATTGTTCCTGTAAGGTCTTTCAGAAGTCATGGCATCCCATGCATCTGCTACCGATAATATTTGCGAAATGATCGGTATTTGATCTCCTTTTATACCCTTTGGATAACCATTGCCATCCCATCTTTCATGATGATATAAAATATATTCAGCTATTTCCCTTAATTCTATTGAATTCTTCAAAGTTTCATATCCCCAGACCGAATGTTTTTTAATAATAAAATATTCATTTTCCGATAATTTACCTTTTTTATTCAAAATATTTTTAGGTATTATCATTTTACCTATATCGTGTAAAAGTCCAGCCCAATAAGTCATCTCTATGATTTTTTGGGAAAGATCCATTTCTCTGGCAATTTCTCTCGAGATATTTGCTACTGTTTCATTATGCCCTTTTGTATAATCATCATGTATTTCGAGTAAATTTGTTAAAGAAATGATAACCTCATCTGTAAACTCTCTTTGCAATCTATTATAATTTTTTAATGTTAAATACGAAGAAGCCAATCTTTCTATAGAATATAAGGTCCTCTGGGCATTTTCTGTAAACTCTTCGCTACTATCTTTTTTTATTTCTATAGACATTCGACCAATTATGTTATCATTAACTAATATATTGACTAGTAAAGAATTTTTTATTTTTTTTATATTATTTTGGTAATGATCATACAACTTAATAGGTGCTTTATCCTTATCAATAATATTGTTATCTTCAATTTCTTTTATATAAAATTTATCATGATTTTTCATATGTATTCTCTTAATATCCAATTTATTTATATTATCAATATTATAACCTACAGCATCAATGAATTTAGCTTTACCATTTTCAAATAAGTAAATCAACCCATGGTCTGCTTCCGGGATTAATTCCATAGATTTTTTCAAAACTATCGATAAAAACTCTTCTTTATTAGTATCAGTTCCTATTTTTGAGATTAATTCAATGATATTTTCTAGGTTATAACTCAATATATCTAACTCTTTATAAGTTCTTTCTAAATCTTCATTCATAGCTCTTATTTCTTCATTATTTGCCTCAAGCTCCATATATTTTTCTTGTAACTCATCGTTGGCTTCCATTATTTTCTTTTGTTTTTCTTTTCTATCAGAAATATCTCTACTAATAGCCAATAAATATTTTTTTCCGTTTTCTCTATAAGCATTCAATTTAGTTTCAACCGGTATGCTTTTTTTATTCTTATTAATATGAACTGATTCATAGCTGAATTTATTTTCTTTAAATAGTTTTGTAAAAATTTTTTGATGAATTTCTTCAACTATTCTTTCAGGTACTATTTTAGAAGGACTAATTTCTTTAAATTCTTCTCTAGTATAGCCTAATACTTCACAAGCTTTATCGTTTACTTTTATAAATTTACTGTCTTCATATTTATCTTGAATTTCTAGTAAAAAAACTTCGTCATTAATCTTGTTGAATAAAAACTCATATTCATTATTTTTTGACTTTAATTTACGCTTAAATTTACTTTCTCTTTTTTTAAATTCCTGTATGTTTTTAAGCCATGTTTTAATTTTATACTCAACAATTCTATTGTTTTTAAACCCATCAGGCTCAATATAATAAGGATTTTCATACAGATTGTCCTTCCAAATTATATAATGATGTAATTCAAGAATTGATTTAATAATTTCATTATCAAACTTATTCAAATTATATCTACATAAAGCAATTACAGGATAATTATCAAAAATTTCATCATTCAACAACCACTCATATTTAATTAGTTCTTCTTTCCCTCTTTTATAGTTTAAGACCCAACTTAGTTCTCCTGTAATACTAAGCCCAGTATAACCATCTTCAATAGCTTGGGAAGATAAATTTTTCAAAAGTGTTATCATCTTATCTGCTTCAAATTGATCACTTAAAGCATAAGTTTCTTCTTTAGATAAAAATTGTAATTGTCTGGTTTTTATTAACTGACTAAAATCATCTCGTTCTTTTTGCAGTTCACTATTTATTAACTTTGTATTTGCATCCCCTTGTATATATAAACATATTTCTCCCCGTTTTAAACTGTTTTTTATAAAAGAAACAACTGGATTTAATGTTTCCTTTTCTTCCTCGTATAATAATACTGAATGGTCGCCCGGTTCTAATTTATCCATGTTCTCCATTTTTCCAAAATGAACATTCTGCACGATGCACCCCCTATACTTTTACCTATAATTTCTTAATACATTTTTCACAATTTTTAACTTTATCAAGTGCATCATATACCCTTTCTTATAATTCATTAATAATTTCCTTTTTATTTAACTTTACAGCTTAAAGCTACAGTTATCATCAATATTTCGACTATATTTATAGTAGTATATTTTCTATAACTATATTTTCAGATTTGTATTAAAGAATAAGTAAGACTTCACTTGTTTCTTTTTATTATATTTTGTAAAATTTACTCATAAGAATAATATATAGGTTTAGTGTAAGTTTTTAATTTCTTTAAGTTCTTTATTCTTTAAAACATTACTGGATTCAATAATTATAATTAATTCATCATTTAAATTTGCAATCCCGTTAATATAATTAGCATCGATTTTTTTGGTTATTTCAGGGGCATCATTAATGTCTTTTTGATTTAAACCATTTATTCCAATAACTTCTTCCACCATAAGACCAACCAATTCATTATCGACAGATATGATAATTATTTTATTGTTATCTATATTAATATTTAAATTAAACTTCTTATCTAAATTAATGATAGGAATTATCTGTTCCCGCAAATTGATAACTCCCTCCACATAAGAAGGTGCTTCCGGGATAAAAGTTAGTTCCTCAGTCGTAATTATCTCCCGGCTGTCCATCACATCAATACCATATTTTTGTCTTCCTAGTGCAAAAATTACATGCTGTCTATTTAGATCTTTTTCAGGCATTTTTTACCTCCTCTGATGGATTATTGTTATCAAAAAGTATATCTTCTATATTAATAATTACAATCAATTTCCCTTTAGAAGTGAATACACCCTTAATATATTCTTCTTCTAAACTCTGCTTTCCATCAGTAGTTTTCTCAATATCATCAGAATTAATTGAAAGAACTTCTCTGACATCATCTATATATAATCCTACCATTATTCCATCAATATTTATTATGATTATCTTATTATTGTCCTTTTTTTTATGATTTTTCACTAATCCTAATTTTTCTTTTAAATCAATTACCGGTGTAACTTTACCTCTGATATTTATAACACCCATTACATGTTTAGGTGTATTGGGTACATTTGTTATCTTAGGCGGTTTTATTATCTCTTTCGCTTTTTCTAACTGCAGTCCATAATATTCTTGTTCCAATTTGAAAGTAAGATACTGGTTTAAACTACCTATATTTGTTTCTTTTTTATCAAGATAAATATCATCTTTTTCTGACATTAGAAATCCCCCTTTAGGCTATATCACGAACATCTAATATTAAAGCTACTTCGCCATCCCCAATTATTGTAGCTCCACTTATATTTTTTACATTACCCAGATAATCACTAAGTGATTTAATTACTATCTCTTGTTGATATAGTAATTCATTAACTATCAATCCCACTTCTTTACCACTAGATTTAACTATTACAACGGACATCTCTTCCTGCTCAGTATAATTATTATCTCCCACTTCAATATTTAAACTCTTACGGCTGTCTATAAGGGGTATAGTTTCATTTCTTAAAACTATCACATCATTACCCTTTACCTGTCTGATTTCCTTAGATTTAATTTTTAAGGTTTCACTTATCGCATTAAGCGGTATTGCAAATACTTCCTCATCTATTTTTACCATAAGGGCATCTTGAATAGCTAATGTTAGAGGAAGTGATATAACAATCTTAGTACCCTCTTCCTTTTCAGATTTTATGTAAACATCTCCATCTAAGCTTTTTATAGTTCTTTTAACAACATCCATTCCTACTCCACGACCAGAAACATTTGAGACCTGGTCAGTAGTGCTTAAGCCCGGTTCAAAGATAAGCTGTAATTTTTTCTCTCTGTCCATTTCTTCAAGTTCTTTTTGGGTGATCAATTCTTTTTCAACAGCTTTAGCTGTCAATTTATCTATATTAATCCCTGAACCATCATCTTCTACTTCTATAATTATTTCGCTGCCTTTTTGATAAGCCTTTAACTTTATTTTCCCAGTTTTATCCTTACCCTTTTTAACTCGAGTTTCTGGTTTTTCAATACCGTGATCAACAGCATTTCTCAGTAAATGGGTTAAGGGATCTCCCAGTTCATCTATAATAGAACGGTCTAGCTCTGTTTCTTTACCTTTGATTAAAAAATCAATTTCTTTTTGGCTGTCCTTTGATAGATCGCGAACCATGCGGGGAAAACGATTAAACATAACTCCGATCGGTTCCATTCTGATCTGCATTACTGTATGATGCAGTTCCATGGTTACCCTATCAAGTTGAGGCAGTATATCTTTAAATCCTTCCGAATTTATGTTCAGTGCCTCTAAGCGGGTTTTATTAATAAGTAATTCACCAATCATATTCATTAACTTATCTAATTTCTTGATTCCCACCCTCACTGTAGAAGATACTGCAAACTTAGAAGAACTACTGTCTTCATTTTTTGCTTTTTGTTTTTCATTATCTGATTTCATATTCTTATCTGTTGATTCAATATCCATAGCAGTAATATTTATTGCTACTACATCTGTAATATTACTAAGATTATTAACTATATCTTCTCTATTTTCATTTGAAATTAATATCATTTTAACTACATCTTCTTCTATTTCTGCTTCATCTACACTTTTTATATCTGGATCTGATTTAAAGATATAGCCCATTTCTTTGGCTTCTTTCAAAACCATAGAAGCCCTAACTTGTTTAAACTCAGTAACTTTATCTAATTCAGCATTAACAGCATAAACTGTATCTAGCTCTTTTTTGTTTTCTTGAATATTATTTTTTTCAACCTCATTTAAAGTTAGCCTTTTTGAATCAAAGTTATCATTATTATTCTCTATATCTTGATTAGAAGTTTCTTTATGTGCTTTTCCCTCTTCTATATTATTTTCCAGTTTATGCAAATATACTTCTAAATTAAAATCATCTGTACCCTCATCTTTAATCTGCTTTACTATTTCTTCTATGTAATCTATTCCTTCAAATAAAAGGTCTATAATTTCTGTAGTCACATCTATTTTATTATTTCTAACCTTATCCATTAAATTTTCAATTTTATGTGTTAACTCTGTCAATACATCAAATCTCATAGTTGCTGACATGCCCTTTAAAGAATGGGCTGCTCTAAATAATGAAGCAACTACTTCTTTATCTTCGGGGTTGTTTTCTAATTTCAAGATATTATCATTTAATACCATGATGTATTCTTCTGATTCTGCGAAGAACATATCTAAATATTCATTATTATCACTCAATTTCTTTCCTCCTCTATCATTATGAACATATCACTTTAACGGCTTATATTATTTTATCAATTGCCTCTTTAATTCTCTTTTTGTTAAAAGGTTTCACAATAAAATCTTTAGCCCCAGCTTCAATTGCTTCTATTACAAGTGATTGTTGACCCATTGCAGAACACATTATTACTTTGGCATCAGAATCAAATTCCATTATTTTTTTTACTGCCTCGATTCCATCCATTTCCGGCATGGTTATATCCATTGTTACTAAGTCCGCTCCATGTTTTTGATATGATTCAAAACCTATTTTCCCATTGGCTGCTTCATCTACAATCTCATGCCCATTATTTTCTAATATGTTTTTTAAATTCATTCGCATAAAAGCTGCATCATCTACTATTAATATTTTTGCCACTTTTCATCCGCTCCTTATCATTTAAAAGAAGAGGCTCTAAGAGCCCCTTCTTGGTCAACTTATATTTCAAATTGCTCAACTTTACTAGAAAGCTTTTGTGCCATCTCTGAAAGATTTTCTGATGCTTTAACAATTTCTTCGGTTGAGGCACTTTGTTCTTCACTGGAAGCAGCTACTTCTTCTGCATTACTAGATGCCTGTTCACTAACTGAGGCAACTTCATCTACAGCTTTTTCTACTTGTGAACTCTTCGCAGCCATATCTTCTGCTGCCTCTGTGATATCTTTAATAAGGCTTCTTAGACTAACTGCTGCAGAATCAATCTCACCAAAGGAATTCTCAGTTGTTTTAATTGCATCTACGCCATCTTCAACTGCCTCTTCTGCTTTATTCATTTGTTTTATAGTATCTTGAACACCATCTTGTATTTCATTGATCAAAGAAGCAATGTTTTCTGTTGCATCAGAAGATTCTTCAGCAAGTTCTCTAATCTCATCTGCAACCACACTAAATCCTCTGCCAGCTTCTCCTGCTCTAGCTGCCTCTATTGCAGCATTTAAAGCAAGTAGATTGGTCTGGGCCGAAATACCATTAATCAGTTCTACAATATCACCAATTTGTTCTGATAATTTGCCCAAGTCATCTATCCTATTTGATACAGCCTGTGATTGATTTTTAACTTCTCTGACTTGGTCGATTGAATTATTTATTGAGGTATTACCTTCTTTAATATTATCCATAACATTACCAGCTTTTTCATCCATTTCTCCAGACTTTTCTCCCACATTATCAATTCTACCGGCTAAATCTTCAACATTCCCTTTTGTTTCTTCAATCTGAGCAGTCTGCTCTTCAGCCCCGGAAGCAACTTCTTGAATAGCAGTTCCTACCTGTTCAGCGGAGGCTGAAATCTCTTCACTGGAAGCTGAAAGCTCTTCACTAGAAGAAGAAAGGTCACTAGCGATTTCTGCCACGTCTTCAATTACACCTCGTAAATTATCCTGCATTTTATTTAATGCATTTGCTAAAGTCCCTATTTCATCCTCTGAATTAACATCAATTTTTTTAGCTCTCAAATTACCTTGAGCAATCTCTTTAGCAAACTCTACTCCGAGATTAACAGGTTTAGTAATACTTCTAGTTATTATAAATGCGATAAGGGCTCCAATTATTAAAGCAACAATTAAAGCTATAATTAAATTTCTAATTGCCGCTGTTTGCCCCTCTTCCATTTCGGCAAGTTGTAAGTCCTGTAATTCATTTGCACTAGCCAAAAATTCATCAGCTTTAGTTTCCATAGTTGCTTTATTTTGATCTTTGGTTAGTTCTATTTCATGAATTTGTCTAAACACATTTTCCGTATCATTTAATTCTTCGATAATTCCTTCTGCTGCTTTTATATCTTTTTCCTCTGCAAAAGAATTTTTCAGCTTATTTGCAGTAGTTTTTGCACTTTCAAATGCAGCCAAAGTACTGTTAGCATATTTTTCCTGCATTTCAGCATTTGCAAGATTTATTATGTAATTTCTTTCTTGAATACCTATTTCATTAATATTTTGCATTAACTCATCTGCCAAAAGTAAAGTTTCGTATTTCTGATCTAATTTATCTTGATTCATAGTTGAAAAGGAATTATCATTAGCCTCTAGTAATTGATCATATTCAGTCTGTTGTGCATTTTCTAATTTTACAATTTGAGAAATCAATTCATTTTCCGTTTCTACAAATTGACCTCTTAATTCATTTTGCTGAAAAAGAGAGTCCGCATAAGAAATAGCGGCTGTTTTATATTGATTAGCAAGAGACTGCATGTTATCAATCCTTTTTTTATCAGCCTCTTCTTGCATTAGTTCTTTGGTTTTATCACCGCTTGCCACCATAGAACTTACCATCTGGTCTATATTATCAATATATATTTGTTCTTCTTGTAACATGAAATTTTTCTCATTTTGTCTAATTTCCAATGTCGTTTCAGCAAAACCAGCTGCATCATTAGAAATCTGAACGTCATGATCGACATTATTTAAACCCTGATAACCCACTAATGCCATAATACCAGCTATCAAAATTAAAATTGCAAATCCTCCACCAATTTTAAACCCTAAATTTAAATTCTTAAAAAATTTTAACAATATTACTCCTCCTTTTAATTATTAGATCATTTATTATTTATCCCAATTTAATTAATTGGGTTTACAACCAATATATTTATATGTTTTGAAAATTGTGAAATTGAAAACAATTATTAATATTTGTAATATTTATTTCGTAATATATATTAGATCTATTAAATGTGCTGAATGGCTTTTTAGACAATTATTCTCCTCTATGATAGTTATAGCTCTTAAATACTTCATTTAAGTATAAATATTAATTAATTTATATATTTATTATTTTCCTGATTATGTTGATAATATTACTTAAGTTTGTAAATAAAAAAATATGGCCCTTCTTTTTGGCCATAGTATCTATGGTAACCTGGCAGTCTATTTAAAATAGACCCATAGCTTTGCGTCCTTTTCTTACGAAAAGTTTGCCTTTTTCATCATATTATTTGATTTTATTATTTTTTATATGGTATTATAATAACATCTATTATAATAAATAACTTATTTTTCCCTATAAACTTCCTAACTCTTAAAAATTCTTTCATATTATATCACTTTATCTATATTTATTTTATAACAAATATTATAAAATTTCAGTAAAAAATTATAAAAATATGTTCTTTATAGTAACTTTTTGTAAAATATTATCAATTTTTAGTGGTTTTGTGTATAATGATATACAATCTGGGGGTTTTTACTTTTGGAATATTTTTCTTCAAGATTAAAGTTATTAAGGAAAGAAAATAATCTTACTCAAAATAAACTCGCAAATATTTTAGGTTATTCAAGATCAACAATAGCTAAATATGAAGCAGGTCAGATGATCCCCTCGGGCAGTTTTTTATATGATGTTGCAGAATATTTCGAAGTTTCATTAGACTATCTATTAGGCCGAACTAATATCCATGAAAGTTTTGGTGACTATATTTTATCAAAAGCACCTAGTATATTATTATTTGTAGACCCTAAAGATGGAAAAATAATAGACCACAGTCCCTCTGCTCTCGATTTTTACGGATATAAAAGACATGAACTTCTTAAAAAAACCATATATGAACTAAATACCCTACCAAAAGATGAAGTTAAAAAATTAATGAAAAAAGCTATTGAAGCAAAACATAAAACATATTTTTTTAAACATAAACTGTCTAATGATAAAATAAAAGAAGTAAAAGTAACAACTACAAAAGTTACCATCAATAATAGAAAGGTAATTGGTTCTTTAATTCAAGACCTTAGTATTAGTAATAATAAGAAAGAAGATAATAAACTATCTAAAAATTTATTTCAATCAATTAATAATATAGCTTTACAAAATATTCATCATAAAGACCAACATATTTATAATGTCACTAAACTTGCTGCTGATATTGGTAAACATCTCTTTTTATCCACAAAAGATCTAGAAAATCTAACATTTGCTAGTCAGCTTCAAAATATTGGAGAAGTTAATATACCCCACCATATTATTAATAAGCCAAACATATTAAATGAAAATGAATATTCAATAATAAAAAGCCATCCTGTTTTTAGTCTGCAATTACTTAAAAATACTTCTATTAATAAAAAAATAAAAAAAATTATATTACAACATCATGAAAGATTAGATGGTTCTGGATACCCGAATAATTTAACGAAAAATGAAATTTTAATAGAAGCACAAATTATCGGAGTAGCTGATGTAATAATTGCTATGATATCTAAAAGGCCTTACAGAAAATCATTTGATTTAGAAGATGCTTTAAAAGAAATTAATAAAAATAAAGGTATAAAATATAATAAAGAAATAGTAAATATTTGTAATCATATCTTAAAAAATACTAAATATAAACCTGAATTTAAAGCCAACTATTAAAATCAATAATATAAATTATTATAATAATTGTTTTAGTGAATAAATAATATTGATAAACTATTATTTATATCTTTTTTAAAATTTTATTTTAAAGAAAACATAATTTTATAATTGATAAGCTGTTTAATTGAAAAATATTATAAAAATATAAAATCCCGGGTTAACCCGGGATTTTTGTGGTTCTATTATTTATTTAATATCTATTGTTTTCTTCTTACTTACAGTTTCTTCTTTTTTAGGAAGTTTAATTTCTAATATACCATCGTTGTATTCTGCTTCTATTTCATCTTCTTTGATGTTTTCAATATAGAAACTTCTGCAATAGCTACCTCTTCTTCTTTCTTTTCTAATATATCCTTCATCTTCTTCTTCAGTGTATTCTTCATTGTTTGCAGAGATGGTTAAATAATTATCATCCATTTCAACCTCAATATCTTCTTTTTTCATACCAGGTAGTTCAGCATCTATAACATACTTATCATCCTTTTCTTTAACATCAGTTCTGAAACCTAATTTGGAACGGTCCATCACATTGTTAAAGAAACTATCCCAAAGAGCGTCAAACGGATCTTCACTTCTTTCAGTCATTTCATTTTGACTTCTACGGTTACGACGTGGAATTAAATCAAACATACAGACACCTCCTGAAATTTTTTTGACTTTATCTGTCTTTCTGACCTTTATTGACTTTCTACTTATTATTATAATCATAATATGGAAAATTTCAAATATGAAAAATCGGCAATAATTTTACTTATTGCCGATTAATTAAAATTATCTCAATATATCTTAAATATACTCAATTTTTCATTTTTTACTATTCAAAAAATTTAGTACTTTATTAACTGATGAATTTATTATATTTTCGTTTGTAATAAGTCCATCATTGATGATTGGGTCTAAATTACTTAAATCCCCAACCATGTCCCGATAATGAGCATCACTATTTAATGCCAAATGGTTCCCATTTTCTAATGATAATTTTACTAATTTTCTGGTTAACTTTTTATCTCCTCTACCTTTCATTTCACTTTTATGAGAACTTGCATTAACTTCTAAAATTACATCAAATTCTTTAGCAGTTTTTACTATTTCTTCTAAATCTACCATATTAGAAAGGTTAATGGGATGGGTAACCATATCTACTAAGGGATTTTTCATTGCTGCTATAGTTGCTTTTGTATGCTCTTTAACCGTTGTATTGGTATAACCTGTATTCATGTGAATTCCACAGGCTACGAAATCAAGATGCCTAAAATATCTTTTTTCTAAATCAAGTGAACCATCATTTAAGATATTAGCTTCAATTCCCTTGAGTATTTTGACTCCTTTGATCTTATCAGGTAGAACCTTTAAATTATTAAAATAATTGAAATGAGTTCCACCTGGTAAGGCAGGACCATGGTCAGTTAGAGCAATTAATTTCAATCCTTTATTTTTAGCTTCTTCTGCTATTTCATCAATAGTTGAATAAGCATGTCCACTAAATATAGAGTGGACATGCAGGTCTGCTTCAATTTTTATCAATTTATTCACTCCTGTATATTACAATTTAACCTATTATTATTTGAATAATAATTTTTATCAAATAATAGGTAGCTTTTTTGATTTCATCTTTGTCGATAGTAACTCAATTTACTCATTCTTATTTTTTCCTTTGAACTCTGCTGCTTTAGCTGCTTTTTCTTCCATAACCTCTTTTACTTTTTGGTGAACTTCGTCCGCTGGTCTATCAAACATTAATTCAATTGCTTCATCAATATTACTTATTGAATAAAGTTGAAACTTGTCATCTTTTATAGCATTAATAACTTCTTCTTCTAGCATGAGATTATCTTTATTTTGTTCAGGTATTATTACACCCTGAGTACCTGTTATTTCTTTATTTTTACAGACTTTATAGAAACCTTCTATTTTCTCATTTACTCCCCCGATAGGCTGTATTTTCCCCTTCTGGTTCATAGAACCAGTAATTGCTAAATCCTGTCTGATTGGATATTCAGATATTGAAGAAAGAATTGCAATTAATTCAGCTGCTGTTGCAGAATCTCCTTCAATTCCACCATAGCTTTGTTCAAATGCTAAAGATACATTTAAACTTAAGGGAGTATCTTTTGCATATTTATTTCCTAAATATCCAGAGAAGATTAAGACAGCTTTGTTGTGGATCTTACCACTCATATCAGCTTCACGTTCAATATTGATAACTCCTTCTTGACCCATAAAGGTCTGAGCTGTAATTCTAGTCGGGCGTCCGAAAGAATACTGACCAGTTTGATATACAGATAAACCATTAATCTGACCGGACTCGTCTCCATCTACATCAACTAGAATATGCTCATCTTCAATTTTTTCCTGGATTTTTTCTTCAATAAGATTCGATCTTCTGATCTTTTCATCTATAGCTTTTTTAACATCTTCTCTTTCTACTAAGTCATGACTATTAACATCTGATAAAGCATCTGCTTCATAGATCAATTCTAATATTTGGTTAAATTTAGCTGTCATCTTATCCTTGTCTTCTGACATCCTGCTTCCATATTCAATTACTTTTGAAACAGCTTCTGGCTTAAAGTGATTTAAACCTTCTTTTCTACAGATAGAAGCTATAAAGGAAGCAAAGTTTTTCATATTTTCTTCATTTCTTTTCATTTCATAATCAAATGCTGCTCTAATTTTAAATAGTTTTTTGAATTCTTCATCATAATGGTAAAGTAACTGATAGATATATGGGTTACCTATTAATATTACTTTAACATCTATAGGTACTCCCTCTGGTTTTAGACCACTAATTGGAATACTTCTGTATTGTTCACCTATATTTTCAACCACTATCTCCTGGTTTATGAGGATCCTTTTTAATGTTTCCCAGGCAAAAGGCTTAGTTAAAAGGTCTTTTACCTTCATAATGAGGTATCCGCCGCTTGCCTCATGAATAGCCCCACTTTTTATCATTGTGAAATCAGTTGTTAAAGTACCAAACTGACTTTTAGCCTCTATCTTACCAAATAGATTATAATAGGTTGGGTTTTGTTCAAAGATAACAGGTGCTCCATCAAGTTCTTTATTATCTACTATTAAGTTTACTTTATATCTTACGAAAAAGGAATCATCATTTTGCTGCTGTTGGAATAATTTCGAAAGGCTCTGATTTTGGCTATCCTGATCCCCATCTTTAAACTTATCTAGATGTTGTGTTATATCATGTTTTACTCTCTCTAAATACTGCTTTATTTCTTCAATATCATCATATTTTTCTTTTAAGTTTTCTATCCTGGGTTCTATTACATTAAGACTTAATTTTTTTTCCATTTCTTTCAACTTTTCCTGTGCTTCTGACTTTATATCTCTGATCCGCCTCATCATTTTTTCCATATCATTTTGAATTTCTTGACTTTTTTCGCGTAATTTACTTTTCTTTTCTTCATCTAATTTTTGAAATTCGTCTTGTTTGATTACATTACCTTCTTCATCTATAGGTACAGGAACTGTACCTCTAGCTGTATTTTGCAAAGTAAATCCTTCTTTTCTAATTTCTTTATTAAATTCTTCCATGATTTCATTTGACTTTTCCTGGTACTGTTTCATGATCTTATCACGGGCTTCATCATACTCTTCACCCTGGAAAACTTCTGGAATCTCTTCTTTAAGATCCTTTATAATATTTTCCATATCACTTTCTAATCTTAAACCAGTACCCGGAGGTAATTTCATTGCTTTTGGTTTTTCAGGATTACCAAAATTAAACACATATACTACATCTTCGGGAACTTCTTTTTTAGCAGCTTTTTTATCTGCTATTGTTTTGGCATAAGTTGAACGTCCAGAACCACTTACACCAGATATATAGATGTTGTATCCTTCGTGTTCAATACGCATTCCAGTTTCTATTGCATCTACGGCTCTCTGTTGTCCTATTATTCCGTCTTCAAATGGTTCTAATTCAGCTGTGGATTCAAACGAGAAAATATCAGGATTACATGCACACTTAAGTTCATCTACAGGAATATTGTAACCTTTTTCCATTGATTACCACCTCCGAAATTGTTAATTAAATTATACCATAGTCACGAAGGTAAATAAAAGTCTAGAGAAGAATTATTAACATTCTAATCTTCATAAAAACTTTACTACAAATTAAAAAACCCTATCTGAGATAACAGATAGGGAAGGGGTGTCATAAAATTTATTTAACTTTTGCTTGTTAATTTATAAGCAATTAAAATGTTTTAAAAAGTTTCTTATTTATCGATTTCAAAGATAGTATAACATAATTAATTACTTTGTGCAAGGTTTCACAATAATTTTTTTAATTTTTTTTCTCCTCTCTTATTTCTAAGCTAATTAACTTAATATAAAGAACTTTTATCGGCCTTAATAAACTGTCCATCTCCCCTATTTCCACGATAAGCACCTTGATTTACAACTAGATTACCGCGGCTAATAGTAGTTACTGGATAACCTGATACTTCAATATGGTTATATGGACTATAGCCGGCATTAGAATGCATAAACATAGCTTCTAATTTTCTTGATTTGGCAGGGTCAAAAATAACTAAGTCAGCATCTGTATTTTCTTTTAGACTACCTTTTTGTGGATAAAGTCCAAATATTTTAGCGGGATTAGTAGATAATTTATTTATTATATCTACTAAATCCATACCTTTTTTAGTACCAAAATGATGAATTAAAGGTAAAAGAGTTTCTGAACCAGGTATTCCCGGTAAAGTATTAAAAACATCATCACCCATTTTCTTTTGAGCAATATCAAAGGAACAATGATCAGTTGCTACTACATCAATATTATTTTGTAATAAACCATCCCATAATTTTTTATTATCCTCTTCGGTTCTAAGAGGAGGAGTCATAAAATAAAGATAACTATCTTCTCTATTAAGAAATCCTCTATTTAAAAGCAAATAATGTGGTGCTGTTTCTGCCTTTAAATTTATGCCTTTCGCTTGATTTTTTCTTAATACTTCTAAACCTTCTTTTGACGATAAATGTACAATATAGCCTGGCATGTTAAACATTTTTATCAATTCAGCTATATTATCCACTGCTTTTGCTTCTGCTTGTCCGGTTCTAATATCTGGATGGTATTTAAGATCTGTCTTACCCTCTTTTTTATATTTTTCTTCATTTTTTTCAATAATTTCATTATCTTCAGCATGTACAATAGGTAAAAGTTCCATTTGTTTTAAAGTTTTAAATAGCTCATAAAGTTTATCTTCTTCAATTAAATAACCTGCTCTGCGGTAAGTTGTAAATATCTTAATTGAACTTATTCCTTCATCTTTTACTTTTCTTAATTGCTGAGGACTTAATTCATCAAAATGAGTAACTGTTTGATGAAAGGTATAGTCTACAACTGCATCCCGGGCCTCCTTTTTCCTATTATCTAAAGAGTCCTTAAAAGTCCGGTCTCTTTCATGTTCATCATCAATGAAATCTATAAAAGTTGTTACTCCGCCAAAGGCAGAAGCAATCGAACCACTGTAAAAATCATCAGCTGTAACCGTGTTACGTGATTTTAAAAGATAATGGGTGTGGGCATCAATGATACCCGGAAAAACATATGAACCTTCTGCATCTATTACATTACTTTCTCTAACTTCAGATTCATTAAAATCTTCTGGTTTAGCAACTTTTTTTATATACTCATCCTCAATTAAAATATTCATTTGCTCTATAGTATTTTCTTTAACTACTTGACCGTTTTTTATATAAATACTCATCAAATACCTCCTTTTTAAGATAAAAAGAAAAGCCTATCTAAATTGAAGATAGGCTCTTTAATAAATATATTATTTAATACTTCTTAATATTTTGTTCTCTTTTTAGTTAAGATGAATATTGTTTCTTCTCCAATATTAGTAGCATGGTCTCCAATTCTTTCTAATGATTTAGCAACCTTTGTAAATCTAAAAACCTGATTAATATTTTGTAGGTCTTCTTTATCACTTGCAAGTTTCAAGTTTTTATTATAGATCTGTTCATATATGTTGTCCACTCTTTCATCCTGTCTACAAGCAGCTTCTGCAAGATCAGCATTTTTAGTAATAAATGCTTCAAGTACAACATCAAGCATATCCTTTACTATGCTTGCTAATTCAGGAATCATAACTAAAGATTGTAAATATTCTTCATTTTTTAATTCAAGAACAATCTCTGCTATGTTTGTAGCATGGTCGGCAATTCTTTCTAAGTCACTGGAAATCTTAACAAGAGCGATACAGTATTGAGTATCACTCAAGAGGGGTTTGTCGAGCGATAATAATCGGGTAACTTCTTCTTCAATCGTAACCTGGTAGCTGTCCATGACATCATCTCGATTTATAACGTCTCTGGCTAGATCTGCATCTTTTTCATCGAGCGCTTTAATAGCGTTTTGTAGCATCTCTTCAGCAACTTCACTCATGTTACTTAGATCATCAAGTAGTTGTTTTCTTCTCTCCTCATAAACCTGTTCCATATAGACACTTCAGCCCCTTCTTTAAAAATAATTATCCTTTTATCATATATTCTCTATTAGGGTGTAAAATCCTCCCTTATTTCTTGACTATATTAGTTTACTTTTGTCTAATTTCTAAACCTTCTTTTAATACAGCAATAAATTCATCTAAGATATCTTCTAACTCCTGGTCAGGAATAGGCATTTTATTTATATTATTTTCAATTAACTCTCGATAAGAAAAATCATATTGTTCGGTTACATAATCGAGAAGTGACATTGAAATACGGCTTACTAAAAAAGATAAAAACTGACTATCGATATCTGAACGTAATTTCCCATTTTTTTGAGCCTCTATTATATAATCTTCAAAATACTGATCAGACCTTTTTTTAAGCTCGACTCCTATATTTCCTAACTCATCTATTAAACTCTCATTCATTGCATTCAATATTAATTTTGAATACTTTGGATGAGTGAGGTCAAAACGAGCTCCTTCTAAATGCATGGTTTTTAGCATTACAAAAAAGTCTTTTTTAGTTTTAGAAATGTTTTCACTTATGAAATTTAGTTTTTTTTCACCAGCTTGGTCTAATAAATAAAGGTATAGGTCTTTTTTATTATCAAAGTACTGATACATACTCCCTTTTGAGATCCCGGCTACTTTCACAATATGATTTATAGAAGCAGAATTATAATCATTAACCGCAAATTCTTTTAAAGCCACCTTAAATATCTTATTTCTTTTTTCATCATTCAAATTAAAAAAGGTTTCCTTTGGCATAAATCCATCTCCTTTAACGACCATCTGGTCATAATTATAATATAAAATTAGCAGGCTGTCAAAGTTTTTATGACCAAGTGGTCTTTTTTTCTAATATTCTCTTGACAAGGGTTTGAGGGTGTGTTAATATATGACCAAGTGGTCGTATGACCGGGTAGTCTTTTTTAGGAGGTGAAACATGCCCTTAAGTACATTTTATAATTTAGACCCCAAAAAACAAGAAAAAATTGTCGATATATCTATCAAAGAATTTGCTAAATATGGATATAAAAATACCACTGTTAGCAGTATAGCTAAAAAGGCAAAAATATCAAAGGGAAGTATGTATCAATATTTTAAAAGCAAGGAAGAACTATATATCTATATATTTGATATATCATATAGAGATAAAAAAAGACACATTAAAAATGCAATTAATATAAATGAACTTGAAGATTTCTTCAGCTTATTAGAAACATTATTTATGGAAGCTTATCTCTTCTCTTTAAAACATCCTAATCTTCAGAAGATCTATTTTGATTTATTGAAAAACACTAATCGAAAATTGAAAAATAAAGTTTTAAATAGATACAAAACTGATTTAGAAAATGATAATTTCAATTACCTACATTATTTGAAACAAGAAATTGATAAAAAAAAGATTAAAAGTGGTGTAGATAAAAAGTTAGCAGCTTTTATAGTTTCTTCTTTTTTAGAAAATTTTTCATTACTGCTTATTGAAAAAGATATTTTAACTAAAAATATGGAGATTCAAAAATATATAAAAAACTTTATAAAGATTTTAAAAAATGGTATTAAAAAAGATTAATTGAAAGGAGTATTAAAATGTTATTTAAAATTATTTGTTATGTGTTGGCATCTACTGCTTTTTTAAAAGGACTTGTTGGTATTTTTGCACACCAATTATTATATGGTTGGGCTGAGAAACATTATGGTAAAAAAGGTAAATCTTTTACTGTTAATCTACTTTTATTTTATGCATTTACAATATTAATACTAACTTGGTATGCTACTCTTTTTCAGTATACAGAATATGGATGGATTCTAACAACATTTATTACCTTAATGTCTATAAAAACTGTCGGCTTAACTTTTAAATGGAAAAAAGCATCTCAAAAGTTTGTTTCTTTCATTAAAAATAGTGGTAAAAAACTCTGGCTTTTAGATGTTGTTGTAATTATTTTAAGTCTTGTCTTTTTTGGACTTGGATACTTTGTCTATTAAAATAAGGAGGAATTTAAAGTGATAGAAGTTAAAAATTTATTTCATAAGTATGATAATCAATCAGAATATGCCGTCAATGATGTCTCTTTTAAAATAAATAAAGGCGAGATATTTGGGTTTTTAGGTCCAAGTGGGGCCGGCAAAAGCACTGTACAAAACATTATGACTGGCCTTTTAGAATTACAAAAAGGTGATATCTTATATAATAATAGTTCTTTAGATCAAATGGGGCTTGATTTTTTTAATCAAATAGGAGTTTCATTTGAGCACCCTAATCTTTACAGTAAACTCAGTGGTTATGAAAACCTTAAATACTATGCTGGTCTATTTGATGTACCTACAAAAGAGCCCGAATACCTTTTAAACCAGGTAGGTTTAAAAGAAGCAGCAGATAAAGAAGCCAAAAGTTACTCTAAAGGCATGAAACAAAGATTAGTATTTGCAAGGGCTTTACTTAATGATCCAAAGATTCTTTTTTTAGATGAACCATTATCCGGTTTAGACCCTTCTATAGCCAGAGAAATTAAAAATATAATTATTAATAAAAAGAAAAATAAAACTACCATCTTTCTCACCACTCATAATATGTTCGTTGCAGAAGAATTATGTGATAAGGTCGCCTTTATTAATGAAGGTGAAATAGTAGCTTTAGATACTCCCCGTAATTTAAAATTAAGGTACGGTGAAAAGTCGGTTAAAGTAGAATACAAACAAGATAATAACCTACAAAAAGAATATCTGTTTCCTGAAAATCAAGCAGATAATTTAAGATTAAAAAAATTAATAGGTAGTAATAACATAGAAACAATACATTCTCAGGAGGCCACCTTAGAACAGATTTTTATTAAAATAACCGGTAGGGAGTTGGCATAGATGCTAAACAAATATTTAAATTTAACCAAACAAAATCTTACTATTTTAATGAGAAACAATTTTCACTTAATTGTTATTGGATTAGCAGTCATTATGGTAATCTTAGTTAATTTCGTGATACCTGGCCAAGTAAAAATTACACCTAAAGAGCTCTTTTTTGATAATACTAATAATAATATAGTGCAGGATTATTTATTAAAAAATGATGTACAAAAAGATCGCTTTGTCGATAGTGAAAAAAAATTATATGAAAGATTAAATCAGAATAGTAATACACTCGGAGTAATAATTGATGGTAATAAAGATAATACTTCCTTTACCATTATTGGACAGGGCAATGAAAATGATGAAGCATTTAATCTATTAAGTGCAGCCATGGCAAATTTAATTGACAGAATAAAAAATAATCAAAATGAAAATATTAATATTCAATATTTAAGGCCTCAACAACCTAATATTCCTTTTAACCAAAAATTAATACCTATAATTATCTTTACAGAAGTTATCTTGTTAGGTTTTCTCTTGGTCGCAGTTATTGTCTTTCAGGAAAAAGAAGAAGGCGGTATTAAGGCCTTTCGGGTAAGCCCAGCTAATACTATTGTATATATTTTATCTAAAGTTAGTGCTAATCTAATATTAGCTTATCTATATCTCTTAATTGTACTTTTATTTACATTAGGTTTTAATGTGAATTACTTAAATATATTTGTTTTAACTACTTTAGGCAGTATATTAATGACGCTTTTAGGTTTGAGTATTAGTGTGTTTTTTAAAAACTTAGAAGAATTTATTTTTGTAGCTTTAATTGTATTATCAATACTTGCATTACCTATGATGACTTATTTAACTCCATCATTTTCACCAGATTTCTTTAGATTTTTACCTTCTTATTCTGTACTTTTTGGATTAAGAGAATTACTATTTACCTCTGGCAAAAACTCCATATTATTTAATTTAAATATGTTATTAGTATTAGAAGGTATTGGAATGTTCATTATAGCTACCTGGTCTGTGAATAGAAAACTAATGAAGGAGGGTAAATAATGTTTAAAAAAATTAAATACTATTTTAAACAAAATTTAATATTATCTCTAAGAAACAATATGATAATATATATGACAGTCTTTCCTATCTTATTAGCACTTGGCTTAAGTTTCTTTATGCCGAATGTAACTGAAATTGAAACTACTATAGCAGTAGATAATACTATAGAACAAAATAAGATAGATAAATTAGAAGATTATGGTAATGTAATTACTTATAATAATTTAGATGCGCTTAAAGAGAGGGTAAATCAGTGGGATGATGTAGCTGGGATAACAAAAATGGATGGTAAATATAATATTATTTTAGAAGGAAATGAACCAGAAGAAACTGCCGAAATGAGTGAAGCAGTTCTTGGCTTAATTTTAAATCAAAATAATCAGTATTCATTTAACTATGCCAGTTTAGAAAAAGATAATTCTAGTATGGTTGAACTTGCAGGTAGCCTGGTTCTTTTAACCATCATTTTGATCGCCGGACTAACTATTGGATTAGGTATTATTGACGAAAAAGAAAATGATGTAATTAATGCTTTGTCAGTTTCACCTATTAGTCTAAAGGAATTTATCTTATCTAAAAGTATTATCTCAATCTTTTTTGCAGTAGTCTTATCCTTCATTACAGTATTTATTATGGTGGGTAATTCAGTTAATTACTGGCTTGTATTAATAGCAGTTTTAGCCTCGGTTAAAATAGGAATAATTTGGGGGTTTTTAATTGGAGGTATCGCTGATAATTTAATTGGTGCAATTGGAGTCATTAAAAGTACTGCCCTATTTTTAATAGCAGTTCCCATGGCTTCAGTATATACTCCTATAAAATTTCACTGGGTATATTATATTTTTCCTAATTACTGGGCATTTAAAAGTTATCAAAATATCTTTAATCAAAATCAATGGATCAATTTTAACTATGCCTCAATTATTACCTTTATCTTTAGTTTGGGTTTATTATTAGTCTTAACCCCTTATTTTAAAAGAAAATTAAATATTAGATAAAAAAATAGGCGGTACTTTTATTATGAAAGTAACCCTCTTACTATTTCAAAATATATTTAAAACAATACATCTTCACCATTTAACTTATAATGAACATTATCTAGTTTTTCTATAATAGTTAATTATTGGCTTTTTGATGGTCTTTAACTGAAATTTAATTTGACATTAGGAAATATTAATGTTATAGATATATAAGTATAGAGTAATAATTTTAATAGTATATTTAAAAATAAGGGTGAATACATAAATGATAAAAGAAGAAATTAATGAACAAAAGCCAATAAAATCTCCTTTTTATTATGGCTGGATTGTATTAGTTGTAGCTGCCTTAGGCCTGTTTTTCTCTGGGCCAGGACAAACTTATTCTATTTCAATATTTATTAACCACTATATTGATAAATTTGGCTGGAGTCGCTCCTTGATTTCCAGTTTTTATTCAATAGCTACTTTAATTTCAGGTCTTATTCTTACATTTGTAGGTAGGTATATAGATAAATTAGGGCATAGAAAAATGACTACTATAATTTCTATATTATTTGGATTTGCCTGTATATGGATGAGCCTGATCTTTAATCCACTCATGATTTTTATAGGTTTCTTTTTGCTGAGATTATTAGGCCAGGGTTCTATGTCTCTTTTACCACAAACTTTAGTTCCCCACTGGTTTAAACAAAAAAGAGGGCTTGCCTTGAGCTTATTAGGGATAGGAGGAGTTATAAGTTCTAGCCTGCTACCTCCCCTTAATAATTGGCTTATTAATACATATAGTTTAACCTTTACCTGGAGATTATGGTCATTTCTGCTCATCTTTTTTATGGCACCAGTCGGATGGATCTTTATTAGAAACAAACCTGAAAATATTGGCCTTAATCCTGATGGTATTGACCAAGAGGATAATACTATAGCACCAAAGATTCATATCAGTGAAGATCCTTGGACATTAAATCAATCTATGAAAACTAGGTCTTTTTGGTTTATGAATTATTGTGGGGTTGTCTCTGCATTAGTCACTACAGGATTAACCTTTCATATGGTTTCTATTGTAAATAATATTGGTTATTCACCTAGTTTTGCTGCTTTAATCTTAAGTATAACTGCCATGATAAAGTTTCCTTTTACATTTGTAGCTGGATGGTTACTAGATCGTTTTAAAGTTAATATTATCAAAGGGATTAATTTTCTTATTTTATCCGGAGCAATTTTCTTGTTATTAAGAGCAGATAGCAAAATCACTTTAATAATATATGCCTTAGTACATGGCACATTTATGGCCTTTGACGCTGTTAGCACCGGGGTTGTTTGGCCTAATTATTTTGGAAGAGAAAACCTGGGTAGTATTAGAGGGTTTGCTATGACTACAATGGTAATTGGTTCTGCTCTCGGCCCTTTGCCCTTTGGAGTCGCTTATGATTATTTTGGAGGTTACCATGAAATCATGATTGGAATTTTAATCCTCCCCACCCTAGCTGTTTTTGCTTCACTTTTTTCTCCCCCACCTAATTATAAATTCAAAAATAAATAAAACTAATATCTTAATATATTTTTTCAAAGAAAAGACCGGGAGTGAAATTTCACTCTCGGTCTTTTCTTTCTTATTTAATATTTAAAACAATACATCCTCACCACTTAATTTATAATGAGCGATATCTAGTTTTTCTACAATTGGTAAATCATATGGACATTGATTGATACATTCTTTACAATTAGTACACTGATTGGCTTTAACATCTAATTCTTGATAAAGTGACCTTGCCTTTTCTTCTCCTTCAAACCAGAATCTTAATCTATCTCTTAAAGCAAAATCAGCCGGGTTTCTAACTTTACCATCTCTCATCTGACGATCATAATATCCTTCTAATTTAAAGATCTCTTTTATATCTATATCTTCAGGACAATCTACACATTCATCACATTGTCTACATACATAATTACCTAATTCAGGTGCATTCATATATAGATCCTGTTTTTCTTCTTCACTCATTGGAATATAGTTATTGGCATAGCTAATATCTTCTTTTATCATTTCTTCTGTATTAATACCGGTTACTACTATTGAAACTGGTAAAGAAAAGGCATATCTAAAGGCAGTTTCTGCTGATCTCCATAAGAAACCATCAGCAAGAGCTTTCATAAGAACAATCCCCACATTTTTGGCTTGAGCCAAAGGTAGTAGTTCATTTTCTAATTTGGGAAAGTTAAACTTATCGAAGTAATTAAAGGTTGCCATTACCACATCAAATTTATCTTTTTTAAGGGCTTTTATTAAGACATCTGGCTGCCCGTGCATAGAGATACCTAAATTATTTACTTTGCCTGCTTCTTTTAATTCAAGATAGGCCTCATAGGCTCCACCTTCTGAAAAAATTGTTTCTAATTCCTCAAAGCTTTTTACGGCATGCATAAATAATATGTCCAGATGGTCTGTTTTAAGATTATCTAAAGTACGATTTACATCTCTTAAAGCTCCTTCTTTAATTCTTGAACCTGTTTTACTTGCTAATACTACTTCATCTCTGCGCTTTTTAATTACCGGCCCTATCTTTCTTTCTGATTCACCATCTCCATAATCAGCAGCCGTTTCTATGTAATTGCCACCCATGTCAATATATTTGTTTAATAATTTCTGAGCCCTTTCAGCTGGGATTTCAAGTAAGTGAAAACCACCAAATCCAATTAGACTAACTTCTAAACCTGTCTTTCCTAACTTTCTCTTTTCCATATATTACTTTCCCTCCTTTTTATCTGGTCTACCGCCAATCTTATTTACACATTTAAAACCTATTTGATTTGCATAATGAGCTGCTTCTTTTAAATTTTTATTTTTTAGATATTTAGCTATAAAAGCAGCTGAAAAAGCATCTCCTGCACCCGTGGTATCTCCTTCAGCTAACTTTCTTTTCTGTTGAATAAAACAAATTTCATTTTGGTTTCCAATCATACAGCCTTTTTTACCTACTTTTAAAATTACATTTTTATAATAGTTCAGCAAGTGACTTGTAATTTCTTTTGGCTTATTTTTACCTGTTAGTATCTTGCCTTCTTCTAGATTAGGAAAACAAAGCTCAATACCTTCTGTTTGATTTAAGATCTTTTGGATTCCATAATCTTTAAGTCCGGAATAAGAAGAAGGGTCAAATGAAACTGTAATATTTTTTTCTTGCGCCCTCTTTATAGCTTTAAGAGCAGTATTTTCCATGTTTTTTTCGCCAAAAAAGCTATAACCTCCTAGATGTAGATGGTTTACATCTTCAAAAAATTCTTCTTTTATATCCTCTGGCTTAATTTTTACATTTGCACCCCGGTCTGTAATCATTGTCCGGTCTCCATCTTTACTTAATAGAACCACAATTCTGCCGGTTTCTTTTTCTTTACTAATCAGATTTTTAAAATCAATATCTGTATTTGCAAATTCTTCTTTTAAATAATCTACTATAAAGTCATCACCTGTTTTAGCAATAAGTCTAACTTTTTGATTTAGATAATCCAACCAGTAAGAAAAATTAGCAGCAGAACCACCACCTTTAAAAAATATCTCTGATTGGCTGTCAGTATTAAAGTTTATTGCTTCTCTTAAATTCACGATAATATCAAGATTTATATCTCCAATTACTAAAATCATTTTATCTCATTTCCTTTAATGCTTGCGATATTTTACAACCGGCCTTCAAGTTATTTTTTACCAGAGATATATTAGCTTTTACACTCGCTCCATCGGTTTCTTCTTTTATTCTTGCTAAAAGATAGGGCGTAATATCCTTACCTCTGATATTTTTATCTTCTACTTCCTGTATTAACTCATCAATAATTTTATTAAACTGAGCCCGGTTAAGTTCATCTTCTTTCGGAATAGGTACGGTAACTAATATTCCATTTCTATTTTCTAAAAGCATATTCTTTACCATTATATCAGCAACTTCTTTACCATTGCTGACCGGGTAATCAACTTCAAGACCACTATCTCTTAAATAAAAAGCAGGAAATTTTTCAGTATTATAGCCAAGAATAGGTACTCCTTTTGATTCTAATACTTCCTTGGTTTTTGGTAAATCAAGTACTGATTTAGCTCCAGCACAAACTACGGTTACTGGAAATTCAGATAATGCTTTTAGGTCAGCTGAAATATCAAAGGTTTTTTCTGCTTTTCTATGTACTCCCCCAATACCACCTGTTACAAAAACATCAATACCGGCTAAATATGCAATTTGCATAGTTGCTGCGACTGTTGTTGCACCATTTAACTTTTTGGAGACCAAAACTGGTAGATCCCTTAAACTAGCTTTTTTAATATTATTTGATTGTCCAAGAAATTCTATCTCTTCTTTAGTTAACCCCACCCTCAACTCACCATCAATAATTGCAATTGTCGCTGGAATTACTCCCACTTCTCGGGCTTGTTCTTCTAATTCTATGGCCAGCTCAATATTGTCAGGATAAGGAAAACCATGTGCGATTATTGTGGATTCTAAAGCAACAATCGGTTGATCTTCTTTAATAGCTTTCCCTACCTCTTTAGAATACCTTAAAAAATTTTCCACCATTAACTCCCCCCTTTTAGATATATCAAGTAAACTGGTAGCTATTTTTTTCTTTTAAATATTTTCTATAATTTTGTCTGTTTCTTATATTAATGATTTCAATATCGAACTTGCTTTTCCTTTATCAAGCTATCTAGAAAAAATTAAACCCCTTTAATTTTTATTTAAGCTTAAAGATTAAGTGAACTTCACAACTTATTAATTACTGTTGTCCTCTGCTTTATAGGTTAATATTTCTACTTTTTCTACTGTTACTAATCCTTCTTTTACCATCTCTTGTACAGTAGGTATTATATTGTCTATCTTTTCTGACTTATCAACCACCTCAATCATAATAGGAAGATCTTCAGATAGTTGCCAGATATGAGAATTTTTAATTCTACTGTTTAAACCAAACCCTTCTATTCCGGAAATTGCAGTTGCTCCAGCTAATCCCATTTCTTTAAATTTTTTTATCAATGCTCTGTAGAGTGGTTCACCTTCCAACATATCATTTTCGCCAATATATATTTTTAACACTTTACCTTCTCCAACCATTTTATCACCATCCTTTTTATTTAAGCCAATTATTACCCGCAAATTTAATACCGACTGCCCCCAAAGGTGCAGTAATCACAATAGCTAACACTGCCATAGCTAAAATTAATTCACCCGATTCAACTCCAACTGCTATAGGTACTGCCCCAATTGCTGCTTGAACTGTCGCCTTTGGTGTATAGGCTATCACACAAAAAAATCTTTCTTTTAAATTTAAAGGGGTATTAGTTACAGAAATTAACACACCTATACTTCTAGCCAAAAGACCAACTGAGATAATTAACAAACCTTTCAAACCAGTTTCAATAGCCAGATAAACATCCACCTCAGCTCCCACAAGTACAAAAAGCATTATTTCTGCAAAAACCCATATCTTATTAAATTTAGAAGCAAGTCTTGTTCCTACTAATTTATAACGTTCCTGAAGTACAAATCCTATTGTCATAACCCCAAGAAGAGAAGCAATTGGCACAATATCTTTTAAATAATCTTCTAAGCCAGTTAATAATATTGCGGATCCTAATATAATTAAAGCTTTTTTTGTATCTCTAAAGTGATATTTCTTAAATAGATAAACCATAAATAAAGCTATAAAAAATCCAAGCAGAACTCCTATAATAATGGATAAGGGGACATCCATTATCTTTTTTGTAATATTTATTTGTTTCCCTCCATAAATACCCATGAATGTAGTAAAAATTGTAATAGCAACTACATCATCAATAGAAGCTCCAGTCAATATTAAAGTGGGTATTCCTTTATTAGTTCCCTTATTTTTATTTATCAAATTTAACATCTGGGGAACTACCACAGCCGGTGAAACAGCTGCAATAATAAAAGCTAATATTCCTGCCTCCACGAAAGATAACTCAAAAATATAACTTGCAACTAATAAAATTGAAATCCCTTCTAAAATACCCGGTATAAAACTTAGTCTAAAAGCAGGAAGACCTACTTTTTTGAGCGTTTCTTTTTCAATACCTAAACCTGCTCTCAACAAAATTACAATTAAGGCAATCTTTCTTAAATCGGCTGATATATTTAATATTTCATTACTGATAATACCAAATCCATAAGGACCAATTAAGATTCCCAAAATTAACATCCCCAGTAAACCCGGTAACTTAATTTTATCAAATAATCTATTAAAACCCAATCCCAATAAAATAATTACTGCTAAACTAAAGGCCATAACAACTTCACACTCCATTATAATTTATTTTTGCATAAAAAAATAAGCTCCTATTCAGCCCAATTGTTCTGAATAGGAGCCATCAATTGCAAAATATGCAATAATTAAGGTGAGCTCCATCACCTACTATATTTTTAATTATATATTATCATTCTCTACTGTATGGTTTACCAAGTGCAGCCGGGAATTCTACTCTTTTTCTGAAAATCCACATTATCAATAAGACCGAAATAAAAGGTAACATTAATAAGAACTGATAAGGTATTAAAGAATTTCCCAATTGCTGTTGGAAAGAAAAAACTTCAATTGCAGCAAATATAAAAGCACCAAGTAAAGCTCTTTCCGGCCTCCAACTAGCAAATATAGCAATACCTATCGCCATGAAACCTCTACCATTAGAAATATTGGTAGTATATGTTCCTGTAACAACAAGCGGTAAATAAGCGCCTGCAAGGCCCATTAATGAGCCACCTATGATAGTAGTTACATATCTTCTTAATTTTACATTTATACCAACAACATCTGCAGCCTTGGGATCTTCTCCAATAGCCCTAGTTTCTAATCCTAAACGGGTATGATAAAAAATATAGTAAGCGGCAAAGACTGCTATATAAGCAAAGTATACCACTATATCCTGATTTAAAAAGGCAGATATTATAGGTATCTGTGAAATACCTGGTATTCTAATATCAGGGACAGGAGGAGCTTCTGGTGCAAAAAGCTGAACTCCCACAATAGTCTTATATAATAAATCAGATAAGCCTGTCCCTAAAATTACTAGAGTAATCCCTAGTATAAATTGGCTAATCTTTAGCTTTTCATGGATATATATTAATATCAGTCCAAAAAGAGCTCCCATTAAAGCCCCTACTAAAAAACCCATAAACCAATTTCCAGTTTGATAAGCAGCAATAAAACCGGCAGAAGCGGAAGCAAGCATAATACCTTCCCCAGAAATATTAAAAACTCCCGTTCTTCCACCAATCACTATTCCAAGACTGGCCAGGGCATAAACACTTGTATAAGAAACTATCTGAGTAAGTATTTCTGTTAGTTGGCCCACAACAACACTTCCTTTCTATAACTAAGTATATGTTTTTTATTCAATATATCCACCGCCAGCTTGACGTCTTAATACTACAATCAATAAAACTATTATTGCTTGAGTTAAGAATACAAGTTCTACAGGTACCTGTAAAGTCCTCTGCATAGCATCTGCACCTACTAATAAAATTGAGATGAACATTGCTGAAAGAGGTACACCTAAAGGTTTACCCTGACAAATTAAGGCAGTTAATATACCGAAAATACCGTATTGAGCACCACTAGTTAAGGCAAATCCTTCAATTAGACGGGAATGAACCCCCATAACTTCTATTCCACCACCAAGGCCACCCATGGCCCCAGCAATTAAGAAAGTAAATATTAAGGTTTTCTTCATCTTTATTCCATAAACAGAAGAAGCATCAGGATTATATCCTGTTGCCTTTATTTCATAACCTAAAACGGTTTTATTCATTAGATAATATACAGCAATTATTGCGATTAAAACAACTATAATACCCAAATGAATTTGGCCAAACACCTTAGGAAACAAGGCCGCTTCTGGCAGTTTCAAAGTCATCGGATGGCCGGTTTGAGGAGCCTTCCAGGGATTCGTTGTCGCTACAAAGTTAACGAAGTAAAAAGCTATAAAGTTTAACATAATAGTTGAAATAATTGGATTAATATTATAATAAGCTTTTAAAAATCCAGCTAAAAATGCAAAGGCTGCGCCAGCTACCATTGCTGTTAATATGAGTATCGGTATGAAAATTACAGAAGGTATATTAAAACCTGATAATCCAATTCCTACAACTGCTGTAATAGTTCCTCCAAAAAGCATCTGGCCCCAGCCACCGATATTAAAAAATTTAATTCTAAAAGGAATAGCAAAGGCATATGTTGCGAAAGTTAAAGGAATAAATTTCTTTAAAGTCTCTATTATACCTCTTCTTGAAGAAAACGAAGTTAAAATTAAGGTTTGATACGCTTTCGGTATATTATATCCTAACAAGCCAATAATCACGCCTGAAATTCCAAATGCAATTAATAAAGCTAACACATAAGGCTTAACATTATTCCAAATTTCTTGCCCTCTGGAATCTTCTTGAATTACTTGTTCTTGTCCAGCCACTTTACTAACCTCCAATCATCTTTGCACCAATTTCATATTTATCATACTGATCTTGCGTAAATATATCTACAAGTTTTCCTTCATGGATAACTCCAATTCTATCACTTACTTCCATTAGTTCATCTAAATCTTCATTGATATATAATACTGCTGTATTCTTTGACCTCAAATCAACTAATCTATTAAATACAAATTCCACAGAAGCCATATCTAAGCCAGCAGTTGGACTGTGAGTTACCAATAAATCCAAATCATTTATCAAAGCTCTTCCAATAACTACTCTTTGTATATTACCGCCTGAAAGCTTGCCAATTTGCTGTTCTTCATCAGGAGTTTTTACTTCATATTCATCTATTATTTCTTTGGTTTCTTTTTTAACTTTATTCCATTTAACTATACCATTTTGTTGAAATTGATCTTCTCGCTGGTGTCCCAATAAAACATTATCTTTTATATCCCCTAGTCCTAAAATAGATTCATTTTTTCTGTCTTCAGGTATATAAAAGACATTTCTTTTAAAAATCTGATTTGTAGTAAGTCCATTTACTTTTTTACCTTTTAAAATAATTTCTCCTTCAGTAATGTTATTGGGATCAATTAAAACTTCCGCCAGCTCTTTTTGGCCATTACCGGAAATCCCAGCTATACCAAGTATTTCACCCCCATAAATATCAAAAGAGATAGAATCTAAATTAGTGCCATCTTTTTCTTTTGATTTAGCTGAAACATTTTTGAGACTTAAGATAGGTTCTTTAGATTTTTCAACCTCCGGTATATCTATTATGGGAATAGCGCTTTCTGTAATATTTATTTCTTGATTTTGGAACATTAGTTTGACTAAATCTTCTTTTGTAACATCTTCAGTATCTACGGTACCCTGCATTACACCACCTGTTAACACACTTGCCCGATCACAGGCCTTTAAAACTTCTTTTATTTTATGGGTGATAAAAACAATGGTAACCCCATTTTGCACCATTTTTTTAAGAGAATCTAATAATTGTTCAAATTCCTTTTCTACTAAGGAAGTAGTAGGTTCATCTAAAATTAAAATATTAGCTCCTCTATAAATAGCCCGAATTATTTCAACCTTTTTTTGCACTCCAGCTGGTAGTTCTTTTACTTTAGTATCAAGGGGAAATTGTAAACCAAAATCCTTTTGTAGTTTTAAGATTTCCTCTTTTGCCTCCCCTAGTTCTAAATTTAATTTACTACCTTCAGTACCTAAAATTAAATTTTCAAGAGCAGTAAATTCTGGCACTAAAGTAGAGCTTTGATGAATCATTCCAATACCTTTTTTTATAGAATCAATAGGAGAATTAAATTTAACTTTTTCTCCCTTTATATAAATTTCACCTTCATCTTCATTATAAAGACCATATAATACATTCATTAAAGTAGATTTACCGGCACCATTCTCTCCTAATAAACCATGGATTTCACCTTTATTTAGATCAAAATTAACTTTATCTAAAGCCTGAACTGGACCAAAACTTTTACTTATATTTTTAGCTTCTAACACTTTATTTGTATTAGCCATATTGCAAACTCACTCTCTTTTTTAAATATTTTTATTTAAAATGTCTCAAGAAAACTCCATCTAAATCTTATTTTTAATTCAGGTGGAGTAATTGACTAATCTATCAATAATTAAATTAAAATCAAGATTGCTGCCTGATAACCACAGGCAGCAAATTATAAACTATTAATTTGAATATTTTAATAATCTTTAGTCTAGATCTATTTCAGATAAATTTTTCTCTACTTTTATCTCGCCACTTGCTACTTTTTCTGCAATATCTTTAACCCAGTTATTAACTTCATCAGACACATTATCTACAGGAAGTTTAAGATAACGAGACTTTTCTGGACCATATTCCATGGGAATAAAGTTGCTTGTTTGACCTGATTTAATTTTTTCAATTGCTTCAAAAACAACAGGATTATATCTAAATAAATCTGAAGTTAGATGATGTTCTGGTGCTTGATTATACTTATTAGTATAAGTGGTTGTTACATATACTTGTCTTTCAGCATTTTCAACGGCTCTAAATAAACCATAATTTCCTAAGTTAACTCCACTAATAATTACATCTATACCCTGTGAAATCAATGCTTCAGCACTTTGTTTGGTTTTTACAGGGTCATTAAAGTCTCCTACATAAATATATTTAAACTCAACTTCAGGTTTATAGGTATCAATTGCCTGGTTAATTGCATTAACTTCACCATAAGTAAAGGGAAGTTCTAATCCACCGATATAACCTATTTTGTTAGTTTCTGTTACTTGAGTAGCTAAAGCTCCTAATACATAAAAGCCTGGATAATAATTACGTTCTAAAAGAGTAATATTAGGATATTCTTCTTCTAAAGGCATATCGCCTTCAATTATGAAAGCCACTTCTGGAAATTCCGGAGCTACTTCAAATACTGCTTCATTAAACTGTGCACCATGAGCCCAAATAATACCATAACCGCTAGATGCATATTCACTTAAAACACGAGCAGCATCTGGTACAGCAACTTGCTCAGAATAAGAAACTTCTAGCCCTAATTCTTCTTCAACGGCCTCCATTGTCCTATAACCGGTCGCATTATAATCCGCATCCTGGATTGAGCCCGGGAAGATTACAGCAAACTTATCCATATCTTGAGCCATTACACTATTACTAATTGAAACAAGACTTAACACCAACATTAAAGTTATTGTTAGAACACTAATAAAGCTAATTTTTTTCATTTTAACTTGCCTCCTATTATTGTTGGAATATTTATTCATAGATACAGTAAATATAAAAGCAAAACCACTCCTTTCTTTCCCTTTTATATTAACCATTATAACATATTTTTTAAAAAAATATTATGTTTATAAACATTAATATTAATAATATTTTTTGTAAATTATTACAAATATATTATATTTTATTTATAACTTTCTCTTAAAGATTTCTGCTGCTTCTAAAATATCCTCTCTATTTACATCTAGATGTGTTACAGCTCTTAGTTTATCATGTAAAACACTAACTCTTAAACCATCTTCTAATAACTTTTCAGCAAACTGAGCTGAATTTTGCCCTTTTATCTTAAATATAACAATATTTGTATCCACAGTCTCGGGATCAATCTCTACTCTATCTAATTCAGCTAACTTCTCTGCTAACAGTTTTGCATTTCCATTATCTACCTTTAATCTTTCAAGATTATTTTCAAGAGCATAGATTCCACCGGCTGCAATGATACCAGCCTGACGCATAGCTCCCCCTAATCTCTGTTTCCAATACCGAGCTTCATTAATAAACTCACTTGATCCCGCCAATACTGAGCCAACAGGTGCTCCTAATCCTTTACTTAAATCAAACCAAACCGAATCAAAGTTAGCGGCATATTTTTTTGCAGAAATACCAGTTGCTGCAACTGCATTAAAAAGCCTTGCTCCATCCATATGGGTTTTTAAACCCAGTTCATGAGCTCTTTCGGTAAGCTTATTTATTAATTTAAGCGGCCAAACTCTGCCTCCACCTAAATTAGAGGTTTGTTCAATTGATAAAACCTTACTCTGTGGGTCATGATAATCTTTAGTCCTAACTGCCTTTTCAAACTGATCTAATTGAAAAATACCTTTTTCACCTTCTAAACCCCGAATGGTAGCCCCACTTATGACAGCCGTAGCTCCGCCTTCATAATGAATAGGGTGAGCACTTTGATCCATAATAACCTCATCACCAGGATTACAGTGAACAGCAAAAGAAATTTGGTTAGCCATCAATCCTGAAGGTAGATAGACTGCTTCTTCTTTACCTAAAAGTTCAGATGCCATTTCTGTTAATTTATTTACACTAGGATCTTCAAATAACTGTTCATCACCGACTTCAGCTTCAGCCATGAATTTTCTCATCTCATCTGAGGGTCTTGTACCAGTATCACTAAATAAATCAATCTTTATTTCCATAAATTTCACCTCTCCTAAATTAATGTGAAAATATATAAATATAACATACCTAAAAATACTGTAGTAAAGATGCTCCTTGTAAAATATGCAGTGATAAAAGTGGGTATTGCAGCTAATAGATAATGATTACTCAAAGATATATCAACTGCTCCTTCTGTAATAAAAAGAGCTGGAGCTAATAATGATGCAAGAATAGCTGGACCTACAAACTTTAAAATTCTAACTAAAATATCAGGAATTTTAACCTTTGAAAGAAGAGTTACCGGTAACATTCGAGGAATATATGTTACTAAAGTCATACCCAATATCATTAATATATATTTAGATTGCATTTTCTATTACCACCCCTGCTACTGCTGCAGTTACTGTTGCCACTATTATATTCCAATTTCCCGGTAAAATAAAGTAAAAAACAATTGATAGTAATGCAGCCATGATGGAAACTACTATATCCATTTTTTCATTGATCTGTAAAATAAGTAAGATTATAAACATAGCGGGTAGGACAAATCCAATCACAGGAATTTCAAAGTTTAATATATACCTGCCAATAATCACACCGGCCAGTGAACTAAAAACCCAGCCCAGGTAAGCACTTAAACCCATTGCTAAAAAGAAAATTCCTTTATTTTCCTCTTCATCTTTTATAAGGGTATTACCTAAAGCATAAGATTCATCAGTTATCACAAAGCCAATAATAGGAAGCAACTTTTGAGGGGTATTTTTGAAATGTAAACTTAAAGATGCACTCATTAAAATATGCCTAAGATTTACCAAAAAAGTAGTCATAACAATTGGGATAAGAGCTGCTTGAGCAGTTAACATATTTACTGCTATAAGTTGAGATGACCCTGCAAAAACAAAAATAGACATACCAACGATAAGGTAAGGAGATAAGTCAGTCTGCAAAGCCAAAATCCCATAGCTGATTCCAATTGGCATATAACCTAAGATAACTGGTATTGATTTTTTAAAACCAGATATAATACTTTTTTTGTAGTTCAAAATAAAAAACTCCCTTCCCATTAATATTATATTTCGGGAAGGGCTATCTCAATTCCTCTTGCTTTTTCATTAATTTTTATATCAATTCCGTAAGCATTACCCAGATTACGGCCAGTCATTATCTCATTGGTATCCCCATCTGCCATTATTGAGCCATCTTTAACAATGATTACTCGGTCACAATACTTTAAGGCAAGATTAGGATCATGCAAAGCCATAATTACTCCGGTATTACTGTTCCGTGTTAATTTTTTAATTTCTCTCATTAAGAGATTCTTATTTTTAAAGTCAAGATGGGAAGTAGGTTCATCCATGATTAAATAGCCCGTATCCTGCATAAGGGCTCTAGCAATTAAGATTAGTTGTTTTTCACCACCACTTAGCTGATTATACTGTCTATCAGCCAGGTATTCAATATCCAACTTTTTAAGTATCTTAAGAGCTCGCTCATAATGTTTTTGTCCAGGCATCTTTCCAAAACCCAGATAGGGGGTTGCGCCCATTGTAACTACATCCAGGACTCTATAGGAAAAAACCACTGAATGCTCCTGGGGTACCATACTAACATATTGAGCAATCTGCCTTTGATTTAATTCATCTAAATCAGTTTGATCTATCTTTATTTTTCCTTCGTCTTTTTCTAAAACTCCATTTAAACATTTTAAAATAGTTGTTTTACCAGAACCATTAGCACCCAAAAGGCAGGAAAACTCCTGCCTTTTGACCCTGAAGTTTATGTTATTGATGGTTTTAACTTTATTATATGAAAACCCTAAATTTTTAACTTCTAACATATTTACACCTTCTATTTCTATAGGTTGCTTCCACCTAATTCTTGATAACTTTGTTCATATAAAGTATTGTAATATTCATTAACTATTTTTTCAATATCTAGATCGTCATACATTTCAGGATATAATTTTTCAGCTAACCAGACAATCCCTAGATAAGAAGAAGGACTTGGAAAATCCCAAGGTTCAACTTTAGAGGGAAATCTATAAATATTCTCATTTTTAACAGCTTTAAGCTGTTGTAATTCTGGTCGGTTTGATAGATCTTCTATAGTACCACTATAATATTGTGAAACTACAATTACATCTGGATTCCATTTAATTAATTCTTCTAAAGAGGTTTTTATAAATCCTGTTTTTACTTCTTTAGCAGGATTAATACCCCCTGCTAATTCGATCATGCTGGTCTGTAACATATTCTTGCCAACTGTATCAAATAAATCTGAATTTGCAAAGTATACTTCTTTCCTGTCAATAATTTCATTTGTATTATCTACTATCTTAAGTATTTTATTATATTGATCTATTACCTCTTCAGCTCTTTTCTCAGCATCTAAAGCTTTTCCTAAAATTCTGGTAGTTTCCTTGATTTGAGCATAACTTTCAGGCACTATTATAATTGAAGCTATACCAAATTCTTTTAATTTCTTGGCAACCTTAGGTCCATCATTGTAGGGAAATAAAATTACTAAATCAGGATCTACTTCAATGATCTGTTCTAAGTTTAAACCATGTCTTTTCGAACCTACATTTGGAAGTTTTTCTCCTTCATATAATTTTTGGAACAAGGAAATCTTTTCAAAACTTAGATCAGAAGCTACTAATCTATCTTGAGCATTAAGGCAAAATACAAATTGAGTTGCAGAACGATATGTTGTCACTATTCTATTTACTTCATCTGGTACTTCAACTTTTCTACCTGTCATATCAGTGACCAGCTTCCCGGCAAAAGCAGATGAAGTGACCATTAAACCTATGACTAATACCATTGTTATGATTATTGCAAATTTTCTAGAATAATTTTTCAAAGTTAATTCCTCCTTATGTTTTTCGTTATTTGTAACCTCATATAACGTTATTAAAAAAATAATTTTACTCTTTTAATTTATCTTTGAATTTTTGAGTAAAATATTTTGTTTCCAATTTAGACATTTCGCGCCTGGCTTCAGTTCTAAAGTTTAAAAAAGTATCCATAATTAATCTACCTTTTTTGGTTAAAGTAGAACCTCCACCTTCAGCTCCACCAACCTGTTTTTCTAATAATTTAAATCCCAGCTTCTTTTCTAATTTGTCGATTAATTGCCAGGCTTGGCTATAGGACATATTTATGGCTGCAGCAGCTTTGCTTAAAGAACCCAGTTTATCTACAAGTCTTAATATATCTGCTGGTCCGTCACCGAAAAGGCGTTCTCCATCTTCTTCTAACCATAGTTTGTAATTCAACTTCATAAAAATCATCCCTAATCATATTTGTTTTTATAATAAAGGTAATCATCATAGTAATCTAAGTCTATGATTACCTTTTGGTTATCAATAGGATAATACTCAACTAAGTCTTTATGTTCTTCAATAAATGGTTTTAATCCCATCGGACCTTCTAACTTTTTCATTTCAGATAAGTATTTTGTACTAATAATCACCGGATGGCCCGGTTTATCATTATAAATAGGCATTATTATCTCAGAGGATGATTTTTCAAACTCACTTATAATATTATCAAATATATCTGGTGTAATCAATGGTTGATCTCCCAAAAATATTACCAAGTTTTTTGTGTTATTTGATAAATTATTAATACCCACTTTTAAACTACTGCTCATACCTCTGGTAAAATCAGGATTTTCTTTGATTCTAAAGCGGTTATCATCATAGTAATCTATTTTCTTTTTAACTCTCTCTGCTTCAGCACCTAAGACCACCCTGATCTCATCATCAATATATTCACTAGCTAATACATTATCAATAACTGTTTCCAGTATTGTCTTATCTTTCCAGGGTAACAGTTGTTTTAATTTTCCCATTCTATCCGCTTCACCAGCGGCTAATATAATAGCTGTATACATAATAACCATCCTCTTGATTATAAAGGGGAGGAAATTTCCTCCCCCTTTTATATTTATATCTTTATAAAAATAAGAAGTATGCAATAAATACTGCACCTAATACATAAACTAATGTATTTACTTCTTTTCCTCTACCAGTAAATAACTTAATTAGAGGGTAAATAATAAAGCCTAAAGCAATTCCATTAGAAATTGAATATGTTAAGGGCATTGCGATCATAGCAATAAAGGCTGGTAATACTTCAGTGAAATCATCCCAGTCTAAGTCACTTACATTAGTCATCATCATAGTACCTACTATAACTAAAGCAGGGGCAGTAGCTGCACCGGGCACTAGACCAATTAATGGTCTAAAGAACAATGCTAAGAAAAATAGGATAGCAGTAACTACACCTGTTAAACCTGTTCTACCACCTTCAGCAACACCGGCAGCAGACTCAATATATGTTGTAACTGTACTGGTACCAAAGAGCGCACCACCAGTAGTACCAATCGCATCAGCCAAGAGAGCATTACTTGCTTTTGGTAGGTTACCATCTTCATCAATATAGCCAGCCTGTTTACTTACTCCTACCAGAGTACCGGCTGTATCAAAAAGGTCAACAAATAAGAATGATAATAAGACTCCTACCATACTTAATCTTAAAGCTGAAGCAATATCTAATTGGAATAAAACTTGGTTCCAATCAGCCATCTTAGGCATTGCAAAAATACCATTAAAAGCTGGGGTTACACCATTTGTCCAGCCAAAAGCTGTCGCTATTAAGATACCCCAGAGGAGTGATCCTTTTATTTTAAGGGAATGTAAAATTCCAGTTACTATTAAACCAATCAGGGCAACTAAAGCAGGCCCTGATAATAATGAACCCATACTTACTAAAGTAGCTTCATCATTAACAACGATTCCAGCATTTTGTAGTCCGATAAAAGCAATAAATAAACCTATACCAGCACTAATACCAGTTTTTAGATTCATTGGTATAGAGTTAACTATCTTTTTCCGGACCGGCGTCACACTTAAGACAATAAAGATTATACCTTCTATAAATATTATCCCTAAAGCGGTCTGCCAGGATACACCCATACCAATAACTACAGAATAAGCAAAAAATGCATTTAAGCCCATACCTGAAGCTAGTGCAAATGGATAATTTGTTAAGAAAGCCATCGCCAAAGTACCTAAAATAATACCAGCAATTGTAGCAATAAATACTCCATTAAAAGGCATCCCTGCTTCACTAAGGATTGATGGGTTTACAAATATAATATAAGCCATGGTTAAAAAGGTTGTAAATCCAGCAATTACCTCAGTCTTAGGATCGGTATTGTTCTCTTTAAGTTTAAATACCTTTTCCAGGAAGCCTCCGTCATTCATTTCGTTCATCAAATTCCCTCCTTATTAATGATAAGTCTTAATTTAGATAAATATTGAAGATAATCTTACACTTATTTTCCCTTTTAACACCTCCTCTTAAATTAATCGCCTACTCCTAGGGAAACAAATTTATTCTCATCAATATCAAATAAACCTTGGTCAGTTATTTTTAAAGAAGGAATTACTGGTAAAGCCATGAAAGACAAGGTCATAATGGGACTCTGACGAGTTACCCCCATCGAATATACCTTTTCTTTCATCTTCTTTAATTTTTTTGCTACTTCAGGTATTGAATCTTTAGACATCAAACCGGCAATTTCTAAAGAAAGACAGTCTAATAGTTTACCATCTTCAACTACAGCAATACCACCCTGTAATTTCTCTATTTCTTTGACTGCTTTATACATATCTTTTGAATTTAAGCCAACCACAATAATATTATGTGAATCATGGCCAATAGAAATAGCTATTGCTCCTTTACGGAGTCCAAAACCTTTGAGTAATCCTAAACCAACATTCCCGGTTTTTTTATGTCTTTCAACTACAGCTATTTTTACTAAGTTATTAGCAACTAAATCATCAATTTTTACTTTCTCATCAAATTTTATAATTTCTTTATCAGTTACTATTTGATCTTTTATTAAGCTCATCACACGATACTCTTTAAAATCGGGTAAATTGAAGTCCTGTTTTTTTAACTTACCAATATTAACTGATTTAAATATTTTTTCCGATTTTCCTTCTTTTATTTCAGGTAAATTTACAATTAAGCTCTCATTTTCTGCTACAAGTCGACCATCTTTAAAGACTTTTTCTATATTAAAGTCTTTTAGATTATCAAGAATAACTAAATCTGCTTTATAGCCAGGCGCAATCGCACCCACATTATTTAAACCCAAAGCCTTAGCAGAATTAATAGTCGCTAATTTGATAGCCCTTAACGGTGAGATACCATTTTGAATTGCCTTTTTGATCACAAAGTTAATATGACCGTTTTCATATAAGTCTTCAGGGTCCCTGTCATCTGTGGCAAATAAAAATCTAGATAAATTACTATTATTTACAGCCGGTAGTAAGTTCACGAGATCTCGTGTTACTGAGCCCTCTCTGATCATAACATACATACCCTTTGTTACTTTTTCAATTGCTTCCTCAGGTTCAGTACATTCATGATCTGCCATTATACCCCCAAGCAGATAAGCATTAAGTGCTTTGCCGCTGACCCCAGGGGCGTGCCCATCGATGAATTTATCACCAATCATATCTATTTTTCCCCAAATGTTTTTATCTCCTTTGATCACTCCAACAAAATCCATTACTTCACCTAAACCAAAGATCCCTTCTTTGTCTTTAAGTTTAGCTAATTTATCGGCTGTTAACACAGCTCCAGAAGTTTCATTAGAGGTAGCAGGTACACAGGAGGGAAGCATTAAATTAAAGTTCCAGGGTAGCTTTGTCCCGCGGTCTAGAAAATATTTGATTCCATCTAAACCCGCTACATTAGCAATTTCATGTGGATCTGCAAACACAGTTGTGGTGCCTCTTGGCACTATCCAAGCTGCAAATTCATCCACTCTAACCATAGCACTTTCAAAATGAAGGTGCCCATCTATAAAACCAGGTGCAATAATATTTTCTTCAAAATCAATCTCCTTTACCCCTTCATAATCACCAATACCAATTATCTTACCATCTGCAATTGCAATATCTTCTCTAATTAAGCGTTCATTAAACACATCAACTATTCTTCCGTGCTTTAAGACTAATTCCGCGGGTATTTCACCCTTAGCCATTTTTAAAATTCTATTGTTAATCAATTTAATCCCTCCCTCCCTTATACTTATTATCTATTATATTCTTATATGTTTTAATTACTCTAATTTTAATGCACCAAAGTTACAACGGGTGATACATAGTCCACAGCCTGCACATTTATCAGGATCGATGACAATATAGTCTCTACTTTCATTATATGAAATAGCATCATATACACAACTGGTGATACATAAGCCACAAGTGGTACAGTTTTCTTCAATTACTGTTGGTACAACTGTATTAAAGTTAGCTTCTTCTTTAACCACCTGAGCAGTTAAACCTTTAATATCATTTACACTTTCATATCCATTTTCATCTAAGAATTTATTTAATTCTTCATTTATTTTCTTATAGACACTAGGACCATTTACAATAGCTTCTGTACAAACCTGTACAGCAGATGCTCCAGCCATAAACATCTTGGCAGCTCTTAAGCCGCTATCAATACCACCTACACCAATAACAGGAATATCAACATTATTGGAGGCTTGGTAAACTGCTCTTAAGGCCAGTGGGAATATAGCTTCACCTGATAGCCAGCCAAATCCATTGTCACTACCCATTACTGGTTTTCCAGTTTTGGGATCAATATCTAAGGTTGGGCCAAAGGAATTAATCAATACAATACCATCTGCACCAGCTTCTTCAGCCGCTTTAGCAAATTCTGGTATGTCAATTCCCGGACTTAATTTAACGAAAACTGGAATATCGACTTCATCTTTAGCTGCTTTAATACTTTCTTCCATGGGAGTTGTGTCATCACCTAAATAGTGAGTAGAAAGTTCTAAAGCATCTGCATACTTTTCTACCTTTTTAGCTAACTCTCTAATTTGATCTTTTGTATAACCAATACCTGCTATAACGGGTAAGCCTAATTCTCTAATCACAGGATATTCCTCTTCTAGCCAATGTTCTGGAGTTAGTTCGGACCATAGTTCAGTATTTAAGAAACCACCTTTTATTCTAGCCATGTTTGGTCTCGGTACTTTAGCAGCCGTAGTAGAGATAGTCTTTGTAACGATTGCACCAGCCCCACCATTTTTGGCTCTTTTTGCTGCTTTTGCATCTTTAACTGGCGGACCGGCCGCCGGCATAACGGGATTATCTAATTCAATTCCTGCAAATTCTACTTTTAAATCAGCCATCAATATCACTCCTCATTTTTATTAATTTTCATAATTGTCTTTCTTAATTCTTGATAAATATCTTCAAAAACAGATTCATGGTTTTTTTCTTTAACCCTATACATACTTATATCATTTCTGCTTCTTATCTTATCTAAAAACTTGTTATGCTCATCTTTGATTACAGCCAATACTGGTTTTTTACTGTCCATAATTTCAAACACTTTTTCTTGAAATTTTAAAGCCTTCAGCTCAAACCTCCCAAGTTCATCCATGACTAATATATCTCGAAATTTGCTTCCAATTTCTAAAAACTGAACTCCTTTATCATCAAAAACCTCGGGATTAACTTGCCAATCTTGGGAAGGATGGTCTCTTTTCGCAAAAATCTGACATTTCTTTTTAAACCCTGCTGAATCTTTTCCCTGCCAATGGTAATAGTAATCCAGAGGATCTGTTAGGTAAAAACTTAACCACTGATTTATATTGCCTGTTCGACCTACTACAAATCCTCCGGGTTTTAGATTCAATTTATCTAAAATTCTTTTTACAATAGTACTTTTACCGACATACTTATCTCCGGTAATCAATATATTGTTTGGCATTAATTATTTTTTTCCTCTAATGCATCTAATATTTTTTCTGGTGTAATCGGTAGACTTTTAATTCTAACACCGATTGCATCATAAACTGCATTTGCCACGGCAGGACTAGCAGCAATTAAAGTAGGTTCACCTACTCCTTTAGAGCCAAAAGGTCCATCAGAATCTTTATTTTCAATTAAGGTACTTTCAAACTCGGGAATATCTTTAATACTGGGAACCAGGTAATTAGTCATATCGGCATTTAAGGTAATACCATCTTTAATCACTTGATCTTCCATTAAAGCCATACCTAATCCCTGAACTGTACCACCTTCAATTTGACCGTGTACATTTTGCGGATTAATAGCTTTTCCTACATCTAAAGCCGTATAGACATTCATTACTTCAATAATACCAGTATCGGTATCTACTTCTATATCCATCACCTGAGTCATAAAAGTATAGGCTACATAGTTTTTCTCAGTTTGGCCTGTTTTCTTATCAGGGGCATAAGTTTTAGGAAAAAAGCTTGCTTCAGCACTCAGTTTTTTTCCTTTTTCTTCAATTATGTCTGCTAATTGCCAATAAGTTATCTTTTTATCCTCATCACAAGCGTATAATTCACCCTCCTTAACAGTTAATTCTGGATGGTTACTGTTAAAATAAAGGCTGCCATGGTGATAGATTTTACCCATAACTTCTTCGGCCGCTTCTCTTACTGCATTACCGGAAAAGAAGGTTTGTCTACTAGCAGAAGTAGAACCGGAATTTTTTGCATTGTGAGTATCCTGACCGACAATTTCAATATAGGAAGGATCTATTTTTAAGACTTCCGCAGCAATCTGAATCATTGTTGTTAAAAAGCCTTGACCCATATCTGCACCAGCTGTTCTTAATTTAATCTTCTTGTCTGGGGTGATTTCTATTTCAGCAATGGAATGATCGGGAAAACCCTCACCATATCCAAAGCCGAACATTATTGAGGCCATACCTCTTCCTTTTTTTCTCATTTGTTAATCTCCCCCTCCCATTTCGACAGATTAATTGCTTCTTCTATTGTTCTTTTAGTATTTACACTTTTCCCTAACATCTGACCATTGGGAGTAATTGAACCGGTATCATAAGCATTTTGATATCTAAATTGAGCAGGATCCATATTTAACTTCTGAGCAATTATATCAATTTGTGATTCATAAGCAAATGCCATCTGGGTTGTACCAAAACCGCGCATAGCACCACCATAGGTGTTATTGGTATAAACTGCATAAGAAGTACCACGTACATTGGATACATTATATGGACCTGTACAGTGATACATTCCTTTATGAACTACAGCCGGGCCACTAGAAGCATAAGCTCCGGTATCTCCGATTACAAATACCTGCCAGGCAGTTAGATATCCATCATTTGTTACACCTGTCTTAGCTCTAATGGTAAGAGGGTGTCTTTTTGATTGAGAAATCATTGATTCTTCTCTTGTATATTCTAATTTAACCGGTCTATTTACACGCATTGCTGCTAAAGCAAGGTGAATATGAACTGAAACATCTTCTTTTTTACCAAAAGCTCCCCCAATTGCAGCATTTATTATTCTAATCTTATCTTTCGACATATTTAAAGATTGAGCAACATCAGCTTGGGTATCATGTAACCACTGAGAAGCAGTCCAAATCTTTATTTCACCAGATTTTTCATCATAGACTGCATAGCCTGCCTCATTTTGTATAGGAAGTTGGTCGATATGTTGAGTCTGATAATCGTTTTTTACTATAAAATCAGCTTCTTCAAACCCTTTATCTACATCACCTTTTTCTAGATGATGATCAACTAAGATATTTTTGCGGTTTACATCGGGACTTAAATATTCTGTACATAAATCATCTAAATCCTCATGAATGGCAGGAGCGTCTTTTTCGATGGCTCGATGTGCGTTATCAATAACTTCTAATTTTTCTACTTCTACTTCGATTTTTTCTCTTGCTTTTAAGGCAGCTTCGGCTGTTTCAGCTACAACTATGGCTAAAGCATCTCCCATAAATCTCATTTTTTCACCAATTTTAATTAAAACAGGTTGGTCTTTAATGATTAGACCAAATTTATTGAGATCTGGGTAGTCTGCTTCTGTAATGATATCTACGACGCCCTTAACTTTCTTAGCCTTACTAATATCTAAATCTTTTAAAATCGCATGAGGATAAGTTGCTCTTTTGACTTTAACATGTAAATAATCATCAAACTTTAAATCAGATGGGTAATTAGCTTGTCCGGTGACTTTATCCTTTGCATCTACTTTTAAGATGTCTTCTCCTACATATCTTTTAGACATTATCTTCACCCCCACTTTGCATCTTGTGGGATGCCTCTTTGACAGCATCAACTATCTTGACATATCCGGTACATCTACATATATTACCGGATAAACCTCTTTTGATTTCTTCATCACCTGGATTTATATTATCATCGAGTAACTTTTTGCTGGACATAATCATTCCGGGTATACAAAAACCACACTGTACTGCCCCGGTTTCAATAAAGGACTGCTGGATTGGGTGTAACTTCTCTTTATCTCCTAATCCTTCTACAGTCTGTATCTCAGCACCATCAGCCTGGGGAGCTAATACCAGACAAGAAGCTACCACTTTATTATTCATGATTACTGTACAAGCACCACATTCACCTTTTCCACAACCTTCTTTAGTTCCTGTTAGTCCAAGATCTTCTCTTAAAAGGTCTAGTAAGCGGGTATGTGGTTTAACATCTACTTCTCTTTTTTGACCATTAACTGTTAATTTAATTTTCATTGGTTAATCACCTCATTTAGGGCACTTTTAGTTATATTAAAAGCGACCTGTCTGCGGTATTTAGCTGTACCTCTAATATCATCAATCGGTGATATTTTATCTGAAACTATCTGTGCTATTTCTTCTATATTTACATTATTAATTTTTTTGGCAAGTAATTCATCTTCTGCTTTTTTAATTCTAAGTGGTGTTGGAGCAGCTGAACCCACACATATTCTACTTTCTTTAATTTTTTTATCTTCATCAAACACAATATTAAAAGCTAAACTTATTGATGAAATAACGAGGGCTTTTCTTTTACCTACTTTAACCCAGGCCCCTCTGTACATTTCATCTCTTAAAGGAAGAATTATTTTTTCAACAATTTCTCCCTTTTTTAATACATTTTTCTTGGGCCCTGTAAAAAATTCATTGGCATCTACAATACGTTCCCCATCTTTTGAAATCAGTTTTAATTTAGCATTATAGACTAAAAGGGGTGGTAGTAAATCACCGGCTGGTGATGATGTAACAATATTCCCACCAATAGTACCCCTACTTCTAATCTGGGGTGAACCGACATCAGCCGCTGCCTGTTGAATGACAGGGAAAAGTTCTTTGATCTTATCTAATTTATAGAGTCTTTCATGAGTGACCATAGAACCAATTTCGACCTTATCATCATAAATCTTGATCTCTTTAAATTCACTTACCCAGTTTAAATCGAGCCATCTATCAACTTTATATAGATTATTATAATGTTCAACTAAAAGATCAGTACCTCCCGCTATTACGGTAAGGGCATCCTCATAATCTCTCAATACCTGCATTAATCCTTCTTTTGTTTGTGGCCTAAAGTAACTGTTAAAATCTTCTCCAGAAGTCTTTGGCCTGTTGTTTGCATTTTTTGATTGTTTTTTCATAATCTAAAACTTTCACCTCCTGGTTTTCCATCAAAACATGTCCATTTACAATTGTACTATCAACTAAACCCCCATTGAAACCAAATAGGATATGGTAAAAATAATTTTCATCGGTTATCGGAGTCGGAGATTTATAATCTACAACTATAATATCAGCGGGCACATCTTTTTTAATAATACCTAACTCTTTATCAAAATATTGTTTTGCTATCTTTCGATTATTTTCAAAAGCAATTTTATTAATATCTTCTCCACCTAGATTAGGATCTAAATTGTTATGCTTTTGTAAAAGATCGGCAACATTGATACTTTCAAACATGTCTGTGGTATAACCATCAGTACCAAGTCCTATTGTTAAATCCTTATCTAAAGCTTTTCTTAAGTTAATTGCACCTACTGCATTTCCCATATTGGATTCAGGGTTGTGGATTAAAAACACATTATTATCCGCAAGTATTTCATATTCACTTTCAGATAAATGTACTCCATGAATTGCCAGTGAATCTTCTCTTAATATATTTAACTTATCAAAACGATCTGCTAGATTCTTATAACCGCGTTTTTTACTATCTTCTTCATCTACTTTGCCTTCAGCTGCATGAAAGTGTGTTGGTGTATTGGTGCTTTCAGCAAGTTCAGCAACCTCTCTTAAAGTTTTATCACTTAAAGTAAAGGAGGCATGTAGACCAATGGCGGGAGTAATAAAATCGCTATTTAGCTTCCTAGCACGCTTAATAAAACGCTCATTTTCTTTGATTGCCTGTTTTGCTTTTTGTTCACCATGACGGTCAGAAATCTCATAAGATAGACTGGTTCTAAGTTTAGACTTTACAACTGCCTCTGAGATTATATCAAGACTGTTTTCGATATATCCATAACTTGCATGGTGGTCAAAAATAGTCGTTGTACCACTTCGTATACTTTCAACTAAAGCATATATCGTACTGTAATAGATATCTTCACTATTTAGGGTTTCATCTAAACGCCACCATAGTTTTTCTAATATTTCTTCAAAATTTTGTGGTGGTAGCTCGGTTTTTAAATCCATACCACGTGCAAAAGTACTGTAAAAATGCATATGAGAATTTATCATTCCAGGCATGATTACTTTACCTTTTACATCTTTAAAGTCTGCTTCCTGATATCTAACCTTTAAATTATCAGTTTTACCATAATCTTTTATAATACCTTCATCAATTAATACAGCACCATCATTAATAACAGGGTCATTTGAATTTAAGGTGATTAATACACCATTTCCATAAAGTTTCAAGTTCAACCCTCCTTATTTACTTAAAAGATCTTGCGCAATCTGATTGTGTTTCTTTATTACATTATATTCTTTAATAGTTGTTAATTCTCCTTTTCGAACTACAACTTTACCGTCCACTATATTGTAATCTACTTCTTGAGTAGTGCCTGTATTTACTAATGCTTCAACCGGATCACTTTGCCCACCTGCAAAACCTAACCTATCACTTCTAACCATGAAAAGGTCAGCAGCTTTACCTTCTTCAATACTGCCTATTTCTGGTTGGTTAAGTACATCTCTACCTCCATTAGTGGCAATAGATAATACATCTTCAGAAGATATACTTTTAATACCATGAATCAATTTATGCAGTAGATAGGCAAGCTTTAACTCTAAAATCATATTAGAGGCATCATTACTAGCACTACCATCAACTGCTAGACTAACCGGTACATTCTTTTTAAGCATATACGGAATCTTAGCTGCTCCCGAAGATAACTTCATATTTGAAGCAGGGCAGTGGGAAACACCCGTACCTGTTTCGGCTAGTTTTACTATTTCAAATTCATTAAAATGCACTCCATGGGCAAACCAGACATCTTTACCAATCCAACCCCATTCTTCCATCAAATCTAAGGGTCTTTTACCAAAGGTATCAACACAGTATTGGTTTTCATCTTGAGTTTCAGCAAGATGAGTATGGCTTAATACATTGTTTTTTCTAGCCAATTTTATTGATTCAACCATTAGGTCTTCTGAAACAGAAAAAGGTGAACACGGTGCTAATACTACCCTCTGCATTGCATATTTGCTATCATCATGGAATTTATCAATTACTCTCTGGGAATCATTTAAGATTTCATCTTCACTTTGTACAACCGAAGCAGGTGGTAATCCACCATCTTCTTCACTTAACGACATACTACCCCTGCTACCATGAAATCTAATACCGATTTCTTTAGCAGCTTTAAACTGATAATCCATTAAATTATCAGGTTGGCTTTCGGGAAAGACATAAAAATGATCCACACTGGTAGAACAACCTGTCTTTAAAAGTTCTGCTGATGCTAATAATGTACTATAGTATACTGCTTCCGGTGTTAGGTTAGACCAGATTGGATAAAGGAATTTAAGCCAGTTAAACAGCTCAACTCCTTGTGCTTCAGGAATATTGCGGGTTAAGGTCTGGTAGAAGTGATGGTGGGTATTTATTAAGCCGGGAAAGGCGAAATAGTTCCCGGCTTCAATTATCTCATCAACTTCATCTTCGCCTATATCAATATTATCATCAATTGTTTTTATTTTTTTATCTTCAATTAAGATATCAGTGTTTTTATAACGGTTTCTTTTTTCATCCATCGTGATTAACTCTTTAATGTCTCTAATTAAAATTTTAGACATTTTATTCACTCCTGTCTTTGTTAACAACACTTTCAATCGCTTCTATGATTTGTTGATAACCGGTACATCTACAGAGATTACCCTCTATAGCAGTTTTAATCTCTTCTCTATCAGGATCCGGCTTTTCATTGAGTAATGCCTTTGCCGACATTAACATACCGGGTG
>Ga0209925_1000029_pt1 | contig 62612 bp, 57 predicted proteins | sample SalPonR2_A_D1_MG_FD_185702 | JGI IMG/M metagenome (GOLD analysis project Ga0209925, IMG submission 185702) | Salt pond soil microbial communities from South San Francisco under conditions of wetland restoration - Salt Pond MetaG R2_A_D1_MG... ... | reverse complement strand
AACCACTTGTGAGATAGAGCCGGTGTAAATCTTGTTAAAAACTGTACTGAGTGCAGTCTTTTATTTAACAAGCTCCTTTTTAATCTTGTTTATGATTAGGTGGGAGAAGTTGACGATATATATGGGGCTTCCCTTAATTTTATCTAAAACTTTGCTGAAATTTCATACTAACTCTGTAGAAGAAACCATATACTCTCTATCTAATTTTAAAATAGCCATTTGCCCCTTTTTATATATAATATTATATTTTTTTCTTAATAATATTTAGATATTATTGTACACATAATTTACCATTTTATCTAATACTTTTAATTTGATATTATACAGTATAGAAATTAAATTTAATTAGTACAATTACTCTTTAAAAATAAAATGTTCTCACTTAAAATCAATTCTTGAAATTAGAAAAGATCTTAATGAGAACATTATTGGTTATGTTATTAAGTTTTATAATTTATCCGGATTATTTTTTTCATCCATCTTATAAAACTCACTGTATTTTATATTTTTTTCATCACATAACTCTTTTATATCTTCTATATCATCTTTTTTTATCAGACAGGCATATCCACATGACTTAGAAAGCTTGGAAGGAACAGGTACCATCTTTACTTTTATATCGGCTCTTTTACAATAATTTTCAAATTTAAAAGCCATTGAAGATATTTTAAAGGTAATTAGATATCTTTCTTTTTGTTGATCCATTATTGCTATCACCTCTATTATATTTTTCTTTATTTACCTATTAATTCTTCTGTTTTTTGAACAGCTGATTCAGCGTCAATGGCATAAGCATCAGCTCCCACATCTTCCCAACTAAATTTACGGAAGGCGGCTCCTCCGACCATAATTTTAACATCACGAGTTTCTACATTATTTTTAATAGTCTGGATTAAGTTGCGGGCATGATTTAAATGTTCATGTAAGGTAACTGAAATCATAATTAAATCTGCCTTATAACTTTTTATGGCATTAATCACACTTCTACTAGGTATATTAACCCCTAAATAAAATGTCTTCCAGCCCTTTATTTCTAGCAAGTTGTTAATCATTCTTAAACCGATTTGATGCTGTTCTCCACTGACACTTAATAATAATATATTTTTATCTTTTTTGCTACCATTATGCATATTTACTTTTTCAACTCGGTCTTTTAACTTATCTAATACTGTATAAATATTGTTAGTCATAAAATGTTCTTGAAAAACATCAATCCGGTTTGTTTCCCATAATATACCGATATTAAATAATACAGGTTGTAATATTTTTAAATATACATCTTGTAAAGACCAGTCATTTTCTATTGCTTTATAAACTATCCTATCAGATTTCTGTTTTTCACCGGATAACAAGGCATTAAAGTATTTTTCAGCAAGATCATTTAATAGAATTTTACTTTTTATATCCTTTTTAACCTTACTCATATCAAATTTATTATTTTCTTCTCTACCCAATAGAAAATCTATAGAAACATTAAAAAAATCAGCAATTTCAATCAATGTTTCATGATTAGGAAACCTCTGCCCCTGTTCATAACTAGCTATTGTAGTTTGGGCAACTCCTAATTTATCCGCCAGATCCTGTTGTCTCATATTAGCTTCTTTTCTTAAACTTCGTAAATTCTTTGCAAATGGAGACATCTTGTTTCCTCCTTTGTGCTTTATTATTTTATTATATAAATATTATAGCACAATTAGTGATAATATTACAATCTTTATGTGCTATTATTTATTTAAAGCACAAATTGTAATAATATTTATTATAAAAAAAGCTATAGAGAAGCATATTCTCCATAGCTTTTTGTTGAATATATTTTATTGTCAATAAAATTAGCTATATTTGTCCTTAAGTAATTCAGGCTGATAAGGAACACTCCGATTTGGGCATTCTTCACGAGGACAGACCTGGCAGTTTTCAAAGTCTTTTTCAGTAGGATAAATTAAACCTGATACAGATTTTTTAGGTATCATTAATGAGCTCTCAGTTAACTTAACTCCTATAGCTTTTTCAGGATTACCTAAAAGTTTAAAGAGCTTTTTTTGTTCATTTATCGACCAATCAATTAAAGAACCTGGATTCATAACAGAAGAAGAACCGGGTAAATAGGTTTCATTAATTTCTTTTTTTATAAATTTAAGAGCTTGTCTTAATACTTCTTCCTGCAGCATTGAAAGCCAATAGTCTTCTAACATATCAACATTTTGTTGGTTTGACCATGCCTCTACTTCTTGACCACAGGTCACAATATAGATTAAAACCTTATACACATCTTCTAAATTAACCCGCATTATTTTACTTTTAAAAGTTTGGTCTTCAACAACTACATACTCTTCCCCTCGGTCATTAATATATACTTCTTTATACATTGCTTTAGGTTTTGCGATCTGATTAACTTTTTTTATATATCTTTTTACAGTATCTATATCAGAGTAATCTTTACTCAATTTAATCTTTTTTAAAAATTCATCTAATTTTATTTTAAAGGGTATTTCTTTTTTTATAATAGTATCCATTATCATCAGTCCTTTTAAAAACTCATTGAATTAATATATTCAGTTTGAAATTCCTCATTTACAGATAACTCTATATACTTTACTTTTTCTTTAATATCAATTGCTCTTTTTTTAGCTTCTTTATTCAACAAATAGATTTTAGCACCTGTACCTGCTCCATTACCAATCTGAATAATTCTATCTTCAAGACATTGGGGAATCATCTTTATAAAACAAGCATTGGCTGGATTAATATAGTTGCCAAAACCACCAGCTATGAATACTCTATCTAGATCTTTTGCTTTTAATTCCATCTTATTTAAAAGTATTTCGATACCTGCTGCAATTGCTCCTTTGGCTAATTGAACTTCTCTAATATCTTTTTGAGTTAAATAAATTGTAATCTCAGCCTGATCTTTTTCTGTGATTTTTATAGCTCTCTGCTCTTTATAATTTTCTAAAAAAGGTTTCTGCCAATCTTTTAATTCTTCTTTTTCTTTAATCTTACCAGAGGATTCTATAAAACCATGTTTGAAAAATTCAGCAATCATATCTAAAAGACCTGAACCACAAATCCCAATCGGTTTTTTATCATTGATTGTTGTGTACTCAAAACTTTTGTTTTTGATTTTAAAGGATGATATAGCCCCTGTAATGCCGGCAGTTCCAAATGTAATATTAGCACCTTCAAAAGCAGGTCCGGCCGCTGCAGAACATGAATAAATGCGTTTCCCGCTGTTTAAAACAACCTCTCCATTAGTTCCAATATCAATCATTAAGTTATTACCTTTTAATTGATCAATATTGACTGTTAACATATCTCCTGTAATATCGGCTCCCACATAACCTGAAATTGATGGTAGAAACTGTATAATACCATTTTCATTAATTTCAATACCTACTTCTTTTGGTTTTAAATCAAGTTCATCTGTAAAGGTAGGCACATAGGGGGACTTTGCTATCGATAGAGCATCAATACCTAATAAGAGGTGTAACATAATTGTATTACCGACAATACTCATTTTATAAATATCATCTTTTGTTACATTATTATTATCAGCCAGAGTTTTAATACCTTCATTTAAGGCTTTTAAAACATGTACTTGCATCTCATCGATACCATCTTCATTATTAAAAGTATAGTTTATTCGAGATATAACATCTGCCCCAAACTTCTTTTGAGGGTTATAAAAAGAGTTTATATCTACTTCTTTACCAGTATTTAAATCTAAAAGATAAATTACAATTGTTGTAGTTCCAATATCAACTGCTAATCCATAAAAGTTTTCATTTATATTATCTTCACTTATATTTAAAATTTGATCACGCCATTTTAAAACTGTTAGTTCTTTTTTCTTATCTAACTCAGGTATCTTTTTTAAGTTTTTGTAATCAATTATCTTCGTATCTGTTTTTTCATAAATCTTTTTTAAATAATCGGTTTGATTTTTTAAAGTTGCTTTATCTAATTTGATCTTAGTTTTACTTAAATCAAGGTCTATATCAAGCTCTGTGATAATACCCTTTGTCATAACTGTAATATCTTCTTTAGCTTCATAAATTACTTGTAAATCACTCTCAACTTCATATTGACAACTTAAACGATATCCTTTATTTAATTCTTTTTGATCTAAATATTTTTGTTCAACTTTACTAGGTTCTTTTATATCTCCTTTTAGTTTAACCTTACATTTACCACAGATGCCTTCTCCTCCACAGTAGGCATTAATATCATAACCATTTTTTAAAAGTACTTTTAATAATACTGCACCTTCTTTACATTCAATTGATTCAGTTTCATTATTGTTTTTAACTTCAATCTGATATGGCATAGCAATCCCCCTATATGATTTCAGTTCAAATCAAATAACTTATGTCAGTTTGTATTTATTATTTCCAATCTGACAAGATTACGCTTACTCATTAGTTTAATAAAATAGGCATAAACAGAAATATTTACTGCCTCTCCAATTATTTTGGGTATAATCGTTACTTCAAATGGTACCCCAAACAACATATCTAAAAAGATTGGTACAAGTATTACAGAAGATATAACCTGACCAGTGCCAATTGCTATAAAGAGTGTTAGATATGAAATGTTTTTATTAAAAACATAATATATTAAAAACCCTGGGATAAAACCTGTTAAAAAGGCAGTTAAAGTAAAGTGCGGCATATAGGCTCCTATTGGATTTATGAAATATCCTAATAGATCTGATATCGCACCGATAACACCACCTGCTAAAGGGCCCATCATAATACTACCAAAGATAACCGGTAAAGAACCAAAACCAATTCTAATGCCTTCTACTCCGCCAATTGCAAACCTTAAAGAAAGTAATCTTGTTAAAATAATACTAAGGGCAATTAAGAATGAAGAATAAACCATTTTTTTGATTGAGAAATTTTTCATAAAGTAAAAAGCTCCTTTCTCTTTGAAGTGAAATGGCAGAACCAATCACCAAAGAAAAAGAAGCATCTTTGGTGACAGCGGACGCGATGACCATACCGTTCGCTTTAATTAAAGCTTTCGTCCTCAGGCAACGTCCCATCCAGAGGCACTTTTCGCACGGCATCTACTCTGCCACTCATTTATTTTTTTATTCTCACTACTTATTACTATTTTAATATCTTTGTCTAGAAGAGTCCAGAAATTTTTCCATTTTCATCAATATCAATATCTTCAGCTGAAGGTCTCTTCGGTAAACCAGGCATCTTGAGTACTGGACCTGTCGAAGGTACAATAAAGCCAGCTCCAGCTGATAAGGTTACCTTAGTTACTGAAACCCTAAAGTCAGTAGGTCTACCTTTGAGTTCTGGTTTATCTGAGATCGAATTTTGTGTTTTAGCCATACAAATTGGTAGATCTCCATATCCCTGTTTTTCAAAGGTTGCCAGCTGTTTTTCAGCTGAATTACTGTAATCTACTCCATCTGCACCATAGATTTCTTCAGCAATTTTTTCTATCTTTTCTTTTAAGGAAAGTTCTTTGCCATAAAGGAATTCAAAGTTGCTTTCCTCATTGTCTAAGATATCAATGATCTCTTCTGCTAATTCAAGGCCACCTTCGCCACCTTTAGCCCATACTTCAGAGAGGGCAACTCTAACTCCCATCTCTTCACATTTCTTTCTAACTAATTCTAGTTCTGCTTCAGTGTCAGTTGGGAATCTATTAATGGCTACTACAAGCGGTACATTAAACTTATTAATATTTTCAACATGTTTTTCTAAGTTTTCAATCCCTGCTTCTAATGCTTCTAAGTTTTCTTTAGTTAAATTATCTTTAGGAACTCCACCGTGCATTTTAAGGGCCCTTATAGTAGCAACTAATACGGTAGCATCAGGATGTAAGTCTGCATATCTTGATTTGATGTCAAAGAATTTTTCTGCCCCGAGGTCAGCGCCAAAGCCAGCTTCTGTAACTGCAATATCAGATAACTTCATTGCCATCTTAGTTGCCATAACACTATTACAGCCATGTGCTATATTAGCAAATGGACCACCATGGATAAAGGCAGGTGTATTTTCTAAGGTCTGTACTAAGTTAGGTTTTAAGGCATCTTTAAGTAAGGCGGTCATTGCACCTGCTATATTTAAATCATCACAGGTAATTGGTTCATCTTCTTTACTATAACCAATTACAATATTACCGATCTTATCTTTAAGTTCCATTAAGTTATTGGCCAGACATAAGATAGCCATTATCTCAGAAGCTACAGTAATTATAAAACCGTCTTCTCTTGGTTCTCCGTTACCAGAACCACCCAGGCCTAAGACAATTTCTCTTAAGGCTCTATCATTCATATCTACAACTCTCGGCCAATTTACTTTGGTTTTATCAATATTAAGTTCATTACCCTGTTTGATATGGTTATCAATAGCAGCTGATAAAAGGTTATGTGCTATACCAATCGCATGAATATCACCAGTGAAATGAAGATTAATATCTTCCATTGGAATAACCTGGGAATAGCCGCCACCGGCTGCTCCCCCTTTAACACCCATAGTTGGTCCTAAGGATGGTTCACGGATCGCTATCATAGCATTTTTACCCTTTTGATTTAAAGCTTGACCTAAGCCAACTGTTGTAGTAGTCTTTCCTTCCCCAGCTGGAGTTGGAGTAATAGCTGTAACTAAAATTAATTTACTGTCTTCTTTAGACTGTAATCTTTGATAAGTATCAAGTTTAATCTTTGCCTTGTAATCACCATAAAGTTCTAAATCCTCATGACTTAAACCAATTTTTTCTGCAATATCAGTAATAGGCTGCATTTTTGCCGCCTGAGCTATTTCAATATCACTTTTCAAAAATATCACACTCCCAATAATTTTTATTTCATTTATTTTTTAATATTTTCAATGTACTGATCTAACTTTTCTTCTAACTCCTTATCAAGTGGAGGTGCCTCATAATCTTCTAAAATTTCTTTACACATTTTATTAGCCCGTTCATCTATAGTAGGCTGATCTATATTACTAAAGTACCTATCTTTGGAACTTAATACTGGTGCTTTTAAGTCCCGCATATGGTCATAAGTATGCTGTTCAGCAATGAAGTTGCCACTACTGCCTACATGCATGATTACTTCTTTGGCGAGTTCGTCTTCATTTACCAAAATACCAGCTTCATAGTTATCAATGATTCCCACAATTTCATCATCGATTAAGAACTTTTCAAAGGACATAGTCATGTAATTTTCTAATAGGCCAGCTGAGTGTAAGATAAAGTTAAAGCCACTCTTTACAGCTGACATAAAGTTCATCATTGATTCATAACCAGCCTGTGCATCTGGTTTTAGTGAATCAGTTAAAGAACCTCCCCCTCTTGATGGTAAGCCGTAATATCTTGCAATCTGAGCTGTTCCGTTAAACATCTTAGCTGTTTCTGGGTTACCGATAGCTAAATTACCAGTTTTTAAATCTACTACACTAGAAGCTGAGCCATAAATTACGGGAGCCCCTGGATTAACCAGTTGTGATAAAACAATACCGGTTAATATTTCAGAATTTTGTTGCACTAAAGCACCAGCAATTGTAGTTGGAGCAGTAGTTCCAGTCATACTTAAGGAAGCTACTACAATCGGTTGATTAAATTTAGAATGAACCATTAAAGCATCTGACATTCTGCTATCAATCTGTAGTGGGGAATTAGTATTAATTAAGGTGATCATGATAGGATGATCTTTTACATAATCCATACCACCAAAAAAGATTGAGCCCATCTCAATACTTTCTTTGGCTTTTTTAGCACCCATTGCTGATCCCATTAAACATTTATCAGTATGTTTTACAGCTGCCTTTAACATAAGTGCATGTCGTATTTCATCTTCAACATCGTTAGGTTCTACCAAAACACCTCCCACTACATCAATAAAGTCACTGTACCCCGCTAACTTGGTGAACTTAATATAATCATCATAAACTGCTCGTCTTCTTTTACCTTCCTCAAAGTCCATGACAAAAGGAGCTCCATAACCAGGCGCTAATACTGTATTTTTACCACCGATAACCACACTGTTGTCTTCATTTCTGGCATGTAAGGTAAACTTCTTTGGTGCACTATTTAAAGCTTTTTCGATCATTTTTTCATTAATAAAGACCTGTTCTCCATCTACTTTAGCCCCATTGTCTTCTAATAGTTTGCGTGCATCTTCGGAGAGTATCTCAATTCCATTTTTCTGTAATATTTCTACAGTGGCATTATGTATTTTATCTAACTGCCCTTCTGTAAAAATATTATTATTAATTAACTCTCTTGTAATCAATATACTTCCCTCCTCAATCCTGACTGACTAATATTCGTCCGGCATTTCACCTAACTGTTCCATGGTAAAGACCGGCCCATCTTTACATACATAGTAATGACCAATATTACAGCGTCCGCATTTACCAACACCACAGGACATTCTCATCTCTAAGGTCGTGATTATTTCAGATGGTTCAATTCCTAAATCCTTTAACCGATTTGTTACAAATTTAATCATAATTGGTGGTCCACAGGTAAAAAACCTGGTATTGGGTAAATCCCACTCTAATTTATCTTCGATCAATGTATGAGGATAGCCTACACATTTACTCCATCCTTCACAGGGCTCATCAATAGTATATTTGATTTTAGTATCTTCTACTTCTTCCCACCAGTCATAATCATAACAGTAAAGGGTATCTTCTGGAGAACGAAATGCAGTCAACAACTGGATCTTTTGATACTTATCTCTATTTTTTTCATCCATTACATAATTGATTAAAGACCTTAAAGGAGCTAAACCGATACCACCTCCTATAAAGATGATATTTTTGCCATCAGTTGACTTTACAGGAAAGCCATTACCAAATGGTCCCCTGACTCCTATTACATCACCTTCTTTCATATTGTGTAAGGCTTCTGTAACAAGACCTACTTCTTTAACTGAAAATTCAATGTAGTCTTCTTCAGTTGGTGAAGAAGCAAAACCAAAAGGGGCTTCACCTACTCCAAAAACGGTCACCATCATAAACTGACCAGGTTTAAATTGGAAGTTTTCTCTAACTTCATCATCTAAAAACCTATATCTAAATGTCTTTATGTTCAAATTAGTTTCGGTTTCTTGTGTTATATCAATTATCTCCGCTTTATGAGGCAGCATATCAGTCTTTTCCACTTTCAGCCCCTCCTTTTTCATTTAAATATTGTTCTGTCATCTTAAGTGCTTCTCTGATGTCTAAATTAACCGGACAGCGGTCTATACATCTACCACAACCTACACAGGCTAAACCCTCATAATTTAAAGGATGATACGAGAATTTATGCATAATCCGATTGCGATAACGTTTATCTTTTCCATCGCGGGGATTATGACCGGAGGCGTGTGCACTATAGGATGAGAACATACAGGAATCCCAGCTTTTATACTTCTCGGATTCACCATCGGCTCCCTCCCAGAAGAAGTTAAAACAATAACAGGTTGGACAGTAATAAGTACAGACCCCACAACCTAAACAATTCTCTGTCATCTCCTGCCAGATATCGGCCTCAAACATTTCCTTTTCCGGTAGAGGAATGGGAATATCTAGTTCAAAACTACTTTCTTTAAATTTGTCTCTTCTTTTTTCTAATATTTCAGTTAATTTAGTTTGATCTCCTTCAGGAAGTTCAGCAAATAAGTTTTCATACTTTTCTTCTTTTACCTTAATCCAGAAATCATCGCCATCTTTGAAAAGATAGATTGGTGCATAATCACTTTCTACTGGATCCAAACCAAGCGTATCACAAAAACAACTGTTTTGTCTTTCAGGACATGATATACCAACAATTATTGTTTTATCACGTCGTTTTTTATAGTTTTCATCAATATACATATCGTCTTCTATAAATACTTGATCTAAGACCTTAATTGCTTCAATATCACAGCTTCTTACTCCTAAGATAATAGTTTCTTTACCATCATCATAAGGTGCATTACCTTCAAAATCATTACCAAGATAATTATTTTGCGGAAATATGATATTTTTAGGAGAACTATCCGGTTGTTTATCCCATATAATATCTGCAAAATCATCTACATATTCATACTCTATTAATTCTTTTTTGCCTTTTTCCATCAAGACTGGTGCTGCGATATTATAGTCAGCTTTTAATTTATTAAATAGTTCTTTAAAGTTTTCTTTATTAACTTTTTTTAAGATCATCCTTTTTCACCTCCTTAGTCCATAAATCCCTTTTCCCTATCATTTACATCATATTCTGATAGTAGGGTTTTTTGTTCAGGGTCAACACCTGCTTTATAATCAAATATTTCATCAGCTGCTCTCACCATTTTAGCTGCCAGTGCTCTAACATCAATGCCTTCCGGACAGGCCATTTCACAGGCTCCACAGTTTACACAACGGCCAGCCATATGCATTGCCCGCATTAGATGGTAGGTAATGTTATCATTTAATTTAACACTGTCACCTACCCAGTCCGGTTGGTTGCTTTCTGTAAAACACTGTTCACAGTAACAAACATAACAGGCTTCACGACACGCATAACAGCGAGTACATCTTTCAAATTCATTCCGAAAGTATTCCATTTTTTCTTTTGGACTCATTTCTTCAATTTCATCTTTAAAACCAGCTATTTCAGCCTGTATTTCTTCATCAGACATTTCTTCACCAACAGTATAGTCAAAAATAACTGGATTTCTAATATCACATTCCTGACAAGCTGTATTATCTTCTATACCTGGACAGCCGTTAATACCAATAATTTTAACATTTTCCCTTTTAATTAAATCTTCTGAAAGATAAGAGGCAATTGCTCTACTGTCACAGGGCTTGGCTACAATCGCCACTTTTTGATCTTTGTAATTAAGAAGGTATTTAGCCAAAGACATCTCAGCTTCAGGACTAAAGAGTAATCTATTAACATCTTCTTCTCTTGATACAAAAATGGGTGTTACTTCTTTGGAAAATAGTCCTTTACCAAAGCCTATTATTTTATCAACTTCATCTTCTTTTAATAGTTTACTAGCTATCTCTTGAATCTCTTCAGTCACTTTTTCATAGTTGCTCACGGACTAACTCACCTTCTTCCCGGGAGAAACCCTGTCCATCAAAGCCTTCCCAGGGCCCCACTTTTTTAACTCTATTTACGGCTTTTTCCACTACTCCCGCAAATCTTTTTCCTTCAGAAGCAGAACACCAGGTAAAGTTAAGTCTTTCTTTTTCTACTCCTGCATATTGGAGTAGTTCATTTAACATTACAAAGCGTCTTCTGGCATAGAGATTGCCGTCCAAAAAATGACAATCTCCGGGATGACAGCCCGAAACCAATATACCATCAGCTCCCTCATTAAAGGCTTTTATAATTAAAAAGGGGTCCATGCGCCCAGTACAGGGAACTCGCATTACTCTAATGTTAGGAGGATATTGGATCCTGCTGCTTCCCGCTAAATCTGCAGCAGCATAGGAACACCAGGTACATAAAAAGGTTGCTATTTTTGGTTCAAATTCTTGTGTTTCACTCATCAATACTACCTCCCTTTTTAGATATATTGGCTTTTCTGTCGGAAAATAGGGCTGACATTTCATCAAGTAATTGTTGGTTAGTAAAGCCTTCTAGTTCTACTGCATGTGATCTACAGACTGCTGCACAGTTTCCACAGCCTTTACAAAGGACTGTATTTACTTCTGCAGTACCTTTTTCTTGATTTACTTCAATTGCTTTAAAGGCACAAACGTCTTCACAAGTTCCACAAGCTGAACAAAGATTAGAATTAACAGTTGAGACCATTGCTTCTGTTAATAGGTAATCTTTGGTTAATACAGCCGCAGCACGACTGGCAGCTGCGCGACTTTGTCCAATCGATTCACCTAAGTTTTTAGGTCCATGGGCCAAGCCGGTTAAAAATACACCATCAGTAGCAAAGTCAACCGGTCTTAACTTAACATGTGCTTCTAAGAAAAACTCATCTTCATTTAAAGGAACTTTAAGGGCTTTACTTAGTTTTTCATTACTATCACCAGGTGTCATTGCCTTAGCTAATACTAAAAGGTCAGTTTTTTCAGTAACTTTCTTTTTAGTTACCGGTTCTTCATAGCTAATAGTTAAACCCTCGGCTGAATCTTTAACTTCCGGTTTATTCTCAACTTCATATCTAATAAAGTCAACACCTAATTGTCTAGCTTCTCTGTATCTGTCTTCATATAAACCATAAGTACGCATTTCTCTATAAAAGATTTTAATATCAATATCAGGATATCTCTCTTTAATAAAGATAGCGTTATTGACAGCTTGTGTACAACAAACTCTTGAACAGTATTCACGTCCTTCTTCTCTAGAACCAACACATTGAATCATTGATATACTATCTATTTCTTTACTAATATTTATATTTTTCATCATATCTTCTAAATCAAGTTGTGATATTACTTTTTCACTTTCTTGGGCCAGGTATTCATCGGTTACTAGTTCATCAGCTCCGGTCGCTACAATCACGACTCCCCCTTCTAGCTCTTTTTTATCACCATTTTGCTTAGAAGAAATATTGAACTTATAGTTACCAACATAACCTTCAATTTGCTCAATGTTATGATCTGTGTAAATATCTAATAAGGGATGATTCTCTACTTTTTCTTTTAAATCATCTATATAGTTAACAATTGGTTTTCCATCCATTGTTAAAAGCAGTTTATTAGCATTACCACCTAACTGACTATCTTTTTCAATTAAATAGGTTTGAAAACCTAAATCAGCCAGCTCTAAGGCTGAAGTCATACCTGAAACACCGCCCCCGATTACAAAGGCATTATCTATCTTTTCAATCTTTTCTCTATTTAAAGAATGAGCCTTCCTTGCCTTAGCTGCTGCACCTTTAATCAAATCAAAGGCTTTTTCAGTGGCTTTAGCTTCTTCTTCACGGTGTACCCAGGAATCCTGGTCGCGAATATTGGTCATAATCATTAAATAGGGATTTAATCCAGCTCTGGCTATTGCTTTTTGAAAGAGCGGTTCATGAGTACGTGGTGTACAAGAAGCCACCACAATCCTATTTAAACCTTTTTCTTCAATTCTTTGACCAATTAAATCCTGGCCATCTGAAGAACATAAATACCTTACCTCTTCAGCATGTTCTACAAATGGAAGATCTTCAGCTCTTTTAGTAACATCTGCTACATCAATTACACCTGCAATATTTGTCCCACAATCACAGACAAATACCCCGGTCTTTATTCTTTCATTATCAACAAACCTATATTCTTCTTCATTTTTAGTTGATTGAGTTTCTTTTTCCCCTTGGGTAAGATCACTTTTAAAAGCATCCTGGGCAGCTAAAACAGCCGAACCACTGGCTTGAATAACAGATTCCGGTATATCTTTAGGACCTGTTATTACACCTGAAGCATAAACACCTGCCCTACTTGTTTTAAGGGGATTAACTTCATCTACGTCTGCAAAACCAAATTTGTTAACTCTAATCTTTAAATTTTTCATCATTTGGCTAACTTCTTCATTAGGTTTTAATCCAACTGAAAGAATAACCAAGTCATAATTTTCTTCTTTAATATTATCTTCTTGATCAAGAGATTTAATAATTATTTGATCAGTTTCTTTATCTTTTTCAATTTCTGCAATACGGTTTCTAATAAAGTTAATTCCGTCTGTACCATCTGCCATATTATAGTATCTTTCAAAACCCTTACCATAAGCTCTTATATCCATATAGTAAAGATCTAGGTCTGCTTCTTTTAAATGTTCTTTGGTAATTAAAGACTGTTTAATAGAATACATACAACAGACTGAAGAACAATAATTAGTATCTGACCTAATATCTCTAGATCCGGCACAGTGTAAAAAGGCTATCTTTTCAGCTTCTTTTCCATCAGATGGTCTTACAACATGACCACCGGTCGGACCGGAAGCACTTAAGTATCTTTCATACTCTAAACTGGTAATTACATTATCATAGTTTGCATAACCATATTCACTCACTATATTACCAGAAAAGGCATCATAACCGGCTGCAAAGACAACTGATGCTACATCTAAGTCAATGGTCTCTGGTTTTTGATCATAGTTTATCGCACCCTTATCACAGGTTTTTTCACATAAACCACAGACTCCTTTGGTCAGTTTTAGACAGTTATCAGCATCAATTGTAACTACATTAGGTACAGCCTGGTCCTGAAATTTAAAGATAGCACTACGTTCATCAATACCCTGATTAAAGTTATCTTCAACTGTAACCGGGCACTTTTCTACACATTCTGCACAACCGGTACAGAGATCAACATCTACATATCTGGGTTTTTTCTTTATTGTAGCGGTAAAGTTGCCTTGTGTACCTCTTAAATTTTTAAGTTCGCTATAGGTAAAAGTAGTTACATTTTCATGGTTATAGCAGTCACTGATCTTAGGGGCTAAAATACAGGTAGAACAGTCATTAGTGGGAAATGTTTTGTCCAACTGTGCCATTTTTCCACCTAAAGCCGGTTTTTTCTCTACAAGATAAACCGGGATTCCCATTTCTGCTAAGTCTGTAGCAGCCTGAATTCCTGCTATACCACCTCCCAGAACGAGAACCGGCTTAGCCATCACGATCACCACCACTAACCATTGTGTCTATATGTTCTTGCATATCCTTAGTTTCATCTAGATGATCAGCTACAATATCCAGTCTAAATTGATAAACAGTTTTATCTAACTTATCAACCTTATCTTTCAAACTGGCCGGATAATAACCGGCTTCTATTGACATATTTCTAAGAACTCTCATTATATCTGCAAATTTCACATTCTGTGGACAGTGGGCAACACATCTTCTACACTGAATACATTTCCATAAGTCATCATTATCAAGTACTTCTTCTTTATAGCCCAATAATGATTTTTTTATAATCATTCTGGGATTAAAGGATTCATCTATTTCACTTATGGGACAGGTAGCAGTACAGCTGCCACAGCTGTAACACATCATTAAATTTTCTCCACCCGGTCGGGAGGTTATTTCATTTTTAAAGTTATTATCCATCTATTCCACCTCCGGTCTTGGATAAAGAGAAGCTTCTTTTATTACTTCTGGTGTGATCTGTTCCCAGGCAACCGGCATTAAGTGTACTCCTCTTACCCCTTCTATTTCTCTAACTTTTTGAATTGTTTCCACTGCCATTTTTACTCCTTCTTTTTCCTTATCATCGGCCTGATCCATTCTCTTTATTACATGATCAGGCACATCCATGCCTGCTACATACTTTTTCATCATTCTTAAAGCCTTCGGAGATCTAGTCGGTAAGATCCCAGCCAGTATATATGCTTGTTCATGAATGCCTCTTTTTCTAACTTCTTCCATCCAGTATTCAAACTTCTCCATATTATAAATAGCCTGTGTTTGAAAAAATTCCACCCCTGCATTTACTTTCTTTTGCATTTTAATCATCTGCATTTCAAAGGGATCACCAAAAGGATTAGCAGCCCCACCAATAAACATCTTAGGTGGAACATCCATCTCATCTCCATTGAGTAAGACTCCATTATCAACCATATCTTTTACAGCTTTAATTAGCTGGGTTGATCCTAATTCAAAGACATTTTTTGCACCTGGATCCCGGCCAAAACTCTGATGATCACCGGTAAGTAGTAATACATTTCTTAAACCTAAGGCACTTGCTCCTAATATATCACTTTGCAGCCCAATTCTGTTTCTATCACGGGCTGTAACCTGAATGATCATTTCCAGGCCTTCTTCCATTGCAATCTTGGCAGCTGCAATCGAAGACATCCTGACAATAGCTGTTTGATTATCAGTTACATTTACACCATCTACATAACCTTTTAAGTAGTTGGCTTTTTCTCTGATAAATTCCGGATCTGACCCGATTGGAGGTCCCATTTCACTGCAGACCACAAAATGACCGGCATCTAACATATTTTTAACTTTAGAATAGTTTTTAGCCATTTTATTACTCCTTTCAGTCCTCGTGATATTCTTCGTTTATTAATGTTCTGGGACCGCCGTCGCGGTATGTTTCCCAATTCTTTGGTTCTAAATAATCTATTAATTCCTCTAATTTACCTAATGCTTCTGCTCGATCATAAATCAGCTGCCAGGCACAATCTATAGAGGGATCAACCTCACATTCTCCATTTTGTGAACCTCCACATGGTCCATTTAGAAGATGTTTTGAACAACGGGCTATAGGACAAATTCCGAAAAAATCTCCTAATACACAATCTCCACAGCCAATACATCTTTCTGACCATTCACCGACAGCAGTTGTTGCTCCGTAAAAAGAAGTATCTAAGCCCGGCAGAACTATTTGTTTAGGGTAACGTTCTACCAAATGCTGAACTCCAATTCCACAGGCTAATGACAATACAATATCATTTCTTTTAACCGCTTCTTCCATTTCATCTATAAATTCAAAGTCACACTGTCTTTTAACAGTAGTTGTTTCAATATTTACTTCTTTATCCTTATTAACATAGTATGTTCTCAAGATTTCGGCTAGTGATTTAACTTCTCTTTCTCCTCCTGCCAAACTGACTGTAACACAGGTTCCACAACCTGCAATTAAGAGGTTTTCAAAGTCATCACCTAACATATCTATGATCTCTTTGACCTTCTTTTGTTCAGCAACAATCATGATTTAACACCCTCTTTCCACCGCAGCAGGAATTCATTTAGATCTTCTTCCATTCTCGGTGAAAGACGTTCAAACCTTACCCTGTCTGCTCCTAACTGTAGCTCGCTTAAGGTTTCTTTTGCTTCATTGACAATTCGTTCTCCGCGTCCATCGCCAGTAAGGTGTTTACAAGATTCTTCAAAACAACCAAGTATTAATAAGCGGCTGTCTTTTTTACGTAAGAATGTAAATATTTCATCTTTTTTAATACTACTGGCACAAGGAATCTTTTCTATATCTAAATCTGCAAATTGTTCTTGGTCAATCTTTTTAAAGGCTGTATCAGCCGAGTTTTCACACATCATAACTTTAAGATTTAAACCATTTTCATTTTTAGTTTGTTCTTCAACATAGGAGATTGCATCAGCTGGACAGTGTGAGATACAAGCATCACAACCATAACAAGCCAGTTCATTTATCTGCATTGCATCTACCTCTTCATCTTTTTCAACTGCCCCATGGGGACATACACGGTAACAGGTATAACAGAGGATACATTTTTGATCATCGACCTCTCTTTTATATTCAGTAAGAGGTTCAAAGTCAGCTAAATTTGCTCTAATTTCATTAAGTGTATACTCTATTTCTAAATCTAAATCTGAATAAGCATTTGGTCCTCTTGAGCCTGCTAAAGTATATACCCCTCTTTTACCGGTTAATGTCGGCTGTAGATAAATATTCTCTGATTGAATATATTCTTTATCACTCATTTCAATATTTAATAGCCTGGCTATTCTTTTTATTTTTTTATCCGGTTTTAAAAGAGGTGCAGTTAGAATCTGTCCCTTAAGATCTAAATCTATATCTCCTCTTTGATAGTTAATAGTATTATCTTCTTGTATGTTTAAATTATCTAATTCATACTGTAAGAAAATGATTCCCATTTTGCGTGCCTTTTCATAAAGGCTGTCATTATTATCAATAAAGCGCATCGAACGGAAAAAATAGTATACTTCACTATTTTTATAGTTCTCTTTAGCTTCAATTGCTTTTTGTAAACCTTCTCTGTTGATCACAGCCGGAGATATCTTTTCAAAGTCCTGGATAAATATTATATTTTCATTTTCTTCTAAATCTTCCAGGCGGTAACTAAAACCATATGTTTGTTCAATTGGGTTTTCTCTTTTTGCTTTGAGGTTAATTACTATATACTTTGTTTTATCTTCTTGTAAAGTATCTTTTTTATTATATTTTAGTTTAAAATTACCGATTTCTCCTCTGCACTCAACTAAAGAGTTAGGATTAATACACAGGGACTTAAGTTTTGGTGTTTTAATTTTTTCACCGATAAATACTACATCATACATTATTTATCCCCCTGTCTAATTATCATTTATGATCCGATAAGCTACATTTTTACTGTCACTTAATGTGCCAGCAATATCTTTTGGTCCCTTTATTGTTCCCGCTAAATAAATATGGGTATGGGCTGGCTCTTCAATTGGATAAAGAAAACCATAATCATCTAACTGAAGATTAAATAAGCGGGACCAGTCTTCATTTACCTTTTTAGCGTGAATACCTTCTGATAAAACTAATAAATCTGTCTTTAAATTCTCTTTTTTCCCTTTGTTTTGATCCTCATAGAAAATATTTATCTGTTTTTCATCACTGTTTACCTTAATTGGTTTACAGTTAATATAGTCAATATCATTTTCTTCTAACTTCTGATAACTTAATTCCTGTAAGTAACCACCTTCCTGTAAATCCATAAAGAAGATGGTAATATTAATTTCAGGAAAGAAATGCTTAAGTACCCGGGCCATGCGATAAGAATATCCGCAACAGACCCGTGAACAGTATTTTGCTTTTTCTTGGATACTTCTAGAACCATTACACTGTATAAATACAGCTGAATTAGGCGTAAACGGCATATCTAATTGATTTTCACCTTGATGATCTTTTCTGCCTTTAAAAAACTCTTCTAATTCAGAAGCCCAGATAATTTTCTCATCCTGATAGACTTCCGGAGTACCGGTTTCTAAATCAGACCAGCGGGTATAGCCTGTAGCTACTACAATATAGTCCAACTCATCAATAGAGCTGAATTCCCCTTCCCTCTCTATACCTAAACTGTAACTACCAGGCTCACCCTTAAAATCATTTACCCTGGTCTGAAAAAGAATATCTATATTCTCTAAGTCTTGTACTTCATTAAAGATATCATCAACAAGACAGAGGTTATCTTTTAGGCAGATATCAACAGCCTTACAGCCGAAGTCTTTAATATTTCCCCCGAACTGATCGGACTTTTCAATAATGATTACCTCATTACCTCTTTTGGCCAGTTCAACTGCTGTTTGCGATCCTGCGATTCCACCTCCGATTATAGCTATCTTTTTCATTACAATCTCTCTCCTTTAAGTTAATCCATTTCACCAGATCTACATGCTTTTAAGTATCTTTGTCCATAGTTATCTCTATTTAAAAGTACTTCAGCAGCTTTAACTAGTTTCATCATATGTTCATCAAGTGGATCAATAATAGCTGAATCTAAACCTCTATCCATAGCCATCATTAAAAAGGCCTGATTTAAGAGAGCTCTGTTTGGTAAACCAAAGGAAATATTACTTAGACCACAGGTAATATGAACATCTGTATCCCATTCAGTGATACCACTAATTGTATCTAAAACCTGGTAACCAAATTTACCATCTACACTGATTGGTTTAATGATGGGATCAATGAATACATTATCCAGTGGAACTCCATCTTTTTCTAAATCATTCATCAGTTTATCAGCTATCTTTAACCTTTGATCAGCTGTTTCCGGCATTCCTTCATCACTTAAACAAAGAGCTACTACTTTAGCATCATATTCTTTAATTAAAGGTAATACCTTTTTATATCTCTCTTCTTCAGCTGTTATAGAGTTAATCATGGGAATACCTTTATGAATTTCAGCTGCTTTTTCAATTGCCTCTTCATTGGGGCTATCTAGAGATAAAGGAGTATCTGTAATTTCCTGTACAGTTTCAACAAGCCAGATTAAATGTTCAATTTCATCCCAGACAAAAGCACCTGAGTTAACATCCACATAAGAAGCACCAGCTTCAACCTGTTGTTTAGCAATATCTTGAATATATTCTGCATCTCTTTCTTCAATCTTTTCTTTTATTACATCACGAGTTGAATTAATTAATTCACCAATAACAATCATATTATCTAGATTACCGAACTTTTAATTCGATAATCTATTCACCTCCCTAACAAGTTTGTTTTATATTTTACCACGGTTTTCCTACCGCAGTAACTTCGATTCTGCTTTCTATAAATAATTTGTCTTCTTCTTTGGTCTCTTCACCCTGTCCTAGGTACTCACTGTATTTATCATCACGTTCAATTACAGTTCTAATATTACTAGCACCAGAACTGGCTGCTCTATTATAAGCTAATTCTTCACCAATGTCTTGACCATAAGACTGTGCCTCTTTAAAATCTTTAAAAAACTTTCTTTCTGTGGGGCTGTGGACTAAAAATCCACCCCCTTCACCTGGTTTAACCATAACAACTATCTTCTCAATAACCTTACCCCCAACAGTACCTACTGCATTAGCAACCTCCGCATAGTCTGGTAAGATTAATTTTGTATTCATTCTTTCAGCTATCTGCGGAAAGTAGGCTTCTACAGGAGCGCCAACTGCAATCAAGGGTAAGTTGCATTTTAAATTAAATTCAATTTTTTGATTGTTCTCACTCAAGTGATTGATCATCTTCTTTAAAAAATACTGGCTGTTTTTGCTGTCAAGAGAAATATCATAACCCTCTTCTGAAATTAATACTTCAGTGATTACAGAACCAATCTGATAATATATTTCTGTAAATACATCATCCATAAAAGTATCAATATCAGTTTCATATCTTTGGGCCATAATTCTTATGCCCAGATTAGCAGCATCTACATCCCACTGTTTATAGTTTCCATTTATATGGAGTAAGTCAGTCGGAGTTAAAGAAGCTCTATGTACAGATCCGACTTTGACTAGGTGATCCCAGGGTAAAATATCCGGGGATTTATCCAGTTTTTTTGCAATATAATATAGTGTGTGTGGTTTTTCTTTTATTAACTTTAAGATGTCTTGTTCTGTTTCAGTTAATTTGAGGTTTTCTGGATCTTTAACATAAGTTAAAACGGTAGTTGGCTGACTGGCAAGAGGATAATAGTTTCTATTTTTAATTTCACTTAACTCATCATGAAGATGGTCATGTTTTTTTACAATCCAGCTTAAAGGGAAGACTTTCTGAGGTCCTATCGATAAAACTCTATCTTTAGAAACCTGTATAAAACTATCTCCTCCAATACCGATTGTAGTTATATCAGCAGCCTTAACCCTGGTCAGCCAACCACCTACTTTTGCCCCTTTTTTAGTTAGACGGGGCTTGCCATCATTTAAGATAGCAATATCAGTTGTTGTTCCCCCCATATCAACAACTATACCATCAGTTATATCGGTCAGGGTTTTTGCACCAATAATGCTGGCTGCTGGTCCGGAGAGAGAAGTCTCTACCGGTTTTTCTCTTGCTTTATCTTCATTTATCAGGGATCCATCCCCTCTTACTACCATAAGTGGGGCTTCAATATCTCTTTTATCTAGACTGTCTTTAACAGCCTGAATTAATTTTGTAATAAGGGGCATCAATCTAGCATTAAAAACGGCTGTTACCGTACGTTCCTTAAAACCCAGCTCTGAACTCAATTCATGAGCACATACTACTGGATAGCCGGTAACTTCTTTGATCAGTTTTTTTACTTCATTTTCCTGTTTAGGATTTCTAATACTTAAATAACCGGATACAGCAAAGGCATCTACTTTTTCTTTTAGCCGGTCTACTTCAATCCGAGCTCTTTTTAAGTCAACTTCTTTTTTAATTTTACCCTTTATATTACAACCACCTTCTAGATTGAAATAATATGGGGTAGGAATTTTATCTTCTATTTCGCGTCCAATTGTAATTAAGCCTACTTCTGCTCCCTGACCTTCCACAATTGCATTAGTAGCCAGGGTAGTAGAAAGCGATACCATTTTAATATCATCTTTATCTATATCTCGAGTTAGATTTTCTACAAGATTTTCCAGACAGTTTTCTATAGCAATACTTAAATCATGTCTGGTTGTAATTACCTTTGTTTTACTATATATTTTACGGGAGTCCATATTAAAAATAACTCCATCTGTATATGTGCCACCGGTATCTATACCTAAAGCCAGGCTAGCCATTGAAAGATCCCCCTTTGACATTAATTGTTAATCTAACTTACTTTCCGCTCTATCAACAATATCTTGTAGTTTCTTTTGTACATCTTTAGGAAGTGGTTCAGGTTCATAGTTTTCTAAGATATCAATTACCTTTTCATTAGCTCTATCAAATAGAGTTTTGCTGCCCTCTTCTTGCCAGTTTTCGAAGAACTGACGTTTAAAGAGATCTGGATAATATGTTTCTTCTTTAAAGTACTTCATGGTATGTTCTTCACCAAGGAAATGTCCGCCTGGACCAACTTTATCTATTAAATCCACAGCTAAGGTATCTTCGTTCACTTCAATTCCTTGAACAATACGACGGGCAAAGCCAATCAGATCATTGTTAATTACAAGGTTCTCTAAAGCAGCTGCATTACCATGTTCAATATATCCTACATCATGGTTTAAGTTAGCTCCAGATTGAGCTGTCATAAGAATTGATAAAGCATCTTCTATAGCAGCCTGTTCATCGACAACTTTGGAATCTGTACAACCGGCTGTACCAAACATCGGTAGATCAAGATAGTTTGATACATCTGCTAAAGCGGCCATCATTAAGTCAAATTCAGGTGCCCCATAGGCAAAGATCGTTGTATTCATATCCATAATTGTAAATACTCCACCCATAATAAATGGATTACCTTCATTGGTTAATTGATTTAAGACCAGACCACTGAGGCTTTCGGCTAAACCATTAGCCATTGCACCTGCTAAGGTAGCGGGTACGGTTCCACCAGCCATGATACAAGGTGTATAAACAACTGGCAGCTGTTTTTTACCGGCCAAAATTAATTTTTGGGCGGCATCTTCTGCATGCTGTAAAGGTGAAATGGGTTCAGCATAAAGGGTCATAAAGGGGTGTCTTCTTAACTCTTCTTCCCCACCTGCAATAACCTCACACATTTCAATTATATCTGCATAACCAGCTACATCATTGGCAGTGATAACAATTGGTTTAGATGTATTATTAACCATAGCCTGGAACTGATGTCTATCATAAACTAACTGAGGTACATCTTGCACAATCCCTAAGGACATTACAAAGTCCATATTTTCTAAGGCATCAATTGTCTTAGTTGCCATTGAAACTGTTTCTTTACTGGCTGGGATTCTATCCTGAGTATAGGGATCGATGAAAAAAGGTGTATCTGATCCAGTACCAAAATATGCATTATTACCGGTAAGTTCCATCACTCTTTTACCGGTTCTACTGTTTGATAAGGTTACTTTAGAAGGAACGGTCCTTAAAGCCCATTCCACTAAACGAGTTGGTATTCTTACTCTATTACCATCTACAAAACAACCTGCATTTTTCATAGTCTCAATTGCTTCATCATCATAATATATTACACCGGTCCGTTCTAAAATTTCTTTTGCGGCACCGAGTATTCTTTTAATTTGATCTTCAGAAAGAACTTCTAAATTATGTGTCGCATTTGCCCTATAATTACTTTGCATCTACTTTTCACCATCCTTTCTTTACTTTCCACTTATCAAGTCAAAAGCTAAGTCTTTAGCTGAGGCCGCATCTGGGGCCCAGCCATCTGCTCCGATTTCATCTGCAAATTCTTTTGTTACAGGTGCTCCACCGACCATGATCTTAACAGAGTCTCTTAAACCTTCTTCTTCTAAAACTTCAATAGTATCCCTCATCGCTAACATGGTTGTTGTTAAAAGGGCACTCATACCTAATACATCAGGTTCATGTTCTTTAACCTGTTTAGCAAATTCATCAGGATCTATATCTGTACCAAGGTTTACTATTTCCAAACCACCACTTTCCATCATCATACCTACTAAATTTTTCCCTATATCATGTAGGTCACCGGAAACAGTTCCTAAAAGTACTTTACCTTCTGAAGGCATTTCACCTTCTAATAGAAGAGGTTTTACAATATTCATACCGGATTTCATTGCTTTTGCTGACATTAATACTTCTGGTACAAACATATCACCTGCTTTAAACCTCTTACCTACTATATTCATTCCATTTATTAAACCTTTATTAATAATCTTATTAGGTTCTACTCCATCATCAACTGCTTTTTGGGTTAATTCACCAACTAAATCCTGTTTACCACTTATAACGGCATCTGCCATCTTTTCAAAATCAGCCACTAATCTATACCTCCCTTAAGCTTGTTAAAAGCTTATTTATTTTTCTTTTCATTGTCTCTATTTGCTTCTCTTTCTTCTGCTTTTTCCATAATCTTATCTATTTTTGCCTTAACTTCATCAGACAGAGGTTTAACTTCATGGTTTTCAACAATCTCATGTACCTTATCTTTAATTCTTTCCCCCATCGTTGAGCTATTAGCCTTAGTTTTCCAACCATCATGTCTCATCCTATTTATCAAGGTTGGGAACCAGGTTTCATTTTTGAAGTGTTTTACAGTATGTTCTTCACCTAAGAAGTGTCCACCAGGGCCAACTTCATCAATTACATCAACTGCTAGATGTTCATCATCTACTTGAATTCCTCTCATAATTCTTTTAACCATACCAATGATTTCATCACCCATTACCAGTTGATCAAGTGAGCCTACCTGTCCAGAAGCAGTATAACCAACATCATGTACCATATTTGCTCCAGATTGAGCAGCCATTAAGATACTCATAGCTGATTCCGCAGCAGCCTGTCCATCTAGGGTATGAGAGTCGGTACATCCCCCGGTACCAAAGATAGGTACTCCCATATAGTGGGCTACTTCTGCAATACCAGCCTGTAATAGATGGAATTCAGGTGAACCATAACTATAGATTGTAGTCTTCATATCCATGATTCCATAAACTCCTCCCATGATGATAGGAGTTCCTTTTCTAACTAACTGTGAAACAACGATTCCAGCAATACTCTCTGAAATACCCTGAACTATTGTGCCTGCCATAGTTGCCGGTGTGGTCGCTCCAGACATAACACAGGGTGTATATACAATTGGTATCTTATTTTTCGCTGCAAATACTACCTTAGCTATTGCTTCTCTTGAGTGTAGTAAAGGAGAAGTAGGTTCAGAATAGAGGAACATAAATGGTTTTTTCTGTAGTTCTTCTAATCCACCCCTTACAGCAGATGCGATATCAATAATATCTTGATACTGATCAATATCAAAACCCCAGTGTACAATAGGTTTTGTAGTATTTTCAACCAAAGTTTTAAAGGCATATACATCAGCAATATTATCAGTTACACCGGTTGGAGTACCTAAGTCCATTGCAAAGTCTATGTTAGGTAGGGCATCTACTACCTTACCTACCCTTTCTGTATCTTCTAAAACCGGTCTTCTTCTTTCACCTGTATCAGGGTCTTTATGATAAGTATTTGTTGGACCGGGTCCATAATATGTTTTGTTATCATGTATATTCAACTTACGATTACCATCTCGGTCATAAAGTAATATCTTAGAAGGGGCACTATTTACGGCCCATTCACTTAAACTTATCGGTATTTTAACTACTTTATCTTCTATCCAGCAGCCCGCTTCTTCTAAATATTCTCTTGATTCATCATCAAATATCTTTACCCCGGTTCTTTCCAGTACTTCGAGGGCTGCATAAAATATTTCTTCTCTTTCCTGCTCAGTTAAAGACTGAAAATTTACTGATTTATTTACATTATATCTTGAGCGTACATATCTACTCATCTTTTCACCATCCTTTCATTACTTTTCATTAATCAATTCAAAAGCTAAATCCTTAGCTGAAGCGGCATCTGGTGCCCAACCATCAGCGCCAATTTCGTCTGCAAATTCTTTTGTTACAGGTGCTCCTCCAACCATGATCTTAACAGAGTCTCTTAAACCTTCTTCTTCTAAGACTTCAATGGTATCTCTCATTGCTAACATGGTAGTTGTTAAAAGAGCACTCATCCCTAATACATCAGGTTTATGTTCTTTAACTTGTTTCGCAAATTCATCTGGATCAATATCTGTGCCAAGGTTAACAATGTCTAGTCCACCACTTTCCATCATCATACCTACTAAGTTTTTGCCGATATCGTGTAGGTCACCAGAAACGGTTCCTAAAAGTACTTTACCTTCTGAAGGCATTTCACCTTCTAATAGAAGAGGTTTTACAATATTCATACCTGCTTTCATTGATTTCGCTGACATCAGAACTTCTGGAACAAACATGTCCCCCGCTTTAAATCTCTTACCTACTACATTCATACCGTTGATTAAACCTTTTTCAATTATTTTATTAGGTTCAACTCCTTCATCAACAGCCTTTTCTGTCAATTCTACTACTGTGTCTTGGTTTCCGCTTATTACAGCATCAGCCATCTTTTCAAAGTCTGCCAATATTATTACCTCCTTATAATTAATAGTTTTTACTTTTTTAAAAATTAATCTAAATTTTGATAACTAATCATGATTAGATTTGTTGAAAAAAATATATAGGGAGGGCTGGAATGTTTTGCACATTCCAGCTTTTACCCCATATATAATTATCTATTAAGCTAATTCTGGTTCTTCTTCCACATCTGAATACTTACCTACACCTTTAGCTTTCTTTTTACGTTCTAGGTGTAAGTCTTTAAGTAAGCAGTAAATCATAAAGAACATAATGACCATAAATGGAAATCCACTGACAACAGATGCAGTCTGTAAGGCTGATAGGCCACCTGTAAAGATTAAGATTGCAGCTATGGCACCTTCACTTATTCCCCAAAATACTCTTAAAGGGCGAGGTGGATTTGGATTTCCACCAGAAGTCAACATACCATTTACATATGTAGCTGAGTCAGATGATGTTATAAAGAATAGTGTGACTGATAGCGTTCCTAAAAAGATAAGGAATTTAGAAAGCGGCAGCGTTGCTAAAGCTGCATAAAATCCGGCAGCTTCACTTTCCTGCACCGCTTCAATAAGGCCTTGTCCTCCTTCGCCAAGTGCAACATGAAGTCCAGTTCCACCAAATACTGCAAACCAAATTAAACTTACTAATACGGGTACAAACAAGGATCCAATAACGAATTCTCTAATGGTTCTACCTTTAGAAACACGAGCAATAAAGGTTCCAACAAAAGGTGCCCATGCAATCCACCATGCCCAGTAGAAAATCGTCCAGGCAGGCAACCAGGCATTATCCATTATTGCATCTGACATAAAGGACATTTCCACAATGTGCTGCAAGTATTGTCCCATTGAATTAGTGAATAATCTTAATATAAAGAGAGTAGGTCCTATTAGAACAACAAATATCATTAATATGGACATTATCCATACATTAACTTTACTTAGATATCTAATTCCTTTATCTATACCGGTTATGGTTGAAACTACAGCAGCGGCTGTAACCACAATGACAACTACAATCTGGGCTCCCGTTGAGGCAGAAGCAATCCAGTTTAGCTGTGCTAATCCGGCCACGATTGACATTGCGCCTAAACCTAAAGATGTGGCCAGTCCAAAGAGGGTAGCATATACACCAATTATATTTATTAATCTACCCCAACCTGTATCTAGGTTGTCTTCTCCAATAATAGGTTCTAAGGTTGAACTTAATAGCATTGGTAGTCCTTTGTGGTATGAGAAATATGCTAAAGACCCACCAACTATGATGTAAATCGACCAGGGATGAATACCCCAGTGGAAAAAGGAAAGTCTCATTGCATTAATAGCTGCCTGTTGGGTTTCAGCAGTTGCATTGGCTGCTGCTCCTGTGGCAGGCCAGATATAATGCCAGATCGGTTCTGATACACTCCAAAATACAAGTCCGATTCCCATCCCAGCACTGAACAACATTGAAAACCATTCAAACCGCGTATATTTTGGTTCTTCATCTGGTTCACCTAACTTTATATCACCAATTTTGCTGAGCATTATATACATGGCTACTAATACAAATATGGTACCACCAAGCATAAAGGACCAGCCCAACTGTTGGGTTATAAAATTAAATGATACATCAGCGGCTACTCTTAGGCTTTCAATTCCAAATACTCCCCAGAACACAAATAATATGGTCAAGATAAAGGCAATCCAAAAAGTCTTATTCTCTGACCAGGATTTTTGCACTAATATCACTCCTTATAATTTGACCCACTACTCGACTATTCGTTTTTTACTAATAACCAAAATAAGAAAGTATTAAATGAATGTCTTCACCCCTTGTAAACTAGTTTTAGTTGTATTTTTTAATCACCCCCCTTAAAGTTACTATGACTCATATTTCAAATATAATAAATTTTCTTAATTTTTAGATTATTTTTATTTAAACAAAAATCTAAAAATTATTTATATTAACTTTTAGTTAGGGTTTTATCATGTATAATTGAACTTATGTACTTCATAAAAATTTCAGTTGCTTGTGTAGAGTTATATTCAAGGCGGTTATTAACCATTAAGGATAGCATACCATGGTAAATAAGCCTTATCCGCTCGTCTACTTCTTCAGCTACTTCTGTTGTGAAGTAACCTGCTTCTATACATGGACTAATATGGATTGAACATCTTTTGGAAAGTTCGGATTCCAATAACATGGGAATGTATCTTTTTGGTATATTATCTAACTCTTCCGGGAAAAGTTTATAATATTTTTTAAATAAATTTTCGGAATTATCTCCGATATTCTCAGTAAATATCGCATAAAATATATTTGGATTTTCAAATGAATTCTTTGCAAAACACTCCCAGATTAAAAGATACTTATCTAATTCATCCTCACTTTTATTTAAATAAAATGGGATAGCTTTTACATAATCATCTAAATAACTGATCGAACCAAAAAATATTAATTGATTTAAATTATCAAAATAATTATAAATTGAGGCACTATTGTATCCTGCTTTTTTAGCAATTTTACGTATGGTAACATTCTCAATACCCTCTTCTTTTATCACCTTCCTTACAGAATTGATAAATGCCCTTAGGATTCTCTTCTTTTTGATATCATCTTTATCAAATTGAATCATATAATCACTTCTCCATTTTGGGAGTCAAATTATTTAATTTTTTTACTAAATTTTTTTCAGATGGGTATTTATTAGTAATTATTCTTACTATTTTAAACATGTTTAATTATTAACCACGTTTTCCTATTTCTTTATCGTAATAAAAAATCCTTCTTTTTTATACAAGTTATTATTATCACAAAAGATTTTTTAATCTTGAAAACTAAACTTGTTTGTTATATCATTACATTGTTAAGAAATAAATAAATATTTAAACTACTATGTAATTATTATTCTAGTACAATAACAAAGGGTGATTATAAATATTATGATAGATTTTGATAAAGATGATGTAAAAATAAAACGGATAATAAAGGTATTTGTAAGTTCTACTATTGAGATTATCAAAGAGGATGGTCTTGATGCTGTTACGGTAAGAGAAGTAGCAAAAATTTCAGGCTACAATCCTGCTACAATCTATAACTATTTTGATAATAACAGGCAACTTATTTTCTTTGCTTCTTTAAACTTTATGAAAGATTATTTCAAAGAAATTGAAAATATTATTGACCGGGATAAGGATCCTTTAGACAACTATATGCAATTATGGAGTAAATTTTGTTATTTCTCCTATAAAAATCCTAAAATTTATTATTCAATCTTCGGTGAGAATATTGATGAAGACCCAGAAGTTTTAATAGAAAAATACTTTAAACTCTATCCTGAGGACTTTAAATATTCCCCAGCCGATTATCTACCTGTCCTTACAGATTCATTTGCTGAAAATAATATTACTAAACCATTAAAGGAATGTGTTAAAAACAATTGTTTTACTTTTAAACAAGCTCAAAAGATTGATGAAGTAAATATGTTTTTCTATCAAGGCATGTTGTCTTTACTGGTTAATAAGAGGGTCTCCTATTCTGTTGAACAAGCTACTCAAAAAACTGTTGATCATATTCAACAGGTCATTAATAATGTTATTAATGAAGAAAAAGAAAAATTAAAAAAAATTGAGTTTTAATTATTTGACATAACGTATTAATTTAAAGGAGGAATTTTTATGAGAGAGGTTTATTTGGACAATGCAGCTACTACCCGATATAAACCACAAACTGTTATTGATAAAATGACAAATTTTATGACAGAACTAAACTGCAGCCCCGGACGCGGTGGTTATGAATGTGCAATACAGGCTGGCCGTGAAATCATGGATACTAGATTTCTAATCTCTGATTTCTTTAATGCTGGGGAAGTAGAAAGTATTCTCTTTACAAAAAATGTAACTGAATCCCTAAATATATTAATAAAAGGTCTTTTAAAAGAAGGTGACCATGTTGTTACTACTTCTCTTGAACATAATGCAGCCCTTAGACCTTTAAATCAATTAGAAGAAAAAAACATTATTGAAGTTAGTTATGTTCAGGCTGATAAAAAAGGTATATTAAATCCTTCTTTAATAGAAGAGGCTATTCAAGATAATACTAAATTAATTATCTTAAACCATGCATCTAATGTAACCGGTACAATTTTACCGGCTGAAGAAGTAGGAAAGATTGCTAAAAAGCACGATATATTTTATGCTTTAGATACTGCACAAACAGCCGGAGTTATTGATATTAATTTTAAAAAATTTAATCTTGACTTTTTAGGCTTTACTGGCCATAAAAGTCTATTAGGTCCCCAGGGTACAGGGGGAATGGCTATTAGTGAAAGGTTAGCCGAAGAAATGGAAACCCTAATTGCCGGAGGTACAGGTAGTATGTCTGAAACCGTCAAACAACCTGATTTTTTACCTGATAAGTTTGAAAGCGGTACTCTTAATACTCCTGGTATAATTGGACTTAAAGCTGGTATAGAGTATATAAATAAAGTAGGAATTAAATCAATACATAACCATGAAATTAGATTATTAAAGATGTTTTTAGATGAATTAAAAAATATTGATAAAATAACTGTATACGGATCAACTGATATAAATAAAAAAGTGCCTACTGTTCCCTTAACTATCAAAGGTTATGACTTGGGTGAATTAGGTTTTAAACTGGCTGAAAAGTTTGGAATTATGGTCAGATCTGGTCTACACTGTGCTCCTTTAGCCCATAAAACTATTGGCACTTTTCCCGATGGTGCTTTAAGATTTTCAATTGGGTGGCATACTACTGAAGAAGACATTGAATATACTTTAGAAACTTTAGCTAAATTATAATAAATGACAATACTCATAATTTAATATATAAATGCGGGTGATTTCATGGAAAATAAGCTGAATACAAAAGAAAAAACATCTATAGTATTTAAAAAGCTAGTACAAAGGTATAAAAAACATGATATCTCAGCTTATTCAGCCTTGATGGCTTTCTTTTTAACACTTTCATTATTTCCTTTTTTAATTATCCTCTTTGCTGTTTTAGGTCAGCTTTCTTTAGATACAAACTGGATCATCAGTGCACTTGAACTGTTTTTTCCGGCAGAAGTACATGGACTTGTCATGGAATTTATAAGACAGAACATTATTTTAAAAGACTTTAGTGTTCTGTCTTTATCTGTTATTGGTGCCCTTTGGGCTTCTTCACGAGGAATAAGGGCTTTGATGCTTTCTCTTAATATGGCTTATGAAGTAAAAGAAACTAGAAATTATTTTTTAGTTAAATTAATTGATATCTTATATACATTATTAATTATTATTGGAATAGTCTTTTTACTTACTTTACCAAATATCGGAAGAGAATTTTTAAGATATGTAGATAATTATATTACAATTGACCCTCAGATTATTGAACTAATCGGTATCTTTAAACTTACAGCCTTACCTATAACAATTGTCTTTATTATAACTACTTTATATATGCTATTACCCAATCGCAAACAAAGCTTTAAAAAGGTTATTCCAGGTACTGTCTTTACTATAGTGGGCTGGACCCTATTATCATATCTATTTTCTCTTTTCATTAACTATATTGCTAACTATTCCTTGATCTATGGTTCGCTGTCCACAATTATAATCTTAATGCTTTGGCTTTACTTTTCAAGCATAATCCTAATTCTAGGTGGAGAATTAAATTCAGTGGTAAAAGAACTGTGACTTAAATTCTTTTTAAAATTTTTAAAATTTAAGGGGTATAACCAATGAGTGATATGGTCAAACATGTAATTATTGGGGATTTGCTGGGTACTATCTCAGCTTATTTTAATAAACCAATTATAAATAACAGTGTATTTGCTTTTGGACTTGGCTTTTTAAGCCATGCTATCTTAGATTATATAGAAAATGACTATGTAGTTAATTGGTTTAATAAAAGTGAATTATTTGATGCCTTACCTTTTATTGTTTTTCAAATAACAGTAACCGCTATTTTGCTTTGGATATTTATATATAATAATAGGAAATATAGTAGTGAATATACAAATTTAAGAATAATTGCAGTAATAGGTGCAATCTCACCTGATTTAATTGATGCCCTCTATTCTGTTATTTACCCAGCTGCCTGGTATAGTGGTAAATTAATCTTTCCCTGGCATTCTTTACAGGTTGGTTCACAAAAATTTATTATGTCTATGTATACAACAATGGCTATTACAGTTATATTTATAATCGTAAGGTACTTATTTTATAAATATCTTTTTACAAAAGATTTAATATATCCCGAAGTAAAAAAACTTCACCTTGAAAAGTCTCCGGTTGAAAAAAATTTTAAAAATTAAATCTACCTTATAATCCAGTCCCTCGGGACTGGATTTATTCTTTTCTCCTCTTCTTTATAATAATCATCTAAGTAAATATATAATTTATTGATTGACATTTTGATAAAATAATTTGCAAAATCTTTACAATTTCTTTATATTAATTTTTACTTTAGCTGTTAATATATAGGTAAAGGAGTGGAGAACAATGTTGAAAGTTTTAAATTATACAATAGATATATTTCTAATTGGCTACACGCTCTACTTTCTAATTTTTGTATTACTAGGTCTAAAAACAAAAAAGAATAAAAATTTTAAAAAACCCAAAAACAAATTTGCAGTTGTAATCCCTGCTCATAATGAAGAAAAAGTTGTTGGGCATTTAATTAAAAATTTAAAAAAGTTAGATTATCCTAACAATCTTTATGATATATATGTAGTTGCTGATAACTGTGAAGACAGTACAGCAAACAAAGCTAAAAATCTGGGAGTTAATGTTTTCAAGAGATTTAATCAAAAAAATAAGGGTAAAGGATATGCTTTAAAATATGCCTTTAGACAACTTGGATTTATACAGGGCAATACTGAATATGATGCAGCAGTAGTTTTTGATGCAGATAATTTAGTAAAAGAAAACTTCTTAAAGGCAATGAATACCAGACTTTTACAAGGAGAAAAAATTATTCAGGCCTACATAGATGCAAAAAATCCAGACGATAATTGGGTTACTGCAACTTTTTCTATGATGTTTTGGATTAATGATAGATATAATCTCCTATCTAGATTTAATGTAGGGTTATCAAGTGTATTAATGGGAACTGGCATGTGTATTTCTAAAGAATCTTTAGCTGAAATAGGCTGGGATACGGTTACCTTAACCGAAGATTTAGAATATTCAATTCAGGCTTTACTTAAAGATACCAAAACTACTTTTGCACGGGAAACTAAAATTTTTGATGAAAAACCTGTTTCCTTTTATGCAAGCTGTCGTCAGAGACTAAGGTGGGGACGAGGTCAACTTTCTGTATTATTTAAGTATATTCCTAAAATGATGTTACAGGGGATCAAAGATTTAAATATAGTAAAGATAGATTCTGGTTTAAGATTAATTCAACAACCATTCTTAATGTTTTACTTTGTTGTTACCTTACTAAGAATATCATTCCCAGCTACTTTTAATTCACCTCTATTTAATCTATTTATTCGTAATATTAAAACTCTTGGTTTTATATTACCACTTATGCCTTATCTCATACCATCATCGGTTTATTTCTTAGATAATTTGTCGTTTAGTTCTTTTAAATATATAGTATTCTTTCCCATCTTTATGTACTCCTGGATATTGATTCTTTATTATGCTCTCTTTACATTGGATAATAAAAGCTGGCTACCTACTAAACATTTTAGAAATGTTAGTCGGGATGAATTACAAAAGGATCTAAACTAAGAAGTTAAAGGCAACCTCGCGGTTGCCTTTAAAATAATTAAATTGAAAGATCATTGTTTATTTCTTTATATTCTATATTTTTTTCATTATATTTATTTTCTATAATTTTTTTGATATCTTTTTTTAGTTCTTCTGTCCTTACTGACCCAAAAATACTAACTACTCCATTATCTGAAGTTACATTTACATTAGGTATACCGCGTAGGGTTGGTTGTTCATTTAGAGCATTTTTGGCTTCTTTTTGCAACAACTTATCATTATAATTTGTGCCAAAAATCATAATGATCCCTCCTTTCTTAGCTTCTAATACTATTATACTACTTTCTTCTAATAATATTAAATAATATTATTATCAAATTACTATAAATGATCTGTAAAAAATTTGTAAAATTTTTAAAGGTAAGACCAAATTAATATTGAAATATTTATATAACAGTAATTAAAAATATGGGGAGATACTATGGATTTATATAATAAAAAAATTCTTGTCATTGAAGATGATCAACATATTTTTGCAGTTATCAAAGCTATGTTTAAACAATATAAAAGTAATACTTTAATTTTAAAAAAAGATGGAGCCAGCGGTTTAAAGGAAGCCCTAAATAATAATTATGATTTAGTCCTTTTAGATATTATGTTACCCAAAAAAGATGGTTGGGAAGTATGTAAAGAAATAAAAAGTAAAAAAGAAAATTTACCAATTATTATTTTAACGGCTAAAAGTGAAGAAACTGATAAGGTTTTAGGTTTAGAGATCGGGGCTGATGACTATGTTACCAAACCATTTAGTCCGCGGGAACTAACTGCTAGGATTAAAGCTGTTCTTAGACGTTATGAAAAAATTACTAATAATAAAAATGCTGCTCTATATTTTGATAATCTCAATATGAAAATAGATCCTGATGAATACACTGTTATTGTAGCAGGTGAGAATATTTCTTTTACCCCCAAAGAATTTGAGCTCCTCTCCTATTTAGCCCAAAATATTGAACAAGTATTTACAAGGGAACAACTTTTAGAAAATATCTGGGGTTTTGAAAAACTAACTGAAACTAGAACTATTGATGAACATATCAAAAGAATAAGAAAAAAACTTAATGAATCTGAGATCAGTTTTCAACCTATAAAAACAGTTTGGGGAGTTGGGTATAAATTTTCCACCAGAAAGGAAAATAATAATGATTAAAAAGCTATTTAATATTAATAGTATCTTAGGAAGACTCATGGTTTCCTATTTAATTGTAATTTTTCTTTCCCTCGCAGTTATCGGTATAATGTTTGGTTATTTGGTTCAAAATTACTATTATGGACTAAAAGAATGGGAAGCAACCAACAACAGTCGGAGAATAGCTTCACTTGTAAGTGAAAATATTGGAGAAGCTAATATACTTTTAACTGATGATTTTAGTATTGATAGTACAAGAGCAAAAATTATCACAATTGCCCGTTCAACAAATATGGATATTGGACTTATAGACAGAAACGGTGAAATGGTTTTAAATGTACCTTCGATTGAAGCAAATCTTTCCTTAGAAAAACAGGAATTAGACCATGTTTTATCTGGTAATGCATTTACAAAAAAAATTATGGGGCCTGATTATAGGCATTTACTGATGGCTATCCCCTTAATTAAAACAGGTGACAATGATATTAAAATTGTGAGTAATCAACTGAAAGAAGATAAAAATAATGTTGTGGGAGCTGTTTTAATTCAAACACCTTTAGGTAACATCGGTGCTACTATAAACAATATTATGAAACTTATCCTCTACTCTTTTTTAGTGGCCTTAGCTGCTGCTATATTTTTAAGTATTTCATTTTCAAGAAAGATTACACATCCCATCGATAAAATTAAAGAAGCTGCTTTAAAAAGTACAGAAGGTAATGTACAAAAGGTTGAACTACCTGAAAATAGTACCGAAGAAATTAATCATCTCGCTAATACCTATAATTATGCTGCTAAACAAATTAATAAAACCTTAGAAAAACAAAGATCTTTAGAAAATATGCAAAAACAGTTTGTTGCAGATGTCTCACATGAATTTAGAGCTCCCTTGACTTCAATAAAGGGATTTTTAGAAATTTTGTTAGAACAGGACCTAAGTAAAGAAGAAAGACAAGAATATTTGAATATTATGTATAAAGATTCTCAACATTTAGAAAAGCTACTCAATGATCTTTTAGAGCTTTCTAAATTGGATACCACCAATGATTCTTTAGATAAAAAATCTACGGCTCCCAAAATATTATATGATAAAGCATTAAAATCTCTAGCTGGCATAATAGAAAATAAAAATATTGAGATTGAAAAAAAAATTGAACCTGACTTACCTGAAATAGATATTGATAGAAATAAAATGCATCAGGTTTTAATTAATTTAATTGAAAATGCTGTAAACTATTCACCTGCTAATAGTCAGATTACTTTAAAAGCTGAAAAAGCAACAGAAAATAACTTCAAAGTTAAGTTTTCTATTATTGACAATGGTATAGGTATACCAGAAGAAGAATTAGATAATATTTGGGAACGCTTTTATAAAATTGACTCTGCTCGAAGCAGGGACAATCATAAGGGAAGTGGTTTAGGATTAGCAATTGTCAAGGATATTATTAAAAAACATGCTGGTAAAATCAAGGTAGAAAGTAAAGTAAATGAGGGCTCAAAGTTTATCTTTAAAATCTAGTTATTTAAGACAAAAACATGTGAATAATTTGACATCTTGGGCCTGTGATGTTAAGATTAATAACTGTTGATAACTACAAAATAAGAGGTGAATAAAATAATGTCAGTAATTGAAAAAGCGAAAGAATTAGGTCAAGAACTTGTTGATTCAGAAGAATATAAAGAACTTAAAAGAAAAGAAAGTGCTTTATATGATGACGAGGAAGCTACTTCTTTATTAGAAGAATATGAAAATATTAATAAGCAGTTACAAATGGCACGTGCTAATGGTCAGGAAGTAAATGATGATCAACAGAAAAAAATGCAGAGTCTGCAAATGAAAATGGAAAATAATCCTTCTATTAAATCTTATATTGAAAGTCAAAAGAAATTTAATGAAGTTATGAGTTCTGTAAATAAGATAATCAATGGTTATATTACAGGCGAACAGCAAGAACAAGAAGCTGCTCAAGACCAAGGATCAAGTAATATTATAACCTAACATAAAATAGTATAATAATTATAGATGTATTAAAAGGTTCCCCGAAAAATTGGGAACCTTTTTTATTTATCTGAAATTTTTAGGCATTTAATCCAGCTAGATAACCGGTAGAAAAAGCAATTTGTAAATTAAATCCACCTGTATAAGCATCTACATCAATAATCTCACCTGCAAAGAATAATCCTCTTATTAATTTTGATTCCATAGTTGAAGGATTAATTTCATTAACTTCTACTCCACCTGCTGTTATAATCCCTTCATTAAATGAACTATAGTCTTTTATTGTATAGTTAAACTCTTTTAATAAACTAATTATTTTTTCTCTTTCTTGCGAGTTAATCTGATTTACTTTCTTTCTTAAATCAATACCGGTTCTCTTCAAAAAGATAGGAATTATTTTTGATGGTAATAAATCATCTAAAGAATTTTTAAAATCTTTATTGGCATATTTTTTAAAGTCCCTTTGCAGCCTTCTATCAAGGGTTTCATGGTCTAAAGCCGGTTTTAAATCTATGGAAAGTAAATAATTTTTATTTTTCACTTCCTTTAAATTTGAACTAGCTGACAGAATAACCGGACCTGATACACCATCTTCTGTAAATACTAAATCCCCAAAGTCTTCATAAATAACTTCACTATGAGGATCTTTTATTTTAATTGCTATATTTTTTAAGCTTAATCCTTCTAACTTTTTAGTTTCATAACTTTCATATAGTTCAAAAGGAACCAAAGAAGGATATAGTGGATTAACTGTATGGCCTAAATCCTCAGCCATTTGATAACCTTCCCCTGTAGAACCAGTTGGTCGATAAGTATATCCCCCTGTTGCTAAGATAACCGTTTTACTTAAATGAACAGTTCCATCAGATGTTTCAATACCTTTAATTTTACTATTTTCAGTTAATATTTGCTCTACTTTTTGATATTCGATTATAACATTATTCCTTCTTAAATATTTTTTTAATGTTTTAGTAACATCACTTGCTTTATCAGAAGTAGGAAAAACTCTATTACCTCGTTCCACTTTTGATCTTAAGCCTAAATCTTCAAAAAAATTAATTAATCTCTCACTATCCATAGTATAAAATGCACTATATAAAAAGTTGCTGTTATTAACAACATTTTCAATAAGGGTATTAACATCTGCTTGATTAGTAAAGTTACATCTACCTTTACCTGTAATATATAACTTTTTACCTAATTTTTCATTTTTCTCAAATAACTTTACTTTCTTTTCTCTACTACCAGCAGTACCGGCCGCCATCATGCCCGCCGGTCCGCCTCCTATTACTATAACATCATCCATTTTTTCACTCCATTTATTTTCCATACTTATTTACATATTTTTTGATACCTTCTAAAGCTTTTTTAATATTTTCGCGAGGAGTTGCCAGGTTCATACGCAGAAAACCTGCCCCACCACCACCAAACCAGTTACCCGGTTCTAAAGCAACACTATAGTCTTTTACCAATATTTCATTAATATCTTCAGAACAAGTTTCTATATCTCGAAAATCTAACCAAAAAAGATAAGTTCCTTCTGGTTTTGAATAGTTTACTTCCGGTAAATTTTCATCTAAATAATTAGCGGTATATTCAATATTTTCTTTTAGATACTTTAGTTGCTCCTTTAGCCAGGGTTTGCCCTTACTATAGGCAGCTTCCATAGCGGTAAGTCCAAAAATATTACCTGCTCCCACTAGATGATCTTTTACACTCATAAACTTTCTTCTAATCTTTTTATTAGGAATTACAGCAAAAGAAGTATGCAGCCCGGCTATATTAAAGGTCTTACTCGGCGCCATTAAAGTAATACTTCTTTTTTCTATCTCTTTTGAAAGACTGGCTGGTGGAATATGTTTATTATCTTCAAAAATGAAGTCTGCATGAATTTCATCCGATACTAATATCAAATCATTTTCTATAACAGTTTGATTTATCTTTTTTAATTCCTTTTTATTCCAGACCCTGCCCACCGGATTATGTGGATTACAAAGCAAAAACATTTCTGCCCGCTTACAGCCTTCTTCACTCTCTGGTGATATACTTGTTTTTAAGTCCTCAAAATCTATAGTATAATAACCTTCTTGATTAATTAATTGATTATTTACAATCTGTCTACCAGTATTATTGATTGTTGAAATAAAGGGAAAATAAACCGGGGTTTGAATGATTATTCCATCGCCTGGTATTGTTAGGGCGCGTATTGCTATATTAATAGAAGGTACTACCCCATTAGCATATACAATCCATTCTTTTTTTATTTCCCAATCATACTGTTCTTTAACCCACTTAATAATAGTGTTTGTCAACTTCTCAGAAGGATAAGTATAGCCAAACACACCATGTTTAACTCTTTTTTTAATTGCCTTTTTTATCTCCGGAGCTGTTTCCCAATCAGAATCAGCCACCCAAAGTGGAAGACATTCTTTTTTATCAAAGTATTGATCAGTCATATCCCATTTGATTGAATCAGTGCCGGTTCTGTCAATCTTCTCATCAAAGTTATATTCCATGGTTTTACCTCCATTTCATTATTCCGTTTCTTCATAAAAAGCAGTAAGTAGCTTTATCATTGATTCATGATCAGCTAAACCATAAAGTTCTCTTATGGAATGCATTGATAAAACTGGATTACCAATATCAACAGATTTAACTCCCAGATGCCTTAAATTCAACGGCCCTATGGTAGAGCCTCCTCTTTCATTAGAATGGTTAACAAAGTTTTGATAAGGTACCTTATTTTCTTTAGAAAGCTTTTTAATATATCCACCAGTATAACTATCAGTAGTGTATCTACGATTACTACTTATTTTTAAAACAGGACCTTTGTTAATCACTGGTTTATTAGTAGGATCATGTTTATCTGCATAATTAGGATGAACGGCATGCGCCATATCTGCTGAAACCATAAATGTATTTTCGATTATTTGTAAGTAGTCTTCTCTTGTGCCTTCTAAGGCGTAAACTATTCTTTCTAATAAATTACTTAAAAGTGGAGAATCAGCCCCCACCTCTGTATTACTGCCAATCTCTTCATTGTCAAAAAGTACTAATAATTTAAAATTAGAATCTTTGCTATTAAGTAGTGCTTTTAAACCAGCATGAGCCATTCCAAGATCATCAATTTGTCCAGCACTTAAAAATTCCTGCTCACTACCCATAATTATGGGATCTTCAGTATCTCTAAGATAAAGATCAAAGTCCAGAATTTTATCACCAGACATATTTAATTTTTTACCAATTAGATCTAATAGATAACCTTCAATATCTTCATCCTCATTTAAAGTTTTCATCATAGGTATTAGATCTTTTTGTTTATCAATTTCTTTCCCCTTATTAACATCACGATTAAGATGAATTGCTAGATTGGGAATGATCATTAAGGGGTCTTTAAAATTTATATTTATATTTTTTAAATTACCATTTTCAAGTACACTAACTCGACCGGCTAAAGTTAAAGGGCGGTCAAACCAGGTATTTAATATTGGTCCTCCATAAACTTCTGTATTTAACTTTAGATAATAGTCTTCATCTTTAAATTCAGGCTGGGGCTTTATTTTAAGGGAGGGACTATCAGTATGAGCGCCTACAATTTTGAAACCACTATCCAAATTTTGCTTATTACCAGTGGTAAAAGCTATTACGGCTGAATCATTTTTGATTACATAATATTTTTTATTTTCCTTTATGTTCCATTTGCTTTTTATATCTAACTTTTCAAAATTATTTTTTTCAAGTATTTCGACTGTTTCATCTACAACATGAAAGGGAGAAGCACCATTTTTTAGATATTCTATTAAAGATTTAGTATTCTCATATTTCATTTTTACTCTCCTTCCTTTTCATTTTTTACGGCTTCAATACCATTTAATATCGAATCAGATACTGCTTTAGCGGCCAATACACCAGTTTTATTAATATCTGCTTCTACTTGATTAGTTGTAAAAACAAATATCATATCTCCATCATACATAGTATGCACAGGATTTACGGTTCTAGCTAATCCATCATGTGACATTTCAGCTACCTTTTTTAACATTGCTTTTGATAACTTTACATTTGTAATTACAACACCTAAAGTAGTATTTGTTCCAAATAGATCCATGATTTCATTTTCTAAAATATCTTGATAGGAAATATAGCCGGACTCACCTTTTATACCTGCTATTATTTCTCCATTTGCAGGGTTAACTATATTACCAACTGCATTACAGACAGTTAAAGCTGAAACCTTAATTTCATTTGAATTACTTTCTGCATAGCCTAATCCTGATTTAGAAGCTTTATCCATACCCAATAATTTACCACAGGTAGCTCCGGTCCCTACACCTTTTGCCCCTATTGTAAATTTATTATCAGCATTACTGCAAGCATAATATCCTTCATTACTGCTCGGTCTTATACCTTTATGCTTATAATTTAAATCAAAGATAACACCGGCTGGAACTATCGGAACTTTTGCTATCCCGGTATCAAACCCAATATTATTTTCTTCTAAGTACTGCATAACTCCATCAGCTGCTGATAAACCGAAAGCACTTCCCCCGGTTAATAAGACAGCATTAATTTGATCCATGCGAGTGGTTGGTTCCAATAAGGCAAGTTCCCGACTGCCTGGGCCGCCTCCCATTACACTAACTGAACCCGCTAACGGTTTATCAAATAATGCTACTGTACAACCTGTGCCGGCTGTTTTATCAGTATAATTTCCAACTTTGACTTGAGGAAAATTATTAAGTTTTATTTCCATAAATTATCCTACTCCTTAGAAGCTAATGCTTTTATTGCATAAGCAATTATTTTAGCATTTTTATATAAATCTTCTAGACCAATATATTCATCTTTTTGATGTGCTAATTCTTCTTGACCAGGAAATAATGCGCCAAAAGCAACTGCTTTTGGAACTGCTCTTGCATATGTTCCGCCACCAATCGCAATTGGTTCGCTCTCTTCATCCCCAGTTACCTGTCTATATACTTCCATTAAATTCTGCACTAAATGGTCATCTTTCGGTACATAAAGTGATTCCTGATGGTTTTTCATTTCAAGATAAGCATCATAACTATCAATTGAATTTTTTATGCCTTCTAAAACTTCCTCTTTATTTTTTGTAACTGGATATCTAATATTAACAGTAGTCTGTACAAGATTATTTTCTAAATTAATCTGTCCAACATTAAAAATTAATTTACCAGATACTTCATCAGTCAACTCACAACCGATTCTTTCACCATAATAGTCCATACCAATTTTACTATTATAAAAATCAACAAATTCTCCAATACTAACCTTATCTAGTTCACCAAGAAAAGCCATCATTCTCGCAATAGCATTTTCTCCTTTTTCAGGCATACTACCATGAGCAGATACACCACTACTTACAATTTTAAACTTCTTATTATTTATTTTGTCTATTTCAAATTCATAGTTAGTCTTATCTGTAAAGTTTTTAAATGCTTTTTTTAAAGACTGTGCAAAATCTGTTTTTATTAAAGCTTCACAAGAATCTGGAACCATATTAGGTGCATTACCACCTTTTAGAGAAAGAACTTTATATTTAAAACCATTCTTTGTCATATCTTCTTCATCATCGATATCTAATTCATAATTAATATCAAATATTAAAATACCTTTTTCGGCATGGATAACCGGATATTGAGCATCAGGACTAAAAGCCATGTCCGGTTTGGGTTCTTTTTTAAAGTAATATTCTAAACCTTCCCAACCGCTTTCCTCATCTGTACCTAATATCAATCTAACCTTTTTATTAAGTTTAATATCACTTTCTTTTATAGCTTTTAGGGCATATAGGGAAGCAATCGCTGGTCCTTTGTCATCAATAGTACCTCTACCATACATCTTATCATCGTGTATTTCTGCTGCGTATGGTGGATAAGTCCAATTAGTACCCTCTGGTACTACATCAAGGTGACAGAGAATTCCTAACATTTCCTCTCCCTCACCAATTTCAACATGACCCGCATAGCCATCCACATATTTTGTAGGCAAACCCAGCTTTTCTGCTAACTCTAAAAACTTTCTTAAACTTTTGTCTACCCCTTCGCCAAATGGCATACCTTCTTGTGCTTTTGCTTCCACACTTTTAATTTCAACTATCTCCTGTAAAGAACTAACAATATCTTTTTTATAACTATCTACTTTTTGCTCTAATACTTTACTCATTATTTTTACCTCCTCGGTTAATAAAGTTTGCTAAAATTAATCCTGTTATAGGTACTAAAACAGGAAAAAATGTATATTTGAAATATTCAAGGGTATGTACTCCTAGAATACCCATCATCATAAGTGCATTAATGTTCCAGGGGATTAAAGGTGACAAAATCAAACCTGAATCACCTAATGATCTACCTAATATACTCCGCGGTACTTTTAATTCATCATACTTACTTCCCAACATCTTGCCTGGTAAAAATACACCTAAAAGTTGATTACAACTTAGAGCAGCAGTAATAAAGGAAGATGCCATAGTAACAGATATAAGCTGGCTTCGATTATCAATTGCTTTAATTATCTTATTTAAAATAGTATTTAAAATACCAAGTTTTTCTAAAAGGCCCCCTAATACCACTGCCAGAATAATTAAAGAAACAAGATCAAGCATACTAGCCAATCCGCCTCTGGTTAGTAGTTTATTTAATAAAGCAATATTAGTTTCACCACTAGCACCAGCATAAAGAGTATCAATTACTCCTTTAATATTTATTCCACTCACAAAAAAAGCAATAAAAGATGATAAAATCAGATTAATTATTAAATTTAAAATAGTAGGAACTCTTTTAATAGCCAATATAATGATCATTAAGGGTGGAATTAACATAAAAAATGAAATTAAGTAATTATTTATTAAACCATCTAAAAGCAGATTAATTTGAGATATATCATAAGAAAAGCCGTTATATCGATAACCTAATATAAAATAAATAATTGCTGAGAGTACAAATGGAGCCCAAAATGTCTTTAACATTTCTTTTATCATATCATGCAGATCACTTTCCGCACTATGAGCTGTAAGTATTGCTATAGAAGAGAGAGGTGACATTCGATCTCCCACATATGCACCTGAAATAATTGAACCAGCCGCTAAAGGTAGAGAAATTCCCATCCCCTGGGCAATACTAATTAAGGCCAGTCCCACTGTACTTACAGTTCCAAAGGCAGTACCAATCGCAATAGAGACCATAGATGAAAAAATGAAACTTATTACATAAAAATATTGGGGTCTTAAAAATCTTAAACCATAATAAATCATGGTAGGAACTGTTCCACTTTCAATCCAGATTCCAATAATCATCCCAATAAGCATAATTATAATAAGCACATTCCCTATTTTGGCAAAACTAGAAAACATCATTTCTTCTAGTTCATTCCATTTAAAACCCCAGTAAAGTGCTAAAAACAAGGTGAATGTTAGTTCCATTATTAAAGGAATATGAATGGGAGCATCCCATAGTAAAACAGCTAAAATTAAAAATATGATCATAGAAATAACAGGAATTATTGCTTTGTTAAAAGTTATGTTAATTTTTTTCATTTTTATCACCGAATTTTGTATAAAATTATAAAGGATTATATTTTTTATTCAAGAAGTTATTTTAAAGATAAACTAATTATTTGCATGGTTTTAGGAGGTTTGCAAGATGTATGATATTATTGAACAAAATATTAAGGTTAATCCCCTTGCTGAAGAGATTCAATTAATGGGTTCAAATAAAGATCTTATTATTCTAATTCATGGTTATACAGGTTCTCCCCGAGAAATGTCAGAACTAGGTCATGCTTTATATGAGGAATTTAACTATTCGATAATAATTCCGCGGTTACCAGGGCATGGTACTAACGCCGATGATTTTCAATCTACTGACCGAAAAGATTGGCTGCGTAAAATTTATGAATTGATATTAAATAAACAAAATGATTATGAAAATATCCATTTAATTGGTCTCTCGATGGGAGCATTAATCTCTATGTTAGCTTCTCTTCAATTTAAAATAAAAAGTTTACTTTTGATTTCTCCAGCTTTATATGCCAAAAATAAAAATATAGTTTTCACTCATTTATTAAAGTATATTAAACCTATATTTTCAAATGATTATGAAATTAATAAAGATATTAATGATCCTAATCTAATTGAACTACTTGAAGACTATGACTGTCAAGAATATTCTAAACAATTATCCGAACTTCATAAATTAATGTTAAAAGCAAGAAAAAACCTATCCAAAATAACTACAAAGATAAAAATAATACATTCTAAAGAGGATGAAGTCGTTCCTCTTAAAGCAGCCCAACAGATTTATAAAAATATTAGTTCTCTAGATAAAAGTTTACAAGTTTTTAAAAAATCCCCCCATGTTATCAATTATGGACCAGAAAAGGATAAGCTCTTAAATGAAGCAACTCATTTTTTAAAAGAACTCTGAGTTTTCTAAACTAAGTAACTTTTCTTTTAACCAGACTCCCCCGGTGTAATTCCCTAATGTTTTATCGGATTTTATAACTCGATGGCAGGGAATTATAATGGGGATTTTATTTTTCTTCATAGCACTGCCAACTGCTCTATAAGCTCCGGAATGCCCAGCTTTTTTAGCTAATCTTTTATAAGATATTACTTTGCCATAGTTTACTTCTAACAAGGCATTGTATACATCTTTTTGAAACTTTGTACCCTGAATTTCTAATGGTATAGAAAACTTTTTTCTTGTTTGATTAAAATATTCTTCTAATTGTAATATTGTTTTTTTCATAACTGCTGTTTTTACAATATTTTTTGGTTTCTTTTGTTTTTTATTAATGTATTTAATTGATATTAATTTATCATGTTTAACCGTTATTTTCAATAAACCAAGCGGTGTTTTTAAATATTGGATTTCCTTACTCATTATAGTTACCCCTTAACTTTTTTAACTTGTCGGGTAATTTGTTTTGTTTTAAAAAATATCCTATTAAATAATATGCTTCTTTTCTATTCAAAATTCTATTATCTTCAACCATTTTTTCAAAATCATTTGGTATTAAATTAACGTCAATTAGATATTCTAAATACCTATCCTCATTAATTTTTAAAACCTGATGACTGCTGGCTGCTAAAAGTAATTTATAGGCATTTGTTTTATCTAATTTATTTAAAGTTGTTAAAGTTTCCAAACTGCCTGGGACCCATTCATAAAAGATAGGTGAATTCCTTCTATGCATTCCTTTTATTAAAAGTTGACCAAATTCATATTCAGTTATAGTAGTATTTAAACCAAAATCATTTTTATATCCACCAATTATTAAACCTAAGTTAAACAGTTCTTTTAAGTAGGGATAGGTTTTATCTTTTTTAAGAAGTGGTTTGTTATCTTTATATTTTTCTAGATCAATCTCCATATATTCTTGTATCTCATGTATTAACTTTTGATTTTGATTTAACTCCTTTAGACTTATTCCATTTTTATCGGCCAAGGCTGCTGCTTTCCCGGCCGCTGCTCCACTATTCATTCTAGTTGGTATTACCCGACCACTGGCATGAGCTAATGAACTCATCCCCGTACTACGGGATACTACCATTAGATTGTGAATATTTACTGATAATAAAGAATCAAAAGGAATACCATATACCTTTGGGTTAAAGAGGACAAACCCCTGATAATCCATCTCAGAAGCCTGATAGTCCAAGGGATAAGATGCCAGGGTTATTGTATTAGCAAATATTTTATTAGCAAGTAAATCTTCCACTTTAATCATTCTCTTAGCCACTAAATGGCGAGATTCCCTTATATATAATTCTTGGGCAGGTTTTTTTAGCTTTGCCCTTTCAAATCCATTTAATCTTTCTTTTAAAAATTCCAAAACATATTTAGATTCATCTACAGCTAATTGATAGGCAGCTTCTCTTTCTTTTTTACTTAGCGGATTGTGATTAAAGATCAAAAGTGCGTTTATAGAACCATGATGGTACCCATTACTATTTTCATTAAATATAATATTTAAACCTCTTAATTTAAGATTATTATGATAAGGTTCATATATTTTGCCAATTTCCTTAAATCCATAGGCATGACTATTCTTTAAATAGGAAGGTCCATATTTATTAGCAGCAATATCTTTTTTTAAGTTTTCTATATTTATACCATCAATATTAAGAATTAAAGTCATTGCCATAAATCTGTCTTTTAAATTTAGATCTGAACCAAAAGTAAATATTTCGGCGCCAGCTTTAAAAGCCAGTTGTCCATTTTGTTCAGCATCTATAAAATAGTCAGCTTTTATTTGAAAATAGTTGCCTATTTTATCTTTTATTAAAATTCTTTTTATCTGATTATCTTCTACACATACTCTTTCTAGATTTGCACTTTTGATAACTATTACTCCCGATTCATTTATCATCTGGTTAAAAACATCAGTAGCTTTCTGATAGGTAAAACTCTGATTTTCCCCAATTCGTTTATACCATTCTGCGAAGAGTCCTTTATTCAAAATTTTACCATTATTATCAAAATTTAAATCCAGGTAGTTTAAACCACCATAAGTCATTAAACCACCTGGATTATCTCTTTTCAAGATTAAGAGAGTGGACAAACCATTACGGGCTGCACTTATAGCAGCAGTTACTCCGGCTGGTTGTCCACTATATACTACTAGATCATATTCCAAAGTAACATTACTTTGAGCTGATATTACAGGAGTAAATAATAGTAGTAGTATTATTATTGATAATAAAATACATTTCTTAAAACTTAGCATTGCCGGGTGTCCTTGGAAATGGAATTACATCTCTAATATTTTTAATACCAGAAATATACATTAAAATTCTTTCAAATCCTAAGCCAAAACCAGAATGAGGTACAGTTCCATATTTTCTAAGATCTAAAAACCATTCATATTTATCTATATTCATATCTTCTTCTTCCATTCTTTCTTTTAGGACCTCATACCTTTCTTCTCTTTGACTACCACCAATAATTTCTCCAACTTCAGGTACAAGACAGTCGACTGCTGCCACAGTTTTACCATCTTCATTTACACGCATATAAAAAGCTTTAATACCTTTTGGATAATCGGTTACTAATACAGGTTTTTGATAATGCTGTTCAGTTAAATACCTTTCATGCTCCGTTTGTAAGTCCATCCCCCACTCAACTGGGAATTCAAATTCCTGATCTGCCTCCTTTAAAATATCAATTGCTTCGGTATAAGTTATACGAGCAAATGTAGAATCTATAATATTTTTCAGGGTTTCTTTTCTACCCTCTTCAATATTTTCAGCAAAGAATTCCATCTCTTCTTCTGCTTCGTTTAATGCATATTCAAAAAGATATTTAATAAAGTCTTCAATTACATCCATCATTTCCTCTAGATTACAAAATGCCATTTCAGGCTCCATCATCCAAAATTCAGAAGCATGACGAGAAGTATTAGAATTTTCAGCCCTAAAGGTAGGACCAAAAGTATAGACATCTCCTAAAGAAGTAGCCATTACTTCAGCCTCTAATTGACCACTTACTGTTAGACCGGTCTGCTCTCCAAAAAAGTCTTCAACAAAGTTAACATTATTTTTATCATCTTTTGGTATATTATCTAAATCTAAAGTAGTAACTTTAAACATCTCTCCAGCTCCCTCTGCATCACTGGCTGTAATTATGGGAGCATGAATATATTGGAAACCTCTATCTTGATAGTACTTATGGATTCCATAAGCAATCTTATTTCTAAATCTATTTACGGTACTAAATGTTTTAGTCCTTGGTCTTAAATGTGCAATTTCTCTTAAAAATTCAAAGGTATGTTCTTTTTTCTGTAAAACATAGTTCTCAGGTGCATTTCCAATAATATCTATTTCTTCTGCTTTCATCTCTATACTTTGTTCGCGATTTGGAACATCTTCTAAATAACCTTTGATTCTAACACTACAGCCTCTATTTATATCTTCTAATTCAAAATTTGATGGTTCTAAAATTACAATTTGCAAATTTTTGACACTTGACCCATCATTTACTTCTAAAAATGCAATATTTTTAGAAACTCGTTTTGTCTTCACCCAACCTAATACAATTACATCTTCATAGGAATCAATATTACCCTGTAAAATATTACTAATCTTATCCTTTTTAAAATAATCCATTATTTTTACAAAAACCTCCTGTTTAATAAATTAAATATTTTTATACAATTCCTTATATATATTCTTGAATTTTAAACAAATCCCTTTTAATATAAGCAAAAAAATATGGGATAAGTATTATCACTTATCCCTGTTTTATCAATATTTTAATACCAAAGTTCATCTTCACTTGTTGAAACAGCAAAAACTCCTTCATTTAGTAATTTATCAACTTCTTCTCTGGACCTAATAAGTCCTCCCGCAATAAAAGGTATATCCAATTCAATAGTTAATTCCTTTAAAAAATGAGGAGCCATAAGTCCTGGTAGTATTTCCACTGCATCTGGCCTGACTTTTTTAAGGCTTTTAATACCATTTTTTATTGTGCCTGAATCTAAAACAAAGATCCGTTGAACTGTATACAAACCTTCTTTTTTGGCATATTTAATTAAATTTTTATGGGTTGTGATTATTCCATCACATAAATTATTATCAGCCAGATAGTTAACCGCTTCTCGATCGGAATTCATACCTTTCATCAAGTCTAAATGTAAAAAAAGTTTTTTATTATGTTTTTTAACACTTTCAGCATAGTCATTTAATTTATTTAGTTTTGCATTGAGTAAAAAGACACCAAGAACTTTACTGTATAAGGCTTTTTCCAATCTTGTGTCATCACTTAAACCTGCTATCACTTTAAAGTCTTCGAAATATTCTTCGAGACTTTCTTTCAATAGTCAAACCTCCAATTCTTTATCTATATTTCGGGTTGCCACTATATCTACACCGGTATCAAGTATATTCTCAATAAGCACGTCACCAATTTTTATAGGAGCTTTTACTTTTGTTTTTGCAATAACATCCATTGCTTTAATTAATAATGACTTGGGAATAGGTTTGGCTGTTTTAACGGGTACTAATGGGAATTCTCCCTTTTTTACTCTTATAGTTGAAGGGAGTATTCTTGTTGGATTTTTATATTCATTAATAGCATATTCGCGTCCGGTTGGACATTCATAACCTTCTACATTTACTATTTCATCATCTTCTACTTCTACTGTAACACGACATCCTTTCGGACAACCCGTACATATTATATCATTTTTAGCCATTATTTTCACCCACCTTTTTTACTATGGAAACTTTTATCTCTTCCATCTCATCTTTAACTAAAGCGGCCGGCAGATTTGCGGTTACCATTTCACCGGGCATCACAATCTTTTTAGGATAACTTATAATCTCTTTATCATTATTTGAAAATTTAACTTCAACATCTTCCATCGGTTCGGTTACTCTCATAAAAACTTTTACAAACCTTTTATCACCAAAAGTATATTCTATAGTTTGGGGCACAGTATATGTTACATTTTTATCAGGAGTAATTTTAATTTTTTGTTCTCTTTTTTCTAGTTTATTATTTATATAATCAGCCGCTGCTTTCCCTGCAATTTCGGCTTCTTCAGAAACCCAATCTACTAAATCATGTACATGTAATACATTGCCAGCTGCATATACTCCTTCAATATTTGTTTCTCTATTTTCATTAACAAAAGTACCACCAGTTACAGGATGTAAATTCAGTCCCATTGATTTGGAAAGTTCATTTTCAGGTATTAAGCCTACTGATAAGAGTAAGGTATCACACTCTATCCATTCCTCGGTTCCCTCGACTGAATTAAAATCTTCATCTACCTGAGCAACTTTAACTCTTTTTAATCTATCATCACCTTCTATTCGGGTAATGGTATGTTGTAATTTTAAAGGAATATCAAAGTCATCTAAACACTGTACTTTATTTCTAACCAGTCCAGAAGAAAAAGGCATAATCTCTAAAACTGCTTTTACATCTGCCCCTTCTAATCTCATTCTTCTGGCCATAATAAGTCCAATATCTCCAGAACCTAAGATTACAACCTTTTCACCCGGCATATAGCCCTCAATATTTGTATATCTTTGGGCAGTTCCAGCTGATAGAATACCAGAAGGGCGATCACCTGGAATTCTAATATTCTCTCTTGTACGTTCTCTGCAGCCCATGGCAAGCACAATGGTTTTACCTTTTAACTTTAAAACACCTTTTTGTTTATTTAAGGCTGTAATTTCCTTTTTATCATTAACATCTAAAACCATTGTTTCAGTTAATACTTCTATCTTTGAATCATCTAATTGGTCAATAAATTCATAAGCATATTCAGGTCCGGTCAACTCTTCTCCAAAATACTCTAATCCAAAGCCATTATGAATACATTGAGGTAATATTCCCCCGATATATTCATCACGTTCTAAGATAATTATATTCTCCATACCATTTTTTTCTGCTTCTAAAGCAGCTGCCATTCCTGCAGGACCAGCTCCAATAACTATCATATTATATTCTTGCATTTACTGATCACCCACTTTACTGTCTTCTTCAATTTCAGCGAGTATGAGTTCCTTTGATCTAGCTTTTAATATTTTTGAGCCTTTACCTTTTTTTGTTACTTCTAACGGATCTATCTTTAAATGATTTGATAAGATTTCTAATATACGAGGCCCGCAAAAGCCAGCCTGACAGCGTCCCGAACTAGCCCGAGTCCGTCTTTTTATAGCGTCAATTGTTCTTGCAGGCACCGGTCTATTAATAGCATCAATAATTTCGCCTCTACTTACATGTTCACACCGACAAACTATCTCCCCATACTTCTCATCTTGTTCAACAATTTCCTGCCACTTTTCTACCTCATCGTTTTCTTCATAATGATGATAATGAGGGTATTCAGGATTTTCTCCCACAAAATCTTTCTTTTGACCTATTTCAAAATTATTCTTTTTAACATATTGTTTAGTCATTTCAACTACTTTATCAGCAATTGCCGGAGCTGAACTTAAGCCCGGTGATTGAATACCTACTATGTTTATTAAAGCCTTTTTATTATTAGAAAAGTCGATATGGAAGTCTTCATTAGGTAAAGCTGCCCTTAAACCAGAAAAAGAAGTTATTACCCCACTTTCTGGAAGAGAAGGTACTAGTTTCTTGGCTCCTTTAAATACTTCCTCTAATCCTTCAGAAGTAGTAGAAAAATCATCTTTATCATTTATTACATTAGCATTTGGTCCAATAAGTAAGTTACCATGTACTGTTGGTAAAACCAATATTCCTTTAGATGTTTCAGTCGGCATTGGAAATAAGGTATGGTTTACTAAACCTCCATGTACTTTATCAAATAAATGGTATTCTCCTTTTCTCGGGTGAATTTCAAATTCATCACCGGCCATTTTAGCTATCTTATCAGAATACAAACCAGCCGCATTAATTATTAGATCTGCTTTAAATTCCCCTCTATTTGTAAAAACACCTTGTACTTTATCATTTTCAATTATTAGATCTTTAACTTTTGTGTTGAGTAATACTTCAGCCCCATTTCGGACTGCATTATCTGCATAACCAATTGTTAATTCATAAGGGGAAATTATACCAGCTGTAGGAGCATATAATGCATATTGAGCATCTTCATTTATATTCGGTTCTTTTTCTAATATTTCCGGTCTGTTCAAAATTTCAAGACCTTCAATACCATTTTGTTCTCCATTAGCTTTTTTCTCTTTTAATTTTTTTAAATCTTTCTCATCAAAACCTACTACTAATGAACCATTACGTTCAAAAGGTACCTTTAAATCTTCACATAATTTATCAAAACTAGGGTTTGATTTAACATTCATAAGACCTTTTAAAGTATCAAAATCAGCATTATAGCCAGCATGGATAATGCCAGAGTTAGCTTTACTGGTTCCATCTGCTACATCAGCTTCTTTTTCAATTAATAATATTTCAACTTCATATTTTGATAATTCTCTTGCAATAGCAGTTCCTATAACACCTGCACCAATTACAATTATTTTCATTTTACCATCTCCCATTTACGAGTTAGCTTCTTTTAATAATTCTAAGGCTCTCAGAGGATAGTCTGTAATTATGCCATCTACATTACAATTAATCATTTTCTTTAAATCATAAACATTATTTACTGTAAAGGTATTAACTTTTATTCCTTTTTTTTGACAACTATCAACTAATTCTTTATCTATTAGTTTATAATATAGGTGTAGATAATCAACTCCTAATTTTTGGGCATATTGCCATGGTTTATATAGTTTCGCATATAACAAGGCAGCTGTTTTAACTTTATTATTTAAATCTTTTATGATCTTTAAGGAATCATGATTAAAAGAAGAAATTAAGACTTGATTATATAAATCCATATCTTCAATACTCTCTAAAATTCTTTTTTCTATTCCTTCGTTTATTCCATAACCTTTTTTAATTTCAATATTAATTATATCTAAATCTTTAACTACTTCTAATGTTTCTTTTAAAGTAAGTATAGTTTGATCTTTAAAACGTTGATCAAAATAACTACCAAAATCAAAACTCTTTAATTCCTTTAATGTATATTCCATAACATATCCATTATGATTACTTGTTCTATCTATTTTTTCATCATGAATAACTACTACTTCTTTATCAGCCGTTAAATGTACATCTAATTCAACTCCATCCGCGTTGTCCTTAACCGCTTGTTTAAAAGAATAACCGGTGTTTTCAGGAGCTGTATTAGATGAACCTCTATGGGCAATTATTTTTGTTTTCACTATTCTCACCTCTATAACATTTCAGTAATTTTAACTACAGAATCTAATATGTAATCAGGATTTATTTGAGAATTTTTTAAATCAGTTTGTTTTGTTTCCCCGGTTAAAACCAATATACTATTTATACCACTTTGCTTTGCCATCTTGATATCAGTATATAGTCGATCACCGACCATACTTATATATTTCTTATCTATATTATACTTATTTGATATATAATTTACCATTAATTTAGATGGTTTACCTACTACAATTGGTTTTTGACCGGTTGATGTTTTCAAAAGATTTATTATAGAGCCACAGTCCGGCATCGACTTACCTTCCGGCAGTGGACAGACTTTATCCGGATTTGTAGCATAATATTTAACACCTTTATTGATTAGATAGTGAGCATCCCATAATTTTTGATAGGTTAAAGTGGTATCAAATCCTACAACTAAAGAGTTAATGTCTGCCTCTCTATTTTTAATTACTTTAAAACCATAATCTTGAAAAACCCTTTCTAAAGAAGGTGTACCTACTACATATACATTATTTTCATCTTTTCCTTTGATCTTTTTTAAATAAGCAGCCGTAACCTCACCTGCATTAACTATTTTATCTTTAGTAACTTCTATACCTAATTTATTTAATTTTTTTTGGTAGTCTTTAGAATTTTTTGATGAATTATTAGTTAAAAAGATATAATCTTTACCTTTTTCATCCAATTTTTTTATAAAATCAAGTACACCATCAATTAGATTATCTCCTAGATAAATTGTTCCATCCATATCAAATATAAATAATTTAGTATTTTTGATTTTACCCATTATATGAAAGCTCCTTTATTAAATATTATTTTTCTGGCTCTATTAAGCCCTGTACAAAACTTCTCTGTAAGTAAAGAATTACTCCTAAAGGTGGTAACATTGTAAATATAACTACAGGCATAATTTGATTCCATTTGGGTAAAGCAGTACCACCTTTTGGAATCACTGCTTCTATTCCTAATTGTACAACATTCATAGAAGGGTTTGTAGTTATAATCAAGGGCCATAAGTATTGATTCCAAGCCCAAATAAATAATATAACAAATAGGGCAGCGATATTAGTTTTTGCAATTGGTATTAATACCTTAAACAAGAAGGTTAAAGGGCCGCCACCGTCTACAATTGTTGCTTCAGCTAGTTCGCGAGGTACTGACATGAAGATCTGCCTCAATAAAAAGGTGCCGGTAGCAGAAGCAATCATCGGGAATATCAAGCCTTGATAAGTATTAATCCACCCAAACGAATTAACAACTTCATAAGTTGACATTATCCGAACAGGTACAGGCATCATTAATGTTAGTAAGGTAATGAAAAATATAAAATTTTTAAAGCGAAAATCAAAATATACAATTGCAAAAGAAGTTAATACTGAAAGAATTATCTTCCCAACTGTAGTAAATAAAGCAAATATTATACTGTTTAATAAAAGCCGGCCTAAGTGAACACTGTTCCAGGCATGTGAATAGTTATCCATAATATTAGTACCCGGAATTATTTTGGGCGGCATTGAAAATACCTCTTTGAAACTTATAGAACTAATCACAAAGGTATAATAAACAGGAAAAATCACAATTAATACTAGCAGAATTAATAATATGTGGTTAATAATTCTATGTTTTTTACGCATAATGGACCTTCCCTTCTAAAAATCTAAATTGGATAGATATAATACCTATAACAATCGCTAGTAATATTACAGATTGAGCTGCAGAAAGACCCGGAACTAGGTTAATAAAACCATCCTTATAAGTTTTATAGACCATAATTTCAGTCATACCCGAAGGCCCACCCTTTGTTACAGTATGTATCAATCCAAATGTTCTAAAAAATGAATAAACTAAATTCATAGTTAATAAGAAAAATGTCGTAGGTGTTAAAAGTGGAAAAGTAATTTTAAAAAACTTTTGAAAACCGCTTGCTCCATCTAAGGCAGCTGCTTCTCTTAAAGAAACAGGTACAGATTGTAAACCGGCAATATAAAAAGCTATATTATAGCCTAACATTCTCCAAGTAGCAGCAATTATAATTAATATTAAAGCATGTTGGCCATTTAATATCCAGTCTAATTTAAATGGTAAAATACTATTCATTATTCCGTAACTAGGATGCATTATAAACATCCAAATTGCACCGGCAACAGCAGGTGATAATGCATATGGCCAGATGAAAAGCGTACGATAAACTGTTAACCCCTTCATAGCATTATTTACTAATACACTTATAAATAATGATAAAGCCAAACCAATAATAGTAACTCCAGCCGCAAAAATAAGACTCACTAGCAGAGTTTTTAAATAATCAGGTGAGGAAAAAAGATCACCAAAATTTTGTAGTCCCACAAAAGTTTTATTCCCACCAAATATAGAAGATCTAAATACACTCATTTCTAATGATTTATAGGTAGGATACAAAATAAAAATAGTAACAATAAAAAATTGCGGTAAAACTAAGAAATAAGCTAACTTATTATTTTTGAATTTATATTGCCCCATAAACTTCCCTCCATTATATTACCCAGCCCCCATTAAATGAGGACTGGGATTAATATATGTTCTAGATATAAATATTACTGAACATTAGCCTCAATATATCTTTTTAATCTTTTATTACTCTTTTGTACTGCATCATCTAATGCTTTTTCAACAGTTTTATTACCTGAGAAAATACTTTCTATTTCAGATAATACAATTTCTCTAATTGCAACAAAATCTCCTAGTCTTAATCCATCAAATTCACCGGTGTCAGTTTCAATATTTAACTGGTTAAAAGCTGTGGCATGATTTGGATTTTGTTCAAACCAACCTTGTTCATCTAATTCATTAACTGCAGATTGGGTAACTGGTAGATAACCAGTTTGTTTATGCCATCTTACTTGTTGGTCTACAGAAGCAATAAAATCTAAAAATTCTGTTACAGCTTTATACTCTTCTTGACTGTGACCTTTATATACCCAAAGAGTAGCTCCACCAATTAGTGAATTACCTTGAGGTAAACCTTCTTTATGAGGAATAAATCCAGAACCTATTTCAAAGTCAGCCCCTTCTTTAAAGCCACCTAAGTAGGCAGTAGAAGTAATTATCATACCAGTCTTACCTGTTAAGAAGGCAGGATTAGGTGTTCCTTCTCTACCTTCATAAGTGAAAATGTTTTCAGACTGCCATTCTTTTAATTGTTTAAATAGTTCAACACCAAAATCACTATTAATCTTTAATTCGGTAGCATGACCATCATATCCATTATTGTTATTTGTAATTGGTTTTCCATGCCAGGTAAACATATTTTCAGCTAATACCCAAGAAGGCCATCCAACTGTAAGAGCATTGTTTACAGCTCCGCTTTCCACAAGTTTTTTGCCATATTCTTCAACTTCTTTAAAGGTTTTTGGAGGTTTATTTGGGTCTAAACCTGCTTCTTCAAAGGCATCTTTATTATAGAATAAAAATGGCGTTGATGAGTTAAATGGTAGGGAATACAGATTTCCATCTACTGAATAATATGCTTTTAATGGTCCAATAAAGTTATCCCAATTAATTTCAACATCGTTTTCTTCAAATAACTGATAGACTGGTTTAATTGCATTACTATCTAATAAAGTTTGGGTACCTACTTCATAAACCTGAACAATATGAGGTGCATTACCAGTTCTATAAGCTGCTATTGAAGAAGTGAGAACTTCTGAATAACTACCTTTATGCACAGGATTTACTTTAATATTAGGATGTGATTCATTAAAATCTTCTACAAGACTTAAAGTAACCTCTTGAATATTTCCGGATAATGCATACCAGAAGTCAATTTCAGTTTCCTGTGACTGGCCAATAGTTGCAAATGAAAATACAAAAACTAAAAGTAAAGATAAAACTAAATATTTCTTCATTTTATGTCCCCCTTTTTATTTTTAAACATTCTAAATTATACCCTTCAGCTTTAATTTTTAAAGATCACCCCCATATTTTAGTATACTGTCATCATAAACACATTTTGCATGAAAAATAATGAAATGTATGAAATAATGGCAGATGTAATCGGTGTTATTATCCATCCTAAACCAATATTTCTAAGTACAGCCAAATTAATATTTCTTCCACCTTTAGCTAAACCAATCCCAATTACAGCCCCCACAACGGCCTGAGAACTAGATACAGGAACTAAAGGAAAAGATGGTAACCCCATACTTGTTAACCACATCTTTAAACTTTCAGACGCAAACAAGAATAGGACTGTTGAACTAGAAAGTACAACTATTAAAGCAGCAATCGGCGAAATTTTATATATGTTTTTGCCTACAGTCATCATTACTCTTTTAGAATATGTAAATACTCCTACGGAAATCGCTATACCTCCTAATAAAAATAGCTGTTGAGTACTAGTTAAAGTAAATAAACCACCAATACTTAACGGGGGCAAGTTTATTGAAGTAGTAAAAACTCCCATCACATTTGCTATATTATTAGCTCCTAAACTGTAAGCACCAAAGGCACCTACAATTATTAACCCAATTCTAGTATAATGATCTAATTTAAGTAAATGAATTTTAAATTTAAATATTGTTTTATTTAATATAAAGAAAAACAAGGCTGCAAAAAAAGCAGAAAGAACTGGACACAAAACCCAAGTACTAACAATCTTTGACAAAACACTTAAATCGGTACTCATATTTGCAAATAAGTTCCAACCTATTATGGCTCCAACTATTGACTGCGAAGTTGAAACCGGTAAACCCCAATTTGTCATCCAAAAAACAGTTAAAGCGGCTGCTAGTGCTACAATAAAAGCACCTGGTAATCTATTAACTCTACCCAAAGCTCCTAAGGTGTGAGAAGCTCCCATTCCACTTATGACAGCACCGATTATTACGAACACACTTATAATTATTGCTGCCGTTTTAAATTTAACCATTTTAGTTCCTACAGCAGTACCAAATAGATTAGCTGCATCATTTGCCCCTAAAGACCAACCTAAAAATAATCCACTCGACATAAAAAGTAGGGCATTTATCATATTATCAACTCCATGTTATCTAAATTCTCCTTTTTATTGCTGCTACTGATGCTCTTTCACTAATCGTTTCAGCCCTATCTGATATTTCTGTTATCTGTTCAACAAAATAACGTATGTGTACTTTTTTACTAAAATCATCTAAACTAATATTTTTAAATACTTTCCTTTTTATTCTTTCCTCTATTTTGTCGGCTTCATGTTCGTAAAAATGCACTTTATTTACATACTCATTGACCATTGAAATATTATTGAAATAAGCCCTTATACATCTTATTAATACGTCGACAGATTTTTTTACCATTTCTATCAACTCAGAAAAATCATTTTCTAAACTATCAGGTATATAGGGACCTTCTATTGAAAATTGTAATAAAAGTTTTTTAATATGATCAACAATATTATCAATGTTTTCTAATAGTGATAATACATCTCCTCTTGCTTCTGGTATCAACATATATTTATATAATTTATATTTAATATCTTTTTGAAAATCATCAGCCGAATTTTCCAACTTATTAATTTCATCTAAAGAATCTTGAAAGGCTTCAATATTTCCTTTTACATAATTTTTACTGTCACGTTCAAAAACCAGATTAGAATTACTAACAACTTCTAAATACTTATTAATATTATTTTCTAGTTCTTGAGCATGGTTTTTAAATAAGCTTTTCAAATTAATCTACCCCTTTTTGGAAAATAAAAAACCCTATTTAATGCATGCCAAAATTGCCCATAGATATTCTCTATAGTTATACATTAAATAGGTTCTCTTTTCTCTAACCTCAAATATTTATTTTTTAGAAATTATAAATTACTAACCACTTTATTTAACCTTCTATATAATAATTTCTATTTAGATTAAAAAATTCCTTCTTAATTGATAAGAATTTACTATTTAAATTTTTAAAACTTTTCTTGCAGTTTCAACTGCAGTGTAAATATTTTCTTCAGGGGTATCTTTGCTGATATTGCAAAGATACAAGGAAAATTTATCTATTTTCTTACCCTCTTTAGCATATTCAACAACTCTTTTTTCAATATCATGTTCATTACCACTACTTAATATCTTAGCTCCAATACCAAAAGTAAGATCCATATCTTTACTTTTTACAAATTCAGTAATATACTCTAGATCAATCTTTTCTAAATCAGGATCCTGAACTCTTAATAGACCGTTATTAGGGGAAGCCTTATGTTTTAATTCTAAGAATCTGTCCAAATCATTTACAAAACTTTCCCCCCACCAGTTTACCACTCCTACATTTTGTCCACAAGCTTTTTTCAAACGTAAAATATATGGTAATACAAATTCTTCTAATAAATCTAAAGTTAAATTTGGTGGAGAGGCTAAAGCATCAGCACCCAGGGCAATCTCCCAATCTGTAATAATTTCTTTTTGATATTCAATCCAGGGAATTAATAAATATTCTGTTATCATCTCCATAAGTTTATGAATTTTTTTAGGTGAGGTATACATCTCTGTCACTAGCTTTTCATATCCATAAAGAGCCACTGCTAAACTAAATGGAGCACAAAACTGTAATGGAGGTGTTTTTTTAAATTTATCTTTAAATCTCTGTAAAGCATTAATCACAAAGGGCATTCTACCAGATTCACCAATATTTACTTTTTTTAATTTTTCATAATCATCTTCACTTTTAATTAAAAAATCTTTTTGATTTGTTTGTGGTGAACTATCTTTAAAGTATATTAATTCTTGACCTGCCGCTTGTGCTTCAATATTGTATACATCATAACCTAACCCTGGTTCACTAAAATTATATTTCTTATATATTTCTATAATACCATCTACTAATAATTCACTGTTTGTATAAAGTTCTCTACCCTCACTCTGTTTTATTTTTAAAACATGTTCATGCATTTGTGCTGTAATTTTATTAATCTTTGACACCACCCCTAAACAAAATTAAGACCTTTTAAACACATAGTACTACTATCTGTGTTTAAAAGGTCTCTATTCTCTACCCTCAAATATTAAATTGTTCAAAAATTTATACTACTTATATTCTATACTAATTTGAAAAATCCTTCTTTTAAATAAATATTTAATCTCTAGACCAATATAAGGCAGTATCAATAGCCTTTAACCAACCCTTATATCGTTTACTTCTTTCATCTTCAACCATTTCTGGTTCAAATACTTTTTCTACTTTTCTTTTTTTCATTAGATCATCGAGGTCATTCCAAAAGTTAGTAGCTAAGCCAGCAAGATATGCTGCTCCTGTTACAGTAGTTTCTGTATTTACAGGACGCTCTACTTTAGTGTTTGTCATATCAGCTAAAAACTGCATTAATAAATTATTAGCTGAAGCACCCCCATCAACCTTTACTTCCTTTAATTTCAAGCCCGAATCTTCTAACATCGCTTGTATTAAATCTTTACTTTGATAAACCAGTGCTTCTAAAGTAGCTCTCACAATATGGTTTTTACTACTTCCACGAGTAAGACCTACAATCGTACCTCTAACTTCTGGATTCCAATAGGGCGCTCCTAAACCTGTAAAGGCTGGTACAAAATATACTCCATCAGAACTTTCTACTTTGCCCGCAAAATATTCGGAATCAGGCGCTTCATTTAATAAAAACAACTCATCTCTAAGCCATTGTATAGCAGAACCTGCATTAAATATACTACCTTCTAAGGCATAAGTTATTTCCCCGTCACACCCCCAGGCAATAGTTGTTAGTAAACCATTTTCAGAATAAACAGGTTCATTACCAGTGTTCATTAATAGAAAAGCACCTGTTCCAAATGTTATTTTTGTCATACCTTCTTCATAACAGCCTTGTGCAAAAGTAGCTGCCTGTTGATCTCCTGCAATTCCTGCAATTGGAATATGCTGTCCGAAAAATACATTTTTATCTGTATACCCATATATTTCACTGGATGATTTTACATCTGGTAAAATATAGGAGGGAACTTCCATAATATCTAAAAGTTCTTGATCCCATTTTAATTCATGGATATTATATAACAAAGTTCGAGAGGCATTAGAATAATCAGTAACATGGACCTTACCATCGGTTAATTTCCAGATTAGATAGGTATCAATTGTACCAAATATTATTTTATTCTCCTCTGCCATCTTACGGGCACCTTCAACATTATCTAATATCCACTTAATTTTTGTACCTGAAAAATATGGGTCCAAAAGTAAACCAGTTTTATCTCTAAAAAGATCTTCATACCCTTCTTCTTTTAAATCCTTACAAATATCAGATGTTCTTCTACACTGCCAGACAATCGCATTATATAATGGTTCACCTGTATTTTTGTCCCAAACTACTGTTGTTTCTCTTTGATTAGTTATTCCAATTGAATCAATCTCAAAAGGTTTTATCTTAGCTTTTTTAATAACATTATTAATTACTCCAAGCGTAGAGTTCCAAATTTCTTCTGGGTCATGTTCAACCCAACCTGGTTTTGGATAGTATTGAGTAAATTCCTTTTGAGCTTTTTTTATAATATCACCATTTTTATCATATAATAGGGCCCTGGTAGAAGTAGTGCCCTGATCAATAGCAAGAATATACTTAGACAAGGTAAGTTCCCTCCTATTTTCTTTTTTTTATCTGAAATGTCTCAAGAAAACTCCATCCTAATCTTGTTTTTGATTAGGTTGGAGATGAATTGAGACGGTTTTAACTTACAAAGCATAAGCCCTTTCTATATTTCAATAATTCTACATCTTTAACATTTGAATTAATCGTATTACCTTCATTATCTTTCATTCTAACCCACTTTCCGTAGTTGAACATACCTTT
>Ga0209925_1000028_pt1 | contig 63341 bp, 46 predicted proteins | sample SalPonR2_A_D1_MG_FD_185702 | JGI IMG/M metagenome (GOLD analysis project Ga0209925, IMG submission 185702) | Salt pond soil microbial communities from South San Francisco under conditions of wetland restoration - Salt Pond MetaG R2_A_D1_MG... ... | reverse complement strand
TGCGTTGCGCTGCATTTCTCGGAATTTCACGTACTCCTATGTACGCTGCATTCCTCGAAATTTGCGTCGCCTTGATCTTGAACTTTTTTCTTTGCCATCTAAAATAGACTTTTTACGAGATCGTCACGTTTGAATATTTAAAATTTTTATCTCCAGACTGTAATCCCCTTTTTTCGGGCCCGCATTTATCGTCACATTGGATGATACATAGCCGGTTCCGGAAAATATGGCCATTGGCGAATAAAATATCATGCCCGTAAGCTGATCACCAACGCTTAGGCTTTCAATGAACTGCTTGTCCTTTTTGGAGACAAGCATTTTTAAGTATTTCCCCGCCTGAAAGCTGATCTCCAGCTCAACCGTCTCCCCTTTTCTCGATCCCCGCGGCAGCGTAAACCGAGTGGAATTGATATCTAGGATGTCCTGATCCTCGACCTCGGATTCCGGTTCAAGGTTTTTCTGGATCTTATCGGATGAAATCTTGGTATCCAGCCCCGATTTTTTTACCAGATCCTCAAAGTAGGACCGAACCCCGTTGACCTCATCAAGCGACAAAACACTGCCCACCATCCATTGCTTTACCCGGCCCAAGGCCTTGTCGACTTCGCCCTGCTGAATCCAGCACCAAACAATATTCTTGGCCGCTTCGGCTCTGAGGGGCGCTTGGGGAAGCAGCCGGGTAAATTCCTCTATAGCCTGCTCATACTGACCGAATCGGGCCAAGGCCAGGGCACTGGCCATTGAAGAGGACCCTTTGGACTCGGGGTCATCTTCGGTAACCATTTCCTTTATGACGGATTGCGCCTCTTCAGAGACTGTCGGCGGCTTCGGCACAGAGAGCTCAGTTTCCATCTGAGTATAGAGTTTATCGATTTTATTGGTGATTTTGTTTAAGAAGCTGTCTTTGTTTTTAACGTTTTGGGTGGATTCAATCAACTCCTTAACGCGTTTATATGTGTCCAAAGCCTCGTTTAGCAGTCCTTGGGATTTGTATAGCTCGGCTTCTTTAATCAAAGACTTGACTTTTTCATTAAACTTCATCTTCGCCTCGGGCTGCAAGTCTATTCCGCAAAAAAATCCGTCTCCAAGAAAGACAGGCTTCTTTCTCCGGAGATTAACGGATTAAACGCCAGCTTCTATAGAAATATCGGCTACTGTTTAAATGCTAAATATTGTTCGTTTATGTTAGCCGTAATTGAACTGTTTCTCAAGAAAATTCTTTATCTATCGACATTTAAATTCAAGACGGACAAAATAAGGCTTATTTTTAAAGCTTTTATAAAAACGATGTTTTAAAAAACCTTTATTTCATAGGTATTCCATCAAGTCATTTTGCTGATATGCCGCACGCGATCCTGTTTCCTCCTGAGATGAGCGATAAAAACAGCCCTCACATACCTATAGTCGTAACCCCCTTGTCATCATAACACGTCTTAAAGTCAAATTCCGGATAATTTTGTGGCCGCCCCCACGAAAAAATCGGGGGGACAAATGATCGTGACGGGCAGTATTCCTGGGTATCAAGGGCATCCTGAAACAAATGAGCGGCCAGATAAAAACAAACCACGCGTTCGGTGTATCTCCAACCCGTTTATAACAATTTAGGTTTGATGGCTTCGTAAAAAGCGATTTATTCCGCTGGTGCGGTATTTTTGCAGAAAAGTAACTTGCGACCGTCTTACTCTTACGCTTACTCTTGCTCCAAAAAATGGGCACAAGTTCCTTAAAAGTAACTCCCCCGGGCCGCGGGCCGGGACCGAACCTAAAAGTAACTTTTGCTCTATGCTTAAAGGCACTGAGACGATTCATCCAATTTTGTCATTTCGAGCGGCAGCGAGAAATCTTTAGCAATCAAGATTCCTCGTCACTTTCGCTCCTCGGAATGACAGAGAGCTAAGCTTCTGGAATATTAATATATATTTTCAAGTTACTTAGAAAAAGTCCAATATCTGTGTGGCGCTGCATTCCTCGCAATTTGCGCGCCCCCCGATCTTAACTGGGGCTTGAACTTTTTTCTTTGCCATCCTAAAATTGATGGCTTCGTAAAAAGTCCAATATCTGTGTGGCGCTGCATTCCTCGCAATTTGCGCGCCCCCCGATCTTAACTGGGGCTTGAACTTTTTTCTTTGCCATCCTAAAATCGCTTTTTACGAGATTGTCAGGTTTAAGTTTTACAAGCTATTCAGTAAATCACGCATTCGCCGAACAGGTACGTCAATTCTTTACCCTTTACGTCACCTATTGTCAAGCCTTTAAAACAAAAACGGAATAAATCAGGAAGGATATAGGTCCCCCCCGCTGACTTTTGTATTGACACGAATCGGTATACGCCATAGCCTGTTAAAATATTGAATACAAGAGGTGAGTTCGCTATTACTGGCAGTCTTGTAAAAAACCATCCTAAAATTGACTTTTTACGAGACCGTCATCGTTATTGATTCATCATTTATAAAGAGGAGATTGCAATGAATAAAAAAGTGACGGTTATCGGAGCCGGAAATGTAGGGGCAACAACAGCCCAGCGGCTTGCCGAAAAAGAGCTCTGTGATGTGGTCCTAGTCGATATCGCCGAAGGCCTTCCCCAGGGAAAGGCGCTGGATCTCCAAGAAGCGGCGCCGATTGAAAAACATGATGCGGCCGTTACAGGCAGCAACGGTTACGAGGCGTCCGCAGGTTCGGATATAGTCATCATCACCGCCGGTATTCCCCGTAAACCCGGAATGAGCCGGGATGATCTGTTAAAAACCAATACCGATATCATGACATCGGTTTCAGCTGAAGCGGCCAAGCACTCCCCGGGGAGTATACTGATCATCGTCAGCAACCCCCTGGATGCCATGTGCCATGTGGCCATGGAAACCAGCGGTTTCCCCAAACACCGCGTCATGGGGATGGCAGGCGTCCTTGATTCTGCCCGGTTCAGGACATTTATTGCCATGGAGCTAAACGTCTCTGTTGAAAATACGCATGCATTCGTTCTGGGCGGTCACGGCGACACCATGGTCCCCCTACCAAGATTTTCTACGGTTGCCGGCATTCCCATTACGGAATTGATGGCCAAAGAACGAATCGACGCCCTTGTGGATCGAACGCGTAAAGGCGGCGGGGAAATCGTGGGGCTTTTAAAATCCGGCAGCGCCTTTTATGCCCCGGCATCAGCAGCCGCAGAAATGGCTGAGGCGATTTTGAAAGACAAAAAGAAAATTCTGCCCTGTGCCGCCTACCTAGAAGGCGAATACGGGATTTCGGATATTTTTATGGGCGTGCCGGTCAAGCTCGGCACAAAGGGGATTGAAGACATCATTGAGATTGAACTGAGCGAATCCGAAAGAAGCGATCTTAATGGTTCAGCCGATGCGGTCCGAAGCCTCATGAAAGAAATCCGGCAACTGGTATAATCCGTCATTCTTCGGCATTCAGCGTTTTCTGAATATTCTCGGCTGCCCGGCGGCTCATGCCGGGCAGCCCGGCGAGCTCCTCGACAGAAGCGGCCTTGAGTCTTCGTATACTTTTAAAATGCCTGAGCAAAACCGCTTTTCGCTTCTCACCGATATACTGGATGCCGTCCAGACGCGAACGCAAAGCCGTCTTTGTCCGTCGCTGACGATGGTAGGTAACGGCATAGCGATGCGCTTCGTCCCGTATCCGCTGGATAAAATACAATACCTCTGTATGGGCGTTCAGGTTTAACGGATTCCGGCGTCCGGGTATGTAGACTTTATCCGCTGTTTCCGACCTTTCAGGGTCTTTCTTGGCGATGCCGATAACGCCGAATGCCTGTTGCAGCCCCATTTGTTTAAGTACGGATACGGCGATATTCAGCTGGCCCTTGCCCCCGTCAATGATCAACAGATCAGGCAGCGAGTCAGTTGCCGTATGCGTTGGATGGAATCGCCGTTCCAGCACCTCGGCCATGCAGGCATAGTCATCGGCTTGATCGACATTACGAATAATATAGCGTCGGTATTCGGACTTGTTCGGCGCCCCGTCTTCGTAGACTACCATACCGGATACCAGTTCACGACCTGAAATCCCGGAGTTGTCGATACATTCAATCCGTCTTGGAAGCCGCTCGAGATGAAGCCTCTGCCTCACCCCTTCAAGTAAGGATTGATTCGCCATCTCCGCCTCTACATGGCTGGCAAGCCTTGTTTGGGCGTTTTCTTCAGCCATACGGATCAGCCGAACCTTGTCCCCGCGCTTCGGATAATGAATCCGCACTTTTTTCCCCTTTTTTTGGGATAGCCATTGCGTGTAAAGCGCCACGTCTTCGTGGGCGCAGGGGATTAGAATTTCCTCGGGAATATCGGAAGTAGATTCATAATGCTGCTTAAGAAATGCCTCGATAATTTCGGCGCCGGTTGCCGTATCATCATGAACGTAGAAGTCTTTTGCCCCCTGCATGAATCCGTTTCTGACAAACATGACCCAGAGCAGGGCATAAGGCGAATCGCTGGCCAAACCGATAACATCACGATTGACGAAATCGGTGGTTACCGCCACCTGCTTTTCCATCGTCTTTTCTACGGCAAACAGTTTGTCCCTCAGCTGGGCGGCCTTTTCAAACTCCTGGCGCCCGGCCGCCGCCTCCATCTCGGTCTTGATTTTCGTGGTCAATTCAGCGGTGCGACCGTTTAGAAACAAACGCACTTCATTAACAATATCGTTATATGCCTCGGGGCTGACGGATTTGCAGCAAGGCGCCAGACACAATCCCATCTGATGGTAAAGGCAGGGGCGGGATCGGGGCTTAACGCTGGTCGAAGTACATTTTCGCAGCTTGAAGGTCTTGTGAATGAGCTTCAGGGTCTGGCGTACCGCACCGGCCGAAGCAAACGGGCCGAAATACAAAGCCCCGTCATTGCGAATCCTCCGCACGACCTGGAGGCAGGGATAGTCGCTTTTCATATCCAGCCTCAGCGACGGGTAACGCTTGTCATCCTTTAAAATTACATTATAGCGGGGCCGGTGCTTTTTGATCAGATTGGATTCAAGGATCAATGCCTCTTTTTCCGAGGGGGTCTGAATGGTTTCAAAAGAGGCGATCCGGCCTACAAGGACGCCGGTTTTGATATCCGTGGGGTTGCGGCCGCTGAAATACGAGGTCAAACGGTTTTTCAGATTGGCGGCCTTACCCACATAGATAATCCGCTGCCGGGCATTTTTCATAATATAGACGCCCGGGGTGGAAGGGGCAGCGGCGGCTTTTTCTCTAAGAGACGGCGTCATAGGTCGATATTGAACCTAAACCTCAGGAACTCGCTTCAAAATCAAAAACCATCATTTTTTTGAGCTCATTGATCCGATCCCGTAATCCGGCGGCTTTTTCAAACTCCAGGTCTTTGGCGGCTCGATGCATTTCTTCTTCCAGCGCTTTGATTTTGCCTTCCAGGTTATCAAGCGAGCCATACTCGGAGAGGGGCTCCTGCACCCGATCCCTGCCCTGATCGGCCGGCTGGGAATAAAGATGTTCGAATCCCGAGGAAATCTTTTTGTCAACGGTCATCGGCGTGATGGTATGCGCTTCGTTGTAGGCCGTCTGTATATCCCGGCGACGATTCGTCTCATCTGCCGCCTTTTGCATGGATTCGGTAACCACATCCCCGTACATCAATACCGTCCCGTTTACATTGCGGGCCGCCCGGCCGCACGTCTGTATAAGGGATCGGGTCGATCTCAAAAAGCCCTCTTTGTCTGCGTCCAGTATGGCTACCAGTGACACCTCCGGGATATCAAGGCCTTCGCGAAGCAGATTGATCCCCACCAGCACATCAAATTCCCCCATCCTCAGGTCTTGTATGATATCGATGCGTTCAAGGGTCTTGATATCGGAATGCAGGTACTTGACCCGAATCCCCAGGTCCGCATAGTACTCGGTCAAATCCTCTGCCATTCGCTTGGTAAGGGTGGTCACAAGCACCCGCTCGTTACGCTCGATTCGTCTTCGGATTTCATCCAGGAGGTCATCGACCTGATTGGCCGCGGGTTTGAATTCAATGGCCGGATCCACCAGGCCGGTGGGGCGTACGATCTGTTCGACCACTGCGCCTTTGCCGTTCATCATCTCATAATGGGCCGGTGTGGCCGATACATATATTGTCTGTGGGACACGGGCCTCGAATTCGTCAAAACAAAGCGGCCGGTTATCCAGCGCCGAGGGGAGGCGGAAGCCGTATTCGACCAGCGTCTGCTTTCGCGAACGGTCCCCGTGATACATACCGCCGATCTGGGGGATCGTTATATGGCTCTCATCAATAAAAACCAGGAAGTCCTTCGGGAAATAATCCAGCAGCGTCGGCGGCGGCTCGCCTGGGGACCGGGCGGTAAGATGGCGGGAGTAATTTTCAATTCCGTTGCAGTAGCCGAGTTCATGGATCATCTCGATATCAAACTGGGTCCGTTCTTCGATGCGTTGGGCCTCTATATATTTGGCGTTGTTTGAAAATTCGTTTATCCGGTCCTTCAGTTCCGCCTTGATCGCCTCGATAACCCGCTTGCGGGTCCGCTGCCGGGTAACATAGTGGCTGGCCGGGAAAATGGTCACCCGGTCCAGCGTCAAAAGAATGTTTCCGGTCAAGGGGTCGATTTCCGAAATCCCGTCTATCTCATCGCCGAAGAATTCGATCCGGATGGCGACCTCATCTTCATGGGCCGGAAAAATTTCCACCCGATCCCCGCGGACACGGAATATCCCGCGATAGAAGTCCGTATCGTTTCGCTCGTACTGAATGGATACGAAATCGGCAAGAAGCTGATCCCTTGATATTTCATTACCGACCTCAAGGTCCAACCGCATGGCCAGGTAGTCTTCAGGCGCACCCAGGCCGTAAATGCAGGAAACGCTGGCAACCACAATCACGTCTTTTCTTGACAGCACGGAACGTGTAGCGGAATGGCGCATTTTATCGATCATTTCATTGATCGAGGAGTCCTTTTGGATATAGGTGTCGCTCACGGGGATATAGGCTTCGGGCTGATAATAGTCATAATAGCTGACAAAGTATTCGACCGCATTCTCCGGAAAGAGCTCCCGGAATTCATTGTAGAGCTGGGCGGCCAGGGTTTTGTTGGGCGCAATGACGAGCGTCGGTTTCTTTACGCGCTCGATGACATTGGCCATGGTAAAGGTTTTTCCCGAACCGGTCACGCCAAGCATCACTTGGCTCCGTTTCCCGGCCTTCACCCCGTCAGCGAGGGCATCGATCGCCCTGGGCTGATCACCTTTCGGGGTCATTTCTGTTTGTAGCTTGAAATCTGTCATACATACCCAATATAAATCAGGAATCGAAAATGAAAAGTCGGACGGCGAATTAAAGCATCCAGTATCTGTGTCGGGTTCGTGCGGGTGAAAAATATAGCCGGGAAACGGGCTTTACTTGGCGTACCGCCAGACGGTGCCGTCCGAACGGTCTTCCAACTGGATGTTCATCTCCTTTAGCTGGTCACGGATCCGGTCGGCAGTTTGAAAATCCTTGGCCCTGCGGGCGGCCTCCCGCTCCTTGACCAGTTTTTCGACGGCTTCACTATCCAGGGCCTCCTGTTCAAGTACCGCTGTCCGCTGCTTTTCAAAATACTGCGCCGGGTTTTCCGCCAACAGGCCCAGGACGCGGCCGATGTTTAAAATATCCCGGTATATGGCGTAAACCTCCTCCCGGCAAGGGCCCTCCGGGCCGGTTTCATCCAATAGGCGGTTTAAATGCCTTACCGCGTCAAACAAAACCCCGATGCCCTGGGCGGTATTGAAATCATCGTCCATGGCTTCACAGAATCGCCGCCAGTATTGCATTCCGGTTGCGTCCGCCCTCGTAGGCGCTTCGGCTGCCGCCGGCAGGCCGTTTAACTCCCGCCCGATCCGATCGAGCAGGGTATAGATTTTATCCAGGGCGCTGGAGGCTTCCCTGACGGCCTGATCGGTGAAATCCACCGGTGAGCGATAATGGTTGGAAAGCAGGAAAAACCGTATCGCCTCGGGGTGACAGGACTTTAAAATATCCTTGATCATAAGAAAGTTGCCCAGCGATTTGGACATTTTCTCATGGTTGATGTTTACAAATCCGTTGTGGATCCAGTATTTGACAAATATCTGGCCGAAAGCGGCCTCTGATTGGGCGATTTCATTTTCATGATGGGGAAAAATCAAGTCCTTACCGCCGCCGTGGATGTCAAAGCTCTCGCCCAGAAAACTCGCACTCATGGCAGAACACTCGATGTGCCAACCCGGCCGACCTTTTCCCCAGGGGCTCTCCCAGGCGGGCTCATCCGGCTTGGAGGCCTTCCAGAGCACGAAATCCATTGGATTTCGCTTCTGCCGGTCGATCTCCACCCGCGCGCCGGCTTCCATCTCTGAGAGCTTGCGGCCGGAGAGCTTGCCGTATGAATCAAACTTCTCAACCGCGAAAAACACGTCCCCGCCGGCTTCATAGGCGTAGCCCTTTTCTATCAATCGCTTGACCACCGCGATGATCTGGTTTATGTGCTCTGTCGCCCTGGGCTCATGGTCCGGCCTCTTGACGTTTAATGCATCCGTGTCCGTGTGGAATTCATCGATATATGTCTCCGCCAGCTCGGTGGTCGAAATCCCGAGTTCATTGGCCCGATTGATTATTTTGTCGTCCACGTCCGTAAAATTCCGGACATAGGTGACCTCATAGCCCTGTAGCATCAGATAGCGATAGATCACATCAAAAACCACGATGGACCGGGCATGGCCGATATGACAGGAATCATAGACCGTCGGGCCACAGACGTACATACGAACGCGGCCGGGTTGCATCGGCTCAAATATCTCCTTCTGCCGGGTCAGGGTGTTATAAACGCGAATGGTCATGAAAAGTTCCTGTTCTTTTTGGGTTCCTATGGATTATCGCGCCTTGCCGTCAATCAATTAAAACGACGCACATGGCGGCAATTCCCAGGCCCTCTCCGATAAAGCCAAGGCCCTCCGACGTGGTCGCCTTGATATTGATCCGATCTGTTGAAACGGTTAACGCCTCCGCGAGGCTATTTAGCATGGCCTGTTTGTAAGGGCCGAGCTTCGGGGCCTCGGCAAATACCGTGGCATCGATATTAATGACCGTCGGGTGATAACGACGAATGCGGCGCCAGGCCTCCCGAAGCAGATCGATGCTGAAGGCATCTTTATAGCGGGGGTCATCATCCGGAAAATGTTCGCCGATATCCCCCATTCCGGCGGCACCCAGCAGCGCATCACAGATGGCATGAACCAGCACATCCGCATCAGAATGGCCGGCTAGCCCCTTTTCGTAAGGGATCCTAACGCCGCCAAGGAATAAAGGCCGATCCGCGGTAAACGGATGTACGTCATAGCCCAGACCGATTTTCACCTGCTTAACCTTTGGTGCTCTTGTAAGAGAGTAATTTTAAGACGGCAATGTAAAAAGTTCAAGCCCATTTAAAATCCGGTAGCGCGCAATTCTATACTAAATACAGTCTCGGATCGTTTGGCTTGGCCTCAGGAACCGGGCTGTTGCGTTTTAAATAAACGATGTATTGTATAATAACAGCCACCGCATGTTCACAGGGATAGATAATCGGATTACAGGAACATTTTGCAAAAAACTCCCCATATTCCATTTCAACCAGTACCGCAAACGGCTCCTCGACTTCGACCCACGCCAGCAACCCCTCGCCCTTGCTGGCCCTCATCAGCTTTTTAACAGCGCCTTTCTGCTGGAGTTTCCGCCCCTCGAGAACAGCCGATTTATTCGACCAGGCGACGAGCTGTCCCCAGGTGAGCTCTCTGCAAACATCCGCGAGTGAATTCATCTCTGCCCGGAAAAATTGATTATATCGGCTATTGGGACATTCCGTGGATCAAGGCGGTAACATTCTGCCCCAGCACCGAATGATTATAGCCGCCCTCCAGTAAGGCAAAACAGCCGCCGTTATTTTGTTTTGCCCGTTGCCTGACCATACGGCCGATGCTATAATAATCTTCCGTGGCCAGTAGTCCCCCCCAGTCCTCCAGATGGTTGTCAAAGCCTGCAGAAATGCCGATAATATCGGCGTCAACCGCATCCAGCGCCTTTTCAACCGAGGCGATATAGGCTTTTCTATTGTTCTTGGCCGGATTAAAAATATTCACCCAGTCCGCCTCACCCAGTATATTAACCGTTCCATCCCCATAGTGCAGGTCGACATCCAATACATAGGCGGTTTGGATTTCTCCGGCGGTTTTCAGCGCAAGCAGCGCAATCGCCATATTGTTGAAAAAGCAAAACCCCCAGGCGGCGTCAGCCGATGCATGATGTCCGGGCGGTCGAATCAGGCCGAAGGCCGGCTCCTCGAGGCCGAGGCGGGCGGCCGTGACAGCGCCTCCGGCGGCCAGAGCCGCGATATCATACAGATCCTGTTCCTTGATAAGCCGGATATGCGCCTCGCTGTGGGCCAGATGGATCTCCTCGAAAGACGCCGAATGGGGTTCGACGAAGACGGTATTCGTCGGCAGGGCCTTGACTATAGCTTGAATGCGGCCGGCTTCAGCGGCCGGATCAGATGCATAAACGGAATAAAAGGCCTGATCAAACACAACTTTCATGATAGCCTCCGCTTGCCCCCCCAGGGCGATAAAGGCGTTTAAAATTGATGGCTTCGTAAAAAGTCCAATATCTGTGTTGCGCTTCCATCCCTCGGAATTTCACGTACGGCTAAGTACGCTGCATTCCTCGAGATTTTGCGCGCCTTGATCTTGAACTTTTTACTTTGCCATCTCTAAACTGACTTTTTACGAGACTGTCAAAATTGATAGAAAAGGCCGAATTTGGTTATCCAGCCCCCTATATCCAGATCGTTGTCACCAAACTTGTCCACACTGCTGAAACCGGTTTCAAGCAAGGCGCCGGTACCTTTAAACATCTCATCCCTATTATAGAATTTAAAGCCTATTTTCCCGTGATACCCGCCGACCCATTCATCCCTGTCATCGTGAACGGAACTGTCGTCCGGCTCCTCATTTACATACCAGTAGTCCCCGCCAACGCCGATATAGCCGGTGACATAATCCACTATTGGAAAATGGAACTTGAGGGATATGGCGGAGGGTACCATCTCTATTTCCGATTCAATCTCGGTTTCTTTGCCGGATTCGGTTAACAGATCACCGGAATCCTGAAAATATCCGCTTTCGATTTCTATGGAGAAGTGCTCGGTGATAAAACGATCATAAAATGCCATCACCGGATAGGAGTCCTCCCCGTAAAAATCCCTGTAGTCGGATTCGACGGCGACATAGTATCCACCCGTCACACCGATGGTATTATCGCCATAGGCCCTCCATTCTCCGGCAGTCGAGCGCCCAAATGAAAAAACGAGGATAATGAGGACGACACTGAAAAATACGGACGGCATACGCCTGATTAAAACGGCCAGGGATAGAATGGCGCCGACGATGAGTATGCATGGGGGGATGTTCCATCCATCCGTCTTTTCGACGTTTTGGCCGGCGCTTTGAATAAAACAACCGCTGTCGGTATCATCGGAATCCCCCAGATACAAGGTGATGTCTTCGACCGTAACGGATACCTCACCGGTTTTAGCGCTCTCGTTTGCGGCTTTATCATAGGCGGAAGCCGTAAAATACCATGTCTTCGTCTCTTCCGGAAGTTCGGAGAATACACGAGCCCCCTTATTGCCGATATCCACGGAGTAATCATACTGCCCGGGCGTGGTGCCATAATAGATGTTATGGCCGGCAAAATCCGCCATTGCCTCATTTGCTGAGTCTATCGCTATGTTTATCTCGCCGGAGCCAGCCAGTTTACCGGAAATGCCGGCCGGCTTAAACGGCGCCCGTTCGTCAGGCAGGGTGTCAACGATGACTTCATCGGCTTTTCCGGATTCGTTCCCCGAAGAATCAGCCGCCGCGACGGTGAAAAAATAGCGGCTCCCGCTGCTCAATCCGCTTACCGTCTTCTGTGTACTGCCGGCGTCAACCGCTATTTGACTCTCGTAGCTCCCGGAGGCGGCGCCATAATAAATGATGTAGCCATCCAGATCGGATTCACTGTTCTCATCCCACTTAAATGCGGCCGAGGTTTCCATGATATCCGATAGGGCCGTGATGCCGAATCCTGTCGGCGTTACCGGGGCCTCCGTCTCCGATTCGGTCGTAATCGACTGAACAGCCGTCCGGTCGCTCTCGACATCATTATTGACCGCTGAGACCGATACGAAATATTGCGTACCGGCATTTAATCCGGTAATCGTGTATTCCTCGGTGGGATCTTCCACCGAAGCGCTTTGAGTAAGGCTGTTTGAGGATGTCCCCCAGTATATGTTATAGCTGTCCATGTCACTGTCGCCATCCCAGGTGACAGTAATGGTTTCTTCATCCGATGAGAGGGAAACATCCTCGGGAACATCGGCCGTACTCGTGGGCGTATTCCCAATATCGGGGAAATTATCCACCGCATGCGCGACAAACGGCATGATCAGGCACAGCCCCATTAAAATTAAAGATCCCCAGCACTTCCTCATTTTATTCGGCCTCCTTAATTCGACGGATTATTTGCTCCAGCGCTCCCTATGGGCAGAGATTCTGCCGGGATTATCGGTCATGACAACATCTATTCCCATGTCCAATGCCGCATCCACCGTTTTTTCCGTATTACAGGCATACGTCATGACGACCAGCCCGTTTTTGTGGCAATTATCAACAAACCAAGGGGTCATCCGATGAACCGGCAGGCTCACCGCATAAAGATCGCCCGCCCAGTCCGTGACATTAAATTTTTCGGTTTTTAAATTCAATCCATATTTCAGGTTTGGCATTTTGGCCATTGCTGTGGATATCATATCCGAATCAAATGAGAGCACCATTATCCGGTCAATCCAATCCTTCGGCAGATCTTTTTCTATCATTTCGGGAACCGTTTGCGCCATAAACCGGTTCATCGCCCGTGAGCCCGACGCCCCATCTGATTTAATCTCCACCAGTAAACGGGTTTTGGTGCCATAGGCCAAAAGCACCTCCTCAAGGGTAAGTACCGTTTCCCCGGCGAACGATTCGGCAAACCATGCGCCCCAGTCCATTCGACAGAGTTCGCCATAATCATAGGAAGCGATCGGCCGCCGGCTGCCGTTGATCTTTTTTAGCTCCTGGTCGTGAAAAACCACCGGCACCCGATCCCGGCTTAACTGAACATCAAATTCAATACCGTCAATCGGGTAGCTGAGCGCCCGGTTGAATGCGGCTCTCGTATTTTCCGGCGCCTCGACCATAGCCCCGCGATGGGCAATCAACCAGGGAAACAAGGGCCCTCCATCAATCTCGGGCGGTCCGGCTAGCGATAGTTATCGATATCCTGCACATAGGCGAGAAAATCCTTTTCCTCAAGAAAAGCGGAAATCATTTCACATAGTTTCCCGTGCGTATCAATGCGGTAGACCCCTTTTTCATCCTTTCCCGCCATCCGCTTGGCATTCTCGACAACCGCCTGAAGGGCGGCCGCCGGTATATCGATTGTTGCGTTGATCGTCATCATATCTTCTGTTTTTGCCAAAGCCGGATTCCTTTCCTTATCAAATTGTTGACAAAAAATCCCGAATCTTTACACTTGTTCTTTTTTGAAGTTTGCCTGTATCCATTTTTAGACTAACTTAACCGATAACATAGCATCCGACAAGAGGTTGTCATGGAAAAATTGTTCAATCCCGAATCCATCGTTATCATGGGCTTATCCAAAAAGCCGAGCAATGTTCCCCGCATTATCCTGGAGAACCTGATCCGCTGGGGATATATGGGCCGAATTTTCGGCGTCAATCCGACCTCGTCTGAACTTCATGTGGACGGGGTACGGATGTACAAACAAATTGACCAGCTGCCGATTGTGCCGGATCTGTGCGTCTGCCTGATTCCGGCAAAATTTGTTCCGGACGCGATAAAGGCCTGCGGCGAATTCGGCATCAAATGGATGGCCGTTCCGTCCGGGGGCTTTAATGAGGTCGGCGAAGACGGCGAAAAACTTGCCGATACCGCAATGGAGAACGCGCAAACATACGGCGTCCGGTTCGTGGGTCCAAATGGGCTGACCGTGGCAAACACTTCAAACGGCCTGTGCCTGCCGTTTATCCCCCTCTATAAACCGCTGGAGGGCGGATTTTCGCTGATCACCCAGAGCGGTGGACTGGGCCTGATGCTCTGGCACCTGATGAAAAACGGCAATATCGGATTGTCGAAATTCGCCAGCATCGGCAATAAGCTTGACCTGGATGAAATCGATTTTCTGGAATACTTCGGCCGGGACCCGGAAACCCGTGTTATCGGTATGTACCTGGAGAGCATCAGCAACGGGAAAAAACTGGTCGAAACAGCCGCCGCCATTGATAAGCCCATTATCATCTATAAATCCAATACCACTTCCGCCGGAAACAAGGCGGCCATGAGCCATACCGCAGCCATCAGCAACGATGAGGCCATCATCGATTCCGCCGTTGAACGCGCCGGCATGATCCGGATACGGAATTTTTCGGATTTTATCTCCATGGCCAAGGTCTTTAAGCTGCCCCCCATGAGGGGCAACCGCCTGATGATCCTGAGCCCGGCCGGGGGCTTTGCCGTTATTCTGGCCGATCTATGCGAACAGGCGGGGTTTGAATTCGCCGATCCGGGGGAGGCATTTTATCGTGAGCTTCAGAATTTCTCCAACGCCGGCGTGATCAATTTTTCCAACCCGCTGGATATGGGCGACATCTATGACCCCGAGCTATACGCGCAGGTATTTTTTTCGGTTTTGCATAATGAAAATGTGGATGCGGCCGTTTATCTCACCCAGTGGCCGACCATGCCGCGCGGCGAGGACGTTTTTACCAAAATGTTCAACACCGATATTTCCAAGGATGCCATTGGCGCCCTCCAGTCCTCCGGCAAGCCCATGGGCGTGTGCCTCTACGGTGAAGCGGAGACCACGGTAAAAATTAAGCAGAATTTCAATTTTCCCCTGTTCGACAGCCCCGAGGAGGTTATCAATGCGTTGAGAACCCAGAAAAATTATTACGAAAAAAAAGCCGGAGGCCCCCCGCTTAAGCCTTCCCTCCCAAGCGGCATCCACGTTGACGCCGCCAGGGGCTGGCTTTCCGGCAGAAAAGGCGAGCTCGGCGAAGAGTGCCTGGAGTTAATCGCCACGGCCGGTCTTAAAATTCCGACATCGATTGTGGCGGATTCTGCAGAGAACGCCGTATCCGCTGCTGAACGTCTGGGATATCCTGTCGTCATAAAAGTGGTTTCCCCGGATGCCCTTCACAAATCGGATGCCGGAGGTGTCAGGGTCAACATCAATAACGCCCGGGATGTCTCCGAGGCATTCGAGACCATCCGAGACAACTTGAGGGCGTATCATCCGGATGCAGCATTTGAGGGCGTACGGGTCATGGAGATGGCCGGCGATGGGCATGATATGTTTATCGGCGGCAAGAAGGATGCGTCCTTTGGCCCGATCGTCTATTTCGGCTTCGGCGGTATATATATCGAAATTTTTCGGGATGTGGAAAACGTCCTCTGCCCGGCTGCTTCCGACGAAATCGCCGAGAAGCTGATGCGGTTGAAGGCCTACCCGATTTTAACGGGCGCAAGGGGCGGTTCCAGTGCCGATATCAATGCCTATGTCCGCGCCATCGAGCATATTTCCCACCTGATGCATCGATTTCCGCAAATACGGGAGCTGGATATCAACCCGATTCGGGTATTACCCGCTGGCGCCGGGGCGCTGGCACTGGATGCCAGAATGGTAATTGAGTAATTTTATATTGTATTACAGTAAATTAAATATTAATACTTAATGTTATACATTAAGTTTTGTATGGCTTTATTCCCGAACCACAATCCCGCTGGGTAATGATTCGCCGAAAATTTCGGTTTCATCCTGCCTTTCAAAAGAGACGACGCTGGTGATAGGCCGGATGAGATCGGACATTTCATATCGCTCCAGGTAGTCGACCACCTGCGCCTGGAGATCCGGGTCAATATCGCGCATCCGGTCGCCGGTTTTACGAGCCAGCAGGCAGAGCGTGGCGCCAACGGGCTTAGGGTTCTTCCAATCCGTATCCAGAAGCCTTTGGATCCAGTTCGATACCTCATCCGGCGCAATGACCCGGTCCACCGGACCATAAAGCATCTGCCGGGCGCCGAGTCGTGAAAGTGCCCAGAAAAACTGCGGTTTGGTCTTTTTTGGGTGAAGCTCGGAGAGCAGCTGACGCCCCAGTTCGATCTTATCCTTGACCATCAGGCGCTCGAGGTTGGCGACGGCCATCCAGAGCTCCAGTCGCTCCTGGGGCTCAAGGCGCACCCTGACATTTTTTTTGGGCAGCAGGAGCGGACGGATATCCTGAAAAATCTGCCGCTGCTGGCCGGAACTCAATCCACCGGCGACGCGGCGCCACAAAATCCACCACTCGGCCTTTGCCTGGGCGTTTTTCTTAAAAGTGACGCCCGGCTTGTAAATTTTCCACAAGGACTTGACCCGCTGGCCATCCATACCGTCCCCGAACCCCGGACGCATACAAAAACCGGTGAGATTCAGCCATCGAATTTCGTGTTCCGCCGAATACCGACGGGCTTCGATAGCGTCCAAGAGCTCATCGGCCAACTGCCTGATAAACCCCAGGGGCCATTTTTCCTTGGGGCGCCCGAGGATTTTGGCGATCGTTTTCATCACGCCGGAGAGCTCCGGGGTCGCCGTGTCCCTTGTAAATGCCTGCCGAAGGGTGGAAATGGCGTCTTCAACGATCTCGCTCTCGAAGACTTCCGTCTCCGCTATCTCCTTAGCGGCCTCCGTATCCCGCAGTTGAAACTGGAGCCGCCACCGGTGGTTGCTGGAAAGCGAACGGCACCAGAGGGCCAGCACGCCCATTTCCGTATATTCCGCCTCGATGGCCACCGGCAGCGTCGTTTTTTTGGCCTTCTGTCCGAACTGGATGATGGTCTGTAAAGGCGGCAGCGGGGTCAGGGTTTCATCGACGGCCAGCACATCCCCGCATCTGTCGCCGGATCGAAAACTTGAACTGTATAGGTCAAAACTCACCGGTTGATTGGTCAGCACCTCAAATTTTCGGTCTTCGGGAAGAGAGATGGTCGTTCCCTCATCAACGCCCCGTTCCACCAGGCAGATGGCGGATTTTTCCTCCCCGCCCTCACCCCTCTTACGGGTAAAGCCCAAATAATATGAACGCGGGCTGCCGCTGCCGACCCGAACGCCCACACCGCTTTTGACCAGACCATAATAGGACGCCCCCAAGGCAACCGAGAGATCCGGATTCGGGTTTTCAAGAACGCGCGGTTGATGATTGCCCTCTTTTTGACCAAACCAGTAGCAGATGGCCTCCCGGATGCGCTCGCGGACCAACGAGGATTTCAGCGTCCCGCCGTTGAACAGGATTAAATCCGGTAATGACGGTTTGTCACCCAGAAAATTCCGGATATCCTCCCCGTGCTTTTCGAGAAACCTACCGATATGCCGGGTAATGGCGGGCTCGGATTCATAGGGGAGACCGAATTCGGAGATTCCCTTCTTCGGTGGCTGCCCTGGCCCATCCGCCGGTTTTACCAAGGCAAGGAATCCATCAAGGACAATTTGTTCAAGGGCCTCCCGGTTCAGCCTTGCAGTCAGGGTGCCGCCGATTAAACTCGTCCCCTCACCCATCATAGTTATGGTTTCCGTATCGGTCCCCTGATTTAAAATATTCTCCTTTGCCTGGCGGCATAGATGGCAGAGGGTTTTCCACCGCTCGTTGGAAAGGGCCTGGGAACTGTCGAATTGCCGCTCGATATGGCGGGCAAGGGCCAAATCAATGTTGTCCCCTCCGAGAAGCAGATGGTCCCCCACCGCGATCCGCTCAAATCGAGGCGAGCCTTCCGTCTCCCGCAGCGTAATCAATGTAAAGTCAGTCGTGCCGCCGCCGACATCGCAGACCAGAACCAATTCCCCGGGTTGAATAAAATCCCGCCAATTCGTCTCATGTTTTATAAGCCAGCTGTAAAACGCGGCCAAAGGCTCCTCAAGCAGCGTTACATTTTTTATTCCGGCCATATGGGCCGCTTCAAGCGTGAGATCCCGGGCCACCTCATCAAATGAGGCCGGCACGGTAATAATAACCATCTGGTTTTCCAGATAAAGGTCGTCATTGTCCCCCTGGCGACGATTCCAGGAAAGGCGGATATGTTTGAGGTAGGCGGCGGTAGCCTGAATCGGGGAAATTTTCGGGATCTCCTCGCCCGCCCCCCAGGGCAGAATTTTCGCCCGACGGTCTGCCTGACTGTGGCAAAGCCAGCTTTTGGCCGATGAAACCAGGCGGGAGGGAATCTTTGCGCCATGATCCCTTGCCAGGGTACCGACAAAATGGGGCTCATCAGTTGGCCAGGGGAGCCGGATGGCCTCTTCTGAAATATCATACTTGCCGGGAATGTAGCAGAACGAGGGCAGCACCGGCATTGCGCTGACTTCGCCATGGCCGGTTAACTGTGGAATTTTGAACAACTTGATGCCGCGGTTTTTCTCCCCCTCTTTTTCAAGATCCACATAGGAAACCGCGGAATTGGTCGTCCCGAGATCGATGCCGATGATGTAGCGCTGTTCAGACGCCATTGGATTGTTCCTGCTCCCGGACGTTGAATTCGAGCTTCCATCGCCTGTCCCCTTCAACCGACGCACACCAGAGCTCAAGGGTGCCGATTTCGGTTACTTTGATTTCAAGCGTCACCCGAATTGCCGTGCCAGCCTCGCCGTCAAGGGTGGTCTCGATGGTGGTAATCTCTTCGATTTCTCCCTGCCAGTCTTCGATAATGCTGCCGGCTGCATCCGACTGCCGGATGGAGGATCCCAGAAAGTCGAATCGCACGGGCTCGCCCACCACCAGGGTAAAGACCTGATCCATGACGGCAATATCCGTGCCTTCCTCGGTACCAAACGGGGCCACGCAAAGCGCTTTAACCGGCGCGGGCATCCCGGGCACTGCCGGCATTGAGGCGGCGATACCCACATAATAAGTTTTGTTGAGCCCCCCGCGGATTCGGATGCCCCTTCCCCTTCGCGCCATTCCGTAGTATGCCGCACCTCTGGCAACAGCCAGATCAAAGGACTCCGCATCGAGCGTCCGGATTGGCGCATCGGCGCCGTTTGCCTGCCAGGAACGGAGGACTTCGATAATACGCTGCCTGACGGATTCCGGCTTCATCACACCGCCATTAAACAGAATAGCCGTGGGCAGCCGGCTGCCCGCGCCTTGTTCATCTGTCCTATGCTGACTGATGAATTTGGCCATATGCCGGGTTATCGCCGGATCCGATTCATAGGAAAGCCCGGCTTCCTGAAGCCCGACTTTTTGTTGGCGCTGCGGCAAGGCGGTTGCCTCGCAGGTCGGAAAGAAGCCTTCGACGACAACGGATTCAAGCTCATCTTGAATCAATGAGGTGCGCATGGTCCCGCCGATCAGGCTGCTGCCCCGGCCAAGTACGGTAACGGGGTGTTCGCTGATATCCGACGCTGAAAGAATCTGTTCTTTGGCATTCCGGCAGCTCTGCACCACCCCCCGTATCTGCCAGGGATCGAGCTTACTGCCGGAAGCAGCCATTTTTCGGGCGATTGAATACGCCAAAGCCAGGTCCATATTATCCCCGCCAACCAGGAGATGCTCACCCACCGCGATCCGCTCAAGAATGAGCTCGCCGTCGGCCTCGGAGATCCGGATCAGACTCAGATCGGTGGTTCCGCCCCCGATATCGCAAACCAGCACCATATCATCCTTTTCCACCTTTTTCCGCCATTCGTCACCGGCAGCCTCAATCCATGAATAAAAAGCCGCCTGAGGCTCCTCGAGCAAGGTGATATTCGGTAGGCCGGCCGTTTCCGCCGCTTGAACGGTGAGCTCCCTGGCGACCGCATCAAACGAGGCCGGAACGGTCAAAAGAATCTCCTGGTTCTCCATACGAAGATGCTCATCCGAAGAGGCCATCTCATAGTTCCAGGACTCCCGAATATGGCGTAGGATTATCGCGGAAGCCTCAACCGGCGACATGCGGACGATGTCTTCGGGCCCGTCCCATGGCAGAATCGGCTTGTTGCGATCCACCAGGGTATTGCATAGCCACGATTTGCTGGATGAGATCAGCCGATTGGGGACCTCCGCCCCGCGCTGCCGGGCGAATTCGCCGACAATCAGGTTGTTTTCCCGGCGCCATGGCAAAGCCAGTCCGTCGCCTGAAAGTTCATGGCCGGCCGGCATATAGATAAACGAAGGCAGTATGTCCCGGGGTTCGACCACACCGACATCCACCAGCTGTGGCACTCTGAAAAGGCGAATAGCCTTGGCTGACTCCACATCCGCTTCGGTATAGGCGACAATACTGTTGGTTGTCCCCAAATCGATTCCGATAATATATACAGGATCCGTCAATAGACCCTCCTTGTTTGACATTCACGGTTTACGGCCCACGATTCAAAAAGGGGAGGCGCATTTTCTTTCCCGTCGGGCAAGGCCGGGATAACCGTTTTCCGTTTAGGTGATTTCGATCTCAGCCGGCGCAATGATTCGGGGATCCTGTGAAGTCGAGAGCGTCGGCAGCTCGAGTTTTGCCGCCCGCCACCCCCTGTGCCTCAGAACGCCTGTGAAAGGGGGCTCCCCGCTTACGTTGCCCGTCAGTTTAATGGCCGCCGGATCAAAATCCGCCGGAACGGTTACCGTATCGCCTTCATATTTTTCAAGCACCGGCTGGGGGGAGAGGGACTTATTAATGGATTTCTTGCAGATATCCTGAATGCTGCGAACGGCGGCGCCAATCTGGGCGTCCTCGTATGGGTTCAGATCTTCCTCGAAAAAATCCACCAGCCGACCCTCCCGCTGGAGTACAGACAGTATATGCAGATAATAACGCTGATCCAAACGGATCTGGTTTTCCTTGTCCGCCGGGGCCGTTTCTTCGGTCTTTGGCGGGGCGGCCGCCTTTTTATCCGGTTTTTCTTTTTTCCGGGCTTTTTGAGTCGATTTTTTATCCCCGATCAAACCGTTTTTCCGCATCTGGCGAACCATCGATCCGCGGAGAAAAAGCCAAAGGATCACCCCAAAGATCAAAAATATAGCCGTGATGATCGGTATCAAATAAATTTTAAGGGGCGCCCCCCACGGCTGCAACTGTTGCAGTCCGGCTTTTAACTCAGGGCAACGCTCGGCGGCCTTCCAAAGGACCTCAGGCGCAATGATGCGCGATACCATCCGCCAACCCAGGTAGCCGGCCATATTGAATAAAACGGAAAGCACCAGCATGAAAAAAATAATCCAGGCCAGGCTTCGCCGGGAAAACGATTTTACGATATTCATGGTCAGACTCCTTAATTGATTTGCCCGTAAAGCCTTTCGCAGCGAAGGCGAAAGGCAAGCGGGTAAAAATGCCCGTTAAAGGCATTTAATTAAATACATAGCCTATAGCTGTCAAGCAACTTTTAAAAACACGAGCCGGGAGAATCCCATACCCGTACGAACTATGCAGCCCATTGCCCCTGCCGGCATCGGTTTTTCCAGATGCCGGCGACCTCAGGAGAGGAAGGCGATATATAGAAGGGGTGGCTGTGGCAGCGTCGTTAAATGGGGGACGGGGCTAAATTTATCCTTGCCCTTTGCCTCTCAGGTATTATAGGTATATTAAAAAGGGATAATATGACGCCAATCAAACGAAATAAATTTGATTTTGAAATCGGCTATCTAACGGAGAGTCCGTGTAGGCAGTGCATTTACAGGAGGAATTTGCCCGACTGTGCTGAAAATTGCCGATTGGTTGACAAAATAAGGATTCTACTGGCCAAGGGGATTTCCTGCTCCGGCCAATACAATACCCAGTAATTTAAAACCTAAATCGAGCGTTTCTGTTTTTTGAAGGTTTAATTTTAATTTTATTTTCAGGATATTGAATCATCATTTAATCAAAAAATTTGAAACCCTCCGGGATTTCCAATTTCACCGCATCTACTGCGTCAAATGATGTCTCACATAGGCAACTATTGCTCGACATCATTTTCCTTGTATCTGCGGCAAACTTGAAAATCGCTCAATTTAGGTAAAACCCTCCGGGTCTTGACAGCAGCAGACGGTTAAAAGATCGTCTCGGAAAAAGTCAACCGTGGGATATCCTCTCAAAATTGACTTTTTCCGAAAACGTCATTGTCTGGCGGATAGAGATATCGCCTATTCGGCTTCCGGCGTTTCCACTGTTATCCGATCAATATTGTCCGCAAGGGTTTTAGGACCAATCCCTTGGACCTTCGTAATTTCCTCGACGCTGTCAAAGCCGTCATGCGTCTCGCGGTATTCGACGATCTTCTTGGCGTAGCTCGGCCCGACATTCGCCAGCCGGGTCAGTTCCTCGACACTTGCCGTGTTGATATTAATTTTACCGCTGCCTTCCGCAGCCAGCGCACTGCCGCCGAATGCCGTTACCGCACCGATTAATGCAACGACCAAAAACATCCTCAAGAAATTGCTCCGCATAAAAAAACTCCTTTCCTTTCTTTTTTGATTCCGATTAAAAAACGCCTGCCTCAAAAAAACCGGATACACCGGTTTTCAAAAATTGGGGGGTATTATAGGAAGATAGGCTTAGGCGTCAATAAAAATTGTCCTACTTCGGGTTTGGCAGAGGTTTGATATACCGAATAGATGTTCTATAAGTACCTTTTAATAGACTAAATTAGCATACACGCAGTTTACGGATTTTTTTTTTCGGAAAAATGCATCGGGGGGGTGCCTATCAACCCCCGGACGGTTTGGAACCGACTTAAAAAATCGAAGAGAAAAAATATAAAAAAGCCCTATTCATGCCCGGTTATTGCGATCCAGGTATTCCAGCTGCCTGGCCAGCATGGCGGCCGCCTGCATTTCGTAACCGTTATCGGCGGCCGCCTGAATGGGCCGCCAGTAAATCGTATGGATTTCCAGTTCCCGGCCAGCCTCGAAATCGAGCTTCATGCTCGGACTATAGGCCACCATTTTTTCCGTGGCCGCAAGCATCTGGCGGGCGAACCCATCGGCCAATACAAAACCGCAGGCGCCGGCGCCACCGATCACTTCGGCCATAATCTGTTCCACCAGTGTCTCAGATGCCGGATCGTTCATCAGCCGATCGGTGGTGGCATTGAGCACCACGGACAGGCCATTGTAACTCATATTCCAAACAAGCTTCTCCCATCGCGCTTTACCGAGATTATCCGCCAAATATACCTGTATGCCGGCCTTTCCAAAAACATCGGCGACAAACCTCAGCTCCTCGGTAATGCCGGCCGCTCCGCCATCCCTGGAAAACTGCCCCATTCGTATGCTTCCGTAATCAAGGTGACGAATATGGGCCGGACCCGCCTTATGGCTGCATAAAAAACATAGGCCGCCAATGACGGCGGCCTCAGGCAGCATCGCCGCGATTTCCGCCTCCACCCCCAGCCCGTTTTGAAGGAGAACGACCGTGCCCTTTTTCTTGACCACCGCCGGCAATATAGAGGCTAGCTGATGGTTCTGAGTCGCTTTGAGCGCCACGATAGCCACATCACAGGGCGGCATATCCGGGGCACGGCCATAGGCATTGATCGATTCGAGGCTAAAGTCCCCGTTTTTCGACTCGATCAAAAGGCCATTTTCTTTTGCGTATTCAAAATCACCGTGCAACAGGAAATGGACTTCAAAGCCATGTCTCGCCAACAATGCGCCGTAGTACCCACCCACCGCACCGGTGCCGATAACTGCGAATTTCAAAACTCCTCCTTGTCAAAACGCCTGTCTGTTTTAGGGGCTCAACCGGATACCGACGAATATCGGTTGATCGACTGCTAAAGGGCCTGTTTCTCCCCAACCAGTATATGATGATAGGGCAAACCGTCGGATTCAAAAATATTGACAAATCCGGCTTTTTTTAGTTGCCCCCTGATAACGCCTGGGGCAACACGTATTTTTAACGGCGGGCCCTCGGGCGTCTCCTCGGTTTTCCAGTCCACAATCATGATTTTTGCGCCGGGCTTCAGCAATCTTCTGGCTTCGGCCAAAATCTGTTCAGGGGCTTTAAGTTCATGATGCAGGTTGATCATGGACACCAGGTCGGCGATTGCATCGGATAGCGGGATGGATGCCTCTTTAGATTTGACCGGAATAATCTGATCCGCGTATGACGCGGTTATATTTTCCTGCATCCAGGCGATCATCTCGTCCGCCGTATCACACGCATAAATTTTTCCGCCATTCATTTTCTCAGCGAAGGCAACGGCAAAAAAACCGGTACCCGCCCCCACATCCACCAAAACGTGCGGGTCTTTCAGCCCCGAAAACGCCCATAGGTAATCCGGATTAAGGGTTTCCAGCCGCTTTGTATCGTTTAGTTTATGGATATGCCGGGGATCAAATTTTCTTTCCGTCATAAATGAGGCCCCTCCTGAATAGCATGTGGGATCGAATCATTTTCCTTCCTAAATTGAGCGTTTCAATTTTTTGAAGATTTAATTTTTATTTTATTTTTAGGATATTGGATCATTTTTTAAATCAAAAAATTTGAAACCCTCCGGGATTTCCAATTTAGGTTACATTTATCGCCGTCATCTGTCAATTGTCCGCGTCGGTTTTGAAAATCGATCCCGTTTAAATTTAGACTGGATTTTTTGTTGGTTTTGGGTTAGTCACAGATGAATATTTGCATTTGCCCGATCAATTTTGGTATAGTCGGAAAGATTGATTCCGGAGCGGCAAAACAGAGGGTTGCCCCTCACATATGCGCAACGGCTTGTTGATGCTTCGTATTGACTCATACACGGCATGGGGGCGAAGCGCAATATGGATACTAAAAGTTTTACGAAAACGTTAATTCTAATCCCTCTGGAGAGGAAAAAAATGTCGAGTCAAGCCAACGTTAAAACCAGTTCTACGACAAAAAAAAATCTGCTGGGTGAAGCCCTCGTCAGCCATAAGCTGATCAACCACGAACAGCTCGAACAGGCCTTAAAACGGCGGTCACAAGTGGATATGCCTTTAGGCTCCATTTTAATCGAAATGGGCTTCATAACAGTTGACAACATGTTGAAATTTCTATCCAAAAAATTCGGCGTCCCGTCAATCAATCTTTTTAAAACCGATATCCAGCCGGAAGTACTCCAACTGATACCCCAGGAAAAAATGAAAAAATTCAGAATACTTCCGGTTTCGGTGGAAAACAATACGCTGACCCTGGCCATGGTCAGCCCCCAGGATTTTATGACGATCAGCGATCTGGAATTTACCCTGGGCAAAAAAATCAAACCCTCGATCGTGCCATTTTTCATGATGGAATCGGCCCTGAATTTGCTGTCTGAAAACTATGAGGGCGGGATTAACGGTGAAGACATTGAGAATCTCTCCATGCATGTCTCAAAAGACACCCAGCAACCGCCAGGCATTGAAAAACTTTTCACCTACCTGGTCAAATCCGGGGGCAGTGATATGCTGCTGACTGCCGGCGTCCCCCCTTCCATAAAAATCGGCAGCATATTGAAACGACTGGCGACAATTGCTTTAACGCCCGCAAACATAGAGGCCTATGCCAAAGAGCTATTGTCAACTGATGAGTGGGATATATTCAATCGGGACAATGAGCTTGAAACCGGAATCACTTTCAAAGATATGGCACGGTTTCGGCTCACCTTCTACCGCCAGCGTAATTCGGTTTCGATCGCCATTCGGCACCTGCCGGATAAAATCCCCTCCTTAAAGGAGCTCAATCTCCCTGACTGGTTAAATGATTTTGCGCTTTCCCCCCAGGGTCTGATCCTGATTTCAGGACCGGCCGGCAGTGGAAAATCGACCACACTATCGGTTATTCTTGATATCATTAATTCCAATCGGCGATGTAACATCATCAGTCTGGAAGAGCCGATTGAATTCCTGCATAAACATAAAAAAAGCAATATCAATCAAAGGGAGGTCGGACGGGACACGGCAGACTTTGAAGAGGGGCTTCGCGGCATTTTCAGACAAGCCCCCGATGTGATTGTTATTGGGGAGATGCGGGATAAGGTAACGTTTGAAACGGCCATCCGGGCGGCCCGAACCGGCCATTTGGTTTTAAGCACCATGAACGCCTTTGACTCCACAGCGGTGATCCAGACGATTATCAATATGTTCCCGGTTGAGCAGCAGGAGCTGATTCGATTGATGCTCGCCGATTCTTTGCTGCTCTCGCTGGCCCAACGGCTTGTTAAAAAAATAGATGGGACCGGCATGCTGCTTGCCCTTGAAAAACTCGCCACCTCGCATCGGGTAAGAAATTTTATCAGGGAAAACAAAATCCACCACATCCGCTCCCAAATGGAGACCAGCGCTGATGAGTTCATCCCGATGGATGTGGGGCTCGCCAAGTATGTCAAAGCCGGCAGCATTACATACGAAGAGGGACTTCTGCACGCCACCAATCCCGTCTACTTTAAAGATCTTACGGAATAGCTGAACCGGACGGCAATGAGTGCTTGACATCGTTTTTAAAGAATTTTATAAGGTAATTAAGATAATTTCGTAAAAAGTCGATTTTAGGATGGCAAAGTAAAAAGTTCAAGCCCCAGTTAAGCTCCGGGGGCGCGCAAAATCCCGAGGGATGCAGCGTAGTTAGCTGTACGTGAAATTCCGAGGGACGGAAGCGCAACACAGATATTGGACTTCTAAGGAACTCGACAATATTTAATATTATTTTAGATGCTTTCGCTGTTGTCATTCCGAGGAGCGAAAGTGACGAGGAATCTTGATTGGTTAAAGATTTCTCGCTGCCGCTCGAAATGACAATGCGGATGTTTTTTAGAGTTACTTTCTGCAAAAATACCGCCGCGGCGGAATAAACCGCTTTTTACGAAGCCATCAATGAAACATTTTAAAATGACCTTAACAAAGAACGGAACACGTGTAATGCAAAACAGCCTGCAACAATTTCGCTTTTTTAATTGCCGACGCTTCTTTTTTAGCTTTAGAAGCGTCCATCCGGTGCCATAGCGTAAAACTTTACGTCAGCCCCGGGTGGACATCTTTTGGTCCGCCCGGGGCTTTTTTGTTTATATTAAGCCTCGGGAAAAACTCCCGGGGCTTTTTTATTTGATAACTCGTGTCCGTCCATAAATTAGAGAATTTGTTCAAGTTCAAGGAAGGCGAAAATTTTAACCGCAGGAATACTCGAAGTATTTTGAGCATTAAAATTTGAGCCTGACACAGAAATTGGGCAAATTAGCCATTGATGGATGGGCACGAGCCCACTAAGGAGGGAAAACATGCTGATTGCTTTAAAACCCGAAATTACCCAAAAACAAAAAAACCGTATCCTGAACACGCTGCGCGAGGGCGGCGCCATATTTAAAGAGATATCGGATGCCGGTCAATCCATTATCGGGGCGACCGGGCCGGCAGGCCATGACGCCGAATATTTTGAGGGCCTGCCGGGTGTGGACCGGGTTGTCCCCATCACCACTGCTTTCAAACTCGTTAGCCGCCAGATGCACAGGCAGGACACGCACGTCAAAATCGGTGACGTCGTTCTTGGGAGTGAGCGAATTTCAGTAATTGCCGGTCCCTGCGCCATTGAAAGCCGCGATCAGACGATGCGCATCGCCAAAGATGTCAAGAAATACGGGGCGGTACTTTTTCGCGGCGGGGCCTTTAAACCCAGAACCTCGCCCTACGCATTCCAGGGGTTGGGAGAGGAAGGGCTGAAATTACTGGCCGAAGTTCGCGAAAACTACGGCCTGCGGGTGGTTACAGAGATCACCACCCCGGCCCAGGCGGATCTTGTCATGAAATATGTGGATGTCGTGCAGGTCGGGGCCAGAAACATGCAGAATTTCGATCTTTTGAAATGCGTGGGACGGCTCGGCCGTCCGGTACTTTTAAAACGCGGCCTTGCGGCAACCATCGAGGAGTGGCTGATGTCGGCCGAATACATTCTTTCTGAAGGCAACGAAAATGTTATCCTTTGCGAACGGGGCATCCGCACATTCGAGCCCTATACGCGCAACACCCTGGATCTTTCGGCCATTCCGGTGATTAAAAAACTGACCCACCTACCGGTTATCATTGACCCGAGCCATGCCACCGGCATCCGGGAAAAAGTCAGCCCCATGGCGCGGGCGGCCATCGCAGCGGGCGCCGACGGCCTCATGATAGAGGTCCATAACGATCCGGATCGGGCCCTATCGGACGGCGCCCAGAGCCTTTATCCCAAGCAGTTCGGCCAATTGATGCGCGATATTTATGTTATCGCGCCGGTGGTTGGAAAACAGCTGGATTTCGGATACCTCGACAAGGCCCGGGCGGTCAGCCACTTGGAAGCAAAAGACGGCGGCAAAGGGCAGAAAGCCGCATTTCTGGGCGAAATCGGGAGCAACAGCCATAAGGCCTGTACCCAGTATTTCGGCTCACAGGTGACACCTATGCCGGTCAAGTCATTCAAAACCCTGTTTGAAACGGTTAAAGAGGGGAAAACCCATTTCGGCGTCATTCCCCTGGAGAATTCGCTTGCCGGCAGCGTCCATGAAAACTATGACCTTCTTTTGGAATACGACCTGCGGATCGTTGGAGAGCTCATGTTAAGGATCAAGCACAATCTTATCGGGCATCCGGAGACGGAAATAAAAAATATCAAAAGGGTTTTCTCCCACCCCCAGGTATTCCAGCAGTGCCGTCAATTCCTGGAGCAGCATTCGGACTGGGAGCTTGTTTCTGTGACAGACACCGCCTATGCGGTAAAACATATAAAGGCTGAAGGCAATCCTTCGGACGCGGCTATTGCAGGGATCGAAGCGGCGGAGGTTTTCGGAATGGCGATCCTTGAAGAAGGCATTGAGACAAACCCCCGAAACTATACACGCTTTGTTGTCATTAGCCCCCATAGACTGGATAGCGGGGACAAGAAAAAATCATCCCTTATCTTTTCAACCGGCAACCAGCCGGGAGCCCTTTTCGAGACCCTTAAGATTTTTGCCGACAACCACGTCAACCTGGTCAAACTCGAGTCCCGTCCGATTCACGGCAAACCCTGGGAGTACATGTTCTACGTGGATCTTGAGGGCAATGTGGAATCCGACGCCTTCAGGCCCGTACGCGAGGCGCTGCGCAAAAAAATCGAGTTTCTTAAAATTTTGGGGGCCTATTAAATGGCATACATATGGTCAAAGACGCCGCACAACAGGTCATTGACCTGTTGATTGCCGTCCACGATGCCGGCGAGGCCATACAAGGCACTGCTCTGCGCGGGGGTGCCGACATTCTGCCTGGCGTATGACACGCCCTCGGCCAAATCCTTGCGAAACTCCGCCCCCAGATTCGGGACCCGGGTCTGGGGCAGTGTCACACAGAAATGAAGCGCCGGCGGCAGCTGAAGACAGTTAAACCGCCAGCCCCTCGTCTTCATAAAGTCATTGATGTGAAATATATCCAGCGCCTCGGACCTGAAGCCGATAAGAAAGGTAGGCTCACCGATGACAATGAGCCCATCAATGGCCTCGATGGCCGCCCGGATTTCATCGGCGACATGCATAATGGACCTGGCGGCATCAAGATAGCCGGACGCCCCCAGGCTTACCAGAGATGCCCATGTCGCCGCGCTCAAACCGCCTGAGCGGCTGCCGGCCGACGTAGGCGACGCATAAATGCCGCCCGGCCAGTCCGGAAATGTAAAATATTGGTATCGCCTGAACTCCGGATTGCGGTAGAGGATTACGGATGTCCCCTTCAACGCATAGCCGAATTTATGAGTGTCCGCGGAAATGGAGGTTACACCGGGCAGCCGGAAATCAAAAGGCGGAATTTTGTATCCGAGTTTTTCGATCCATGGAAGGATGAAGCCGCCGAGGCAGCCGTCCACATGGAATCCGATCCCGTGCTTTAAGGCCACTGCCGATAATTCTCGCAGCGGATCGATCAGGCCATAGGGATAATTGCCCGCGCTGCCGACGATTGCCACGGTATTCGGATTGATCCGGGCCTCAACCGCTTCCGGGGACACCCGAAAATCCGGAAAATCCACCGGCACGATGACCATTTTCACCCCGTAATAGGCGCCCGCCTTGTTGAATGCCGGATGCGCGGTTTTCGGCATGATGATCTCCGGGGCTGTAACATTCTTTTCCGCCCGCGCCTTATCCCGATAAACCTTGACGGCCATGGCGATGCTTTCGCTGCCGCCTGATGTCACGGTTCCGCAGACGTCATCGGATGGGTCCACATCCTTTACCGCATCGCCGTTTAACATGCCGGCGGTCATTGAGATAATCTCGCTTTCAAACTTTGCCATACTCGGACACAGGTCAAACTGAATGGTGTTGACATGGGAAAAATAGGAGAAGGTTTGATTCAAAAACGCCCGATGCGCATCGCCCGCATGATAATAGGTGCCCGAAATTTTGCCGGTTCGCCAGGCGGTATTTTCCTCTTCGGCCATTAAAGCGATCTCTTCGAGAATATCATCGGTTTTTCGCCCCTTTTCCGGGATCCGATCATAGGTCTCGAACCTGCCCTTATAGGGCTTAAATGGATCCTGCGGCTTTCCATCATCCTGCTGATCAGTCATAGAACACCTCTATCCTAACCGTTTATTGATTCAGGGCGGCAAAAATTTTTCGGTTCTTCTTGAACAACCGCCGATATTGGCTATACAGTTTATCATAGATGGCCGTATTTGCTCGGTCCGGATAAAAAACCCGCCGGATCCGGATAATTTCCGGGATATCATCCGGGCGGCGTTTTCCCAGGGCGAGCAGGGCCAACAAGGCGCATCCGCGAACCGTGCTGTTCACCGGATCTTCAACCTGGTGAATCGGGACGTTAAGAATATCCGCATGAATCTGTGCCCAAAGCGCCGACTGGGCCCCGCCGCCTGAGAATCGGAGGCTTTCAATCGATCGGCCGCTGTATTTCTCAGCCGCCTCGCAAGTCCACCGGTTGTTATAGGCGAGCCCCTCCATGATGGCCCGTGCCATATGGCACCGCCGGGTGTCTAAAGAAAGGTTCATGAACCCGCCCCGAATAAAAGCATCCTCATCAGGCACAATGGAACCGTTTATCCAGGGCATAAAAATAACCGAACCGCTTCCCGGCGGGGCCTGTTTCGCCATCCGGTTGAATCGTAGATAGACGTCATCCGGCATATGGGAACGGCCCAACGCATCATCGGCATATATTATTTGCTCGAGAAAGAACTCCAGGCACCTGCCCCCGACGCCCTGCTCTCCCAAAAGATAATACCGCATGGGCAAAGGACTCGGCAGGGATGTCATCATGTATAGGGGGTTGGTTTTCTTGTACGGCACATGAAAGGTTAAATATTGAGAGGTCCCGATATAAAGAATGGCCTCGAAATCCTTGACCGCTCCGGAACCGATCAAGGAGGCGTTGGAATCGGAGACACCGGCGACAACACGGGTTGAAGGCGCCAAGCCCAAATCCCCGGCCACCTTGGGGGCCAGTGTCCCCACTACGCCGTCATTGGCAATTAGGTCCGGAAACTTGTCGCCGTCGAGGCCGTTTTTACGCAAAAGCCTTTCACTGTAATTTCGGGTGCCCCATCGCCGGTTTTCCGAAACCATAAATGGGGCCATTGTTTTCTGTGTGGCGGTGATGCGTCCGGTTAACCGGGAAGTCAAAAAATCCATGGGCTCCAGAAACTTGAAGGTCTTCTTGTAGATATCCGGCCGTTCATTTTTTATAAACAGGACATGGCCAAGCGAGTCCACGCCGGAGCGGGAGGGGGCCAGACCGGTCAACCGGATATACGAGGCGAGTTTAAAAAGGTTATACCCCTTGAGGCACGGGAACCCGGAGATCAACTTTCGGTTATATCTTCCGCCTCTGGTGTCTAACCAGTGGACGGCATTCATCAAGGGCCGGCAGGACGCGTCAACTGCCACTGCAAGCGACCATTGGGAATCGCATGCCACCGCCATAATTTCCTGCCCTGGCACGCCGGATTCGGCAATCGCTTTTCTGGCCGTCCGGAGGGCAGCCTCCCACCAGGACTCGGGATCCTGTTCGGCGCCGCCCCCCGGAAGCATATAAGTCACCAAAGGGGCGGACGCACAGGCGAGGACACCTCCGGCATCGGAAACGACCGCCGCTTTGACGCTTCCGCTGCCCAGATCAAAGGCCAGAACATATCGGGATGATGTATCCGAACCTGGAGATGGCATGGATCCTCTCGCAAAAAAAACTGCTTTTGGAAGGCCCGACAGACCTAAACTTCAACCGCTTCCAGATATTTTCGCACATTGGTGAGTGTGGCGAGGAACATCTTGGCGCCGGTCATATAGGTAAACATATCATCTTTGTTGCCACAGATACTCGCAAATTCGGGTCCTATAACGGTGGCCGGCTCCGGAGCCTCCGGATTTCGGGACAATGCATCCACGTATGTGTCAAGGCGCCCCTTCAGCACTTGAAAATAATCGATATCTTGGCCGATCATCATGCCGGTGGTGCTGGACAAATTCTGCGCATATTCGTTCACCGCCTGCCAGTAGACTTCGAGAATCGGCTTTTTGCGGCTGCTGTTTTCAAGAAAATAGGAAATACTCCAGCCCACGGCAACAATTTTCAAAAGCTGAAGCTCATATTCCACCGTGTTCCGGCTGATATCCGCCTCGTTTGGCAGGTAATCCATGAGCCATTTGACATCTTCGCGATCCACCGCATAGTTAAACAGTTCTTCCCCTGTCTTTTCGACCAGGCTTTTTTCCGCATCATTATCCTTGCCAGTCATCGTTCTCCTGTTATTATGTGGATTACATTTGACAATTTCGTAAAAAGCGGTTTATTCCGCCGCCGCGGTATTTTTGCAGAAAGTAACTCTAAAAAACATCCGCATTGTCATTTCGAGCGGCAGCGAGAAAGCTTGAACAATCAAGATTCCTCGTCACTTTCGCTCCTCGGAATGACAGAGAGCTAAGCTTCTGGAATATTAATATATATTTTCAAGTTACTTAGAAATCGATTTTAGGATGGCAAAGTAAAAAGTTCAAGATCAAGGCGCGCAAAATCCCGAGGAATGCAAAGTAGTTAGCTGTACGTGAAATTCCGGGGGACCGAAGCGCAACGCAGAGCAGATATTGGACTTTTTACGAAGCCATCATATTTGTCGGTTAAAATTTTGCCTTTTTTTGAACCTGAACAAATTATCTTATTTACGTCTTTCTGGATTCCATCGCCGCGGTGCCCGGATCCACCTGCCAGGTCACAAACGGGGACAGCACGTAAAGCAGCATCTGGAAGAATACGAGATAGCCGAAATAGGGGGTAAAGACAAAAATCAGCATTAAAACCAGGTTGACCCAGGTAAACCATGGGTTTCTATCCATGAACCGCCCGATGTGAATGTATTTCACCGGATAGAGGTTCATGAGAAACGACGTAAAAATGATCAACCCGAACGAAAAAACGGCGGTCAGATGCCCCCAATCGGTGCCGATGACATCGGGACGGGCCAATATGAGCAATGGCGCGGTGACGAATAAAGCGCCCGCAGGGGTTGGCATCCCTTTAAAAAAACCGGGGATCGGGTTTCGGTCCATGGTAAAATAGAGCAGACGAAAAAATCCGGCCAATATATAAATCAATGCCGGAATGGCCATTGGGATGCCGGCTACGTCCGCATCCGGATAGCTTGACAGGCAGATATAGAATATCCAGCCGGGTGCAATACAGAAACTGACGCCGTCGGCGATATCATCCAAAATTCCGCCGAGTGTGATATGCCGCATATGAAATGTTCCGGGAAGCGGTTCGGTAAGCCCCAGTTTACGGGCCATGGCACCGTCGAGCTTGTCAAAAATGGCCGCCCCGATAAGAAGCAGGTAGGACTCCGTAAATTTGCCCTGATAGGCAAAAAACACGGCAAGCAAGCCCATCATTGCATTCATAACGGTTAGCGCATTAGGAAACACCGCGAGTATACGGCGCCTGAGCAGCTCGTCGTCCTCACAGAGCTCATCCAGGCAGTAATTGCCGTATTTCCGGCAATAGCCGGCGATTGAACCGAAGTTGATGATCAGAAAAATAATCTCGACCACGAACAGATGGCGGACCGGCAGGGTCCCCAGCCGGGCCAGCGTCTCGTATAGACCGAATATCGCATCCGGATCAGGGATATAGAAGGCGTGGATATACAACAGGAGGCCAAGCGGTGCGGCAACTATCGTCCGCAGGCGGTTAAGCTCCCTCAGCCCGGGTTCCTGTCCGAAGCGTATGGCAAAATCCCTCATAAATCGGGCAAAATTATCCCGAACCAGCACGGTTACGCAGAGTATAAGAACGAATATCGCGTGCAACAGTTCAATCCGCGTGTAGTCGGGTACGGCAAAAAGCAGCCGCCACATCATGCCTACGGCGACAAGCGGGAATACAATGGAATAAACAATTCGGTCCATGATCCGGTCGGCGAGTTGGGCAAAGGCGGTATTCCGGCTGAACCGGGCCGCAAACCAGCCATCGACGAGATCGAACATCGTCGAGGTAAAAACAAGCAAGGCCCCGGCATAATATAGCCATGTATGGCGCGTCAGCATGACCCCTATGGCGCAAAGCATCCCGGCGAATACCAGAGGGGGGCGACCATAGACAAGAATCAGGGTAATGCGTTTTGAAATTTTGCGGTTTTTAAACATAAAAAAAATTTTAATTTTCGCCGTATGATGTGTAAAGATAAAAAAGCGCGGGGCGACACCACCCGGACCGCTGACCGGCATTGCGTAGCCGAGCAGACGCGAAAAAATGGAGATCCTATATCTGTATGAATATATGAATAAAGGCCGTATTTCAAGATGGAATGCGAAATACGGTGTTTAAATGGAGGTTTAACAGCGATTATGGCACAAGAACATCCAAGCATCCGTCCGATGCTTTACCGTATTGAAATAGCACCCGATTTCGCCCGTTCCGATTTTACGGGAAGGGTTAATATCCATCTGTATTCAGAAAAAAGGGTTCGGGAGGTTGATTTAAATGGGGTTGATCTTGCGATCCGCAGGTGTGCCCTGATTAAGGGCGAAGGCCCCATCAGCTGTCCATTTAAAATCCATCCGACAGATGAAATGCTTACCGTTTCGCTTCCAGAGCCCATGGACGCCGAAATCGAACTTCAGATTGACTATTACGGAGAAATCAACCGGTCCATGGCCGGATTCTACCGAAGCGAATATGCGGTTGACGGCGAGCGCCATCCCATTGCCGTCACACAGTTTCAGGAAAGTGACGCCCGCCGGGCTATTCCGTGTATGGATCACCCCATGTACAAGGGCAATTATGAGGTTACACTGATTATCGATCCCGAGATGACGGGGATCTCCAATATGCCCGTTCGGGATCAAAAAACACTGAAAAACGGAAGGAAACGGCTCACCTTTAAACAGTCGCCCAAGATGTCCTCCTATCTTTTATTTTTCGGTGTGGGAAATTTTCATTGCCGCACCGGCGCGGACGATGAGCGGGTACGAATCGCATATCTTCCGGGAAAAGATGATGCATCGGCGTACGGGCTTCAAGTTGGAGAAAAGGCGCTTGCCTATTGTGAAGCCTACTTCGGCATCCCCTACCCTTTGCCCAAACTTGATCTGATAGGCGTTCCGGACTTTGCCTTTGGTGCCATGGAGAACTGGGGGGCGATTACATTCAGGGAAAACCTTCTGCTATATGATCCGGAAATTACCAGTGGAGAGGCGCAAGAGCGCATCTGCGAGGTCATTTCCCACGAAATCGTTCATCAGTGGTTCGGCAACCTGGTCACCCCTTCGGACTGGAAATACCTCTGGTTAAACGAGAGCTTCGCCACCTATTTCGGGTTCAGCGTGGTTGCGCATTACCATCCGGATTGGCAGATATGGGATGTATTCCTGGCCTCAGAGACCGCGCCAGCCTTGGCGCGGGACGGTTTGACCGACACCTCGGCCATCGAAATCCCCGGCGGCAGCCATATCGTCATTAACAGCAGCACGGCCCCAATCATATACAGCAAGGGCGGCAGCGTGCTCAGACAGATTGAGGGCTACCTTGGCCCCGGGGTTTTCCAGTCCGGTCTCAACTATTATCTCAACCATCATGCCTATGACTGCACCACCAGTCAGGATATGTGGCTCTGCCTTGAAAAAGTTTCCGGCCGGCCGATATCCCGGATGATGCTGGCCTGGGTTTCAACGCCCGGCCACCCCCTTGTGACTGCCAACCGGTGCGATGATAGGCTGATACTGCATCAGAAACGATTCACCTATCTCGACTCGGACTCGGATGCCGTCTGGCCGATTCCGCTCTTGATCCGAATTTTTGACGCACAGGGCAATTCACGCGTTATTACTGAAATGATGGACACCCCCGAGATGGCGATCGATATTGATCCGGACGCGGCCGCCTACAAGGTAAACGATCAACAAACCGGGTTTTACCGGGTCGTCTACGACGACCCGGTAAATTTTGACGCGCTCTGCCGTCTCATACGGCGGAAAAAGCTCTCTAGAATCGACCGCTGGGGGATTGAAAACGACGCCTATTCAATGGTAAAAGCCCGTCAATACAAAGTGGATCAATATCTTCGGCTTCTCGACGAATATGCGGCGGAGGATTCCCCCCTTGTCCTGTCAGCCCTGTTCGACCACCTCTTTGAACTCTTCCTTTTGCTGAATCCTCCCGTCCGCAATAAAATTTCGGATAAAGCCCGCAACTGGCTAAACGAAACGATAAACAGGATGGGCATCCTGCCGGAAGGCGATGAACCGCACGGTATACATCGGCTTAGAAGTCAAGTCCTTCGCCTGGCCGCCTTCTTAGATGTTCAAGAGATAGTAGCGGCGGGCAGCAAACAGTTTAAAAGATTGATCAGCGGCGAAAAGCTGCATCCGGACCTCCGTCGGCCCATCATGCAGATCGGCGCCTGTGCAGAAGGTGAGGCCGCCTATGAATGGCTAAGGCGTCAAATGGCCGCCTCCGCATCCAGCGAACAGGAAAAAATTAATCTCCTGACCGCCATGGGCTGTTTCAAGGATACCGAACAGATAGAGAAGGCGCTGGACTACATTCTGACCCATACCCCGGATCGGAACAAATTCGTGCCGGTGGCCCAGATGGCGGGGAATCCTTATGCCATACCGCTGATGTGGGACTGGTATACTCAAAACTGCCGGTATCTGAAAAAAATTCACCCCCTGATCCATGAACGCATCATCGGCGCGATTGTCCCGATATGCGGACTGTATCCGACGGCGTCGGTAGAAGCCTTTTTTGACAGCCATTTCAAAGAAACGGAGACGACCGCGCCGGTGATCCGGATGGCGCTTGAGAAGCTTGAGATCAACCGCCGATTGCGAAACGCATATTGAAACCCGCGATCGCAGGAAAAGATAGGTGCGTTTGGGACGGATGGGGCCGCTGGGATACGAAACGGTAGGCTAAGGTTTTGGCCCTTTGAGCTCTTTTTTTATCGCCTGTCCAAGCTTATCCAGGGTAAACGGTTTTCTGAGGTAGGCGCCGGCACCGAGCCTCTGGGCCTCAAATATCCGGTCGGTTTCGGAAAATCCGCTGACAATGATTGCCTTTTGCCGGGGATTGCCCTCTACTATCTTTTGATACGTATCCAGTCCGTCCATACCCGGATCCATGATCATATCCAGAACGATCAGATCGACCGCGATACGGGAGAGAAATTCGACGGCCGCCTCTCCGCTGGGAACCGTTTCGACAATATAGCCAAGGGTGGACAACATGCTGCAGGTAATCTCCCGCTGCTCTTTTACATCATCAACGACCAAAATCGTTTCGCCGTTGCCCATATAATCCTCGACCGGCAAGACATTTTTCTCGTCAAAGCGCCTCCGGGTAGCCGGAAAATACAAGACTACGGTAGTGCCTTCACCGATTGAGCTTTGAATATCGATATAGCCTTTATGATCCTTCACCGCCCCCCAGACAACCGCCATTCCTAAACCGGTCCCGCTCCTGCCCATCTTTTTTTTGGTATAAAACGGTTCAAATATATGCTCCAGATCGGCAGCAGAAATCCCCGAGCCGGTATCGGCAATTTTCATTAGGATATATTCGCCCTCCGCAACGGTTTCATAACCGTTAATCGGCCGGTCGACATAACAATTATCGGTTTTAATGTATACCTCTCCCTTGTTATCCACGGCTTCCACGGCGTTTGACAACAGATTCATCACAGTCTTTGACAGGTGGACCGGTGAGCCCATAATGTTCATCAGGTCCTCACAAAGCTCGGTTCTTATTTCAACCATGGGATGATAGGACTGCAATTTTTGATATTCGGGGCTTCGCATATATTGGTCGATGATGGTATTCAGGTTTACCGCCTCCATCGTTTCGACCCCCCTTCTTGCCAGGGTCAACAGATCCTGAACAATGGTCACCGCTTTTCTTCCCGAATCCCACATTGTCTGGAGGGGGGCTCGCAGATCACTGTCTTCGGGAATTTGCATCAGCAAAAGCTCCGGGTAGCTGACGATGCCGGAGAGTATATTGTTTAAATCATGCGCTACGCCGCCGGCCAATGTCCCGATGGCTTCCATTTTTTGCGCCCGCTGGAGCTGCGCTTCAAGATGTTTCTGATGCGTGACATCCGTTAGAATGGCAACGATGGAATGCTGGTCCTCATCTTTCAAGGGAATGAATTTGAACTCAACCGTCTTTTTGTTAATGTCCGCCGGTTCACCCAAAGAAACCGCCTTTTGAAGCTTTCCGGTTGCCTCTATACATTCAGCCACCCGCTTTTGGTCTTCAGGCTGGAATAACTCCATGAAATTCGAGGAAAGGATCTCTTCTTCGAACGTATCAAGGATTGAAATGGCCGTATGGTTGGCATATACGATCCGGTTTTTCTCTATCAGTTCGAGGAACCCCTCGGAAATATGATTTAACGTGACCTCATAGTGTTTTTTGGCTGCCAGGAGTTCCTTGGTAATTTCGCGTTCATAAATCTCATCAAGCCCCAGAATCTTTCCTTTCAAGTGATCCACGCGGCCTGATTCAAAATCATCTATAACGCGCAGCACATGGGCGGACATTTTATCAAACGGCCCCTTGGCGATCACCGCATCAGCAAGGCAACCATCAATCCGTTGTTTCTCCTCAGCAGCAATAGCGGAAATAACCACAAGGAAGGCGCTATTAAAATCGGGAAGACTACGGATGATGCGGCATAATTGCTCGCCGCCGATATGGGGCATGATCAAGTCAATAAAAAAAACATCGGGATGATGCGTTTTTAACATATCAATGGCTGAAATGCCATCCGATGCGGTCAATACTTCATGGCCTTTTTTACGCAGCAGGCCGGACATGAACTTGAGTATCAAGGGATGATTATCAACCACAAGTATTTTCAGCATTTTTTCCTTTTATCCGATAACCGTCATTAAACCATCCGGGTAAGATCCGCCAAAAGTTCGGTTAACCTATGGATCAATTGACCAACATCCGCCCGCGGACCGCGATGGATTTCCGCTTCTATTGTCGCTGCAGTTTCAAAGAAGTCTGTAAGTCCCATATTCAGGGCAGCCCCCTTTAAAGAATGGGCGATCCCTGCCGCCTTATTCATATTTTCATTTGAAACAGCCGTTTTAAGGTTTACCAGATCAGCCGTAGCGGTATCAATAAATAAATAGAGAAGATCGATATATTCATTTTCATCCAAACCCATTTTGTCTGACAGGTGTTTTAAATTCATGATGCCTCTTGCGCCTTGTGTTTACTGACGATTTGTAACATAAATGCGCTTCAATAGACACACTTTTTAACATAAAAAAAATAGATCACCTTTATTAATGGGTTAAGATTTCCTGCACAAATAACACCGCTTGATCAGGTAAAACCCGATAGCGATCGATATGATCAAAGCGGCAATTCCAACTAAGGTCAGGCTGTTGTATGATTTTAAATCCAAAGTGATCACCTTACGGGCAATCGCAATCAGCGCAACCTCCAAAACGATTTCCGAATGGACGATCGCCTCTGATAGATAGGCCTTAATGGTTTCGAGCAATTCCACGCCGATCAATAGCAGAAGAAAAAACCCGAATATTTCAAATAACTGCTCAATGCCCAACCAGTAAAGCGGGGGTTTGAAAATGTCTATTACGATAATAAACACAAGCTCAATGGTGGATATAAGCACCACGATGACCATCATTGCAATCAAGGCAAAAATTACAGCCCTTTCAAACAATTTTAAGAGATTCATAGCATTCTCACTATTTGTCTGATCTTGATAACTGTTTTGGCTGTTCGAAAAAAAATATGATCAGGGGACAATCCAAACAGCGCGGTTATTTATTTTCTGAACAACGGCGCCGGCAACCCGCCCCATGAATTTACTGGCACTCATGCCTTGCCTGCCAATCACGAGGGTGCCATAGTCTTTCGTCTGAATTTCTTCAACAATCGCTTTTGCCGGAAACATCCGTCTCTCAATTTGCCGGAAATTGATCTGCGATTCACTGATGCCGGCTTCCTTAAGCATATTAAATGCCTGAGCCTGAAAATCGGTAATACATCTCTGGTTGGCGCTTTTAATGGACTGTTTGAGGCCGTCTGCATCGATATCGCCGATATCAATCTCGCAAAAATCACCTAGCCGAGGCGGGACATGCAACAACGCCAACTTTATCCGAGGACAGGTCGAGAGTATAAACGCCGCATGGTCAACGGCCCGAAGGGAATTCACCGATCCATCCACAGCGATCAGCAGATTGTCTGAATCAACCTCCCCGTCAACCACCCAGACCGGAATTTGTCTTGAATGGGAGATCAAATTCGTCGTCACGCTGCCGATGAATAGCTCCTGAAGCGACGATAGGCCGCGCCGACCGATCAAGACGGCATCATAGGCGCCGGTTTCCACCATATTAAGGATATCGTCGGCAACCCCCGAATCCCGGGGGGCCGTCTTCAGTTCAATAGAGGCCGCATCAATTCCCATTTGCGTTAATTGCATTTTGCAGTTTTCCAAAAGCGCGTCCGCCGCCTCGCGGTTCTTATTGTTTATCTTTTCCAGCTGGGCTCTGGTCTTTGGCTTGGTGAGAGATTCCTCAATGAGGTACTGTGAAATCATGGGCTGCACGTGAAACAGCACGAAATCCATACCATCAATTACGCCGCCAATTTTGGCGGCATACTTCATCGCTTGTTTGGCATGAATCGATTGATCCACGGCGATTAAAATTTTTTTTCTCATAAGAAGCCGCTCCTTTTGCGATTTTTGCCCTAGCCCCCAGGCCCTTGGATATCTAATTCCGGCGATAGCCGGACGCAAAATAAATATGATAGAAATTTTTCCTTAAAACAACCCATTTGTATCGTTATCGTATTATCCGGATGCGGTTCAAAACGGATCCGCCGTTACCTGATCCCCCGGCGCCCCTATTCGTGCGGTTGATTTTTAAAAAATAATTAGCTATTGTAAAAATAGTTGTTTTTACTTCCTGATCTGCTAAGGAGCGTTAGGTCCTTGGTTAAAAAAACTAAAAAATTGACAATCTCTTAAAAAGCGATTTTAGGATGGCAAAGTAAAAAGTTCGGGATCAAGGCGCGCAAAATCCCGAGGAATGCAGCGCCACACAGATATTGGACTTCCAATAGATCGCTACGGAGCCACTATGCCCATAAAAGGCAATTTGGAAACCTTTTACATGTCTTCCCTTTTACAAATGCTTAACTATGACCGGAAAACGGGCAAGCTAAGCATAAAAAACGAATCCAACGAAGTACAGATATTTCTCCATGAGGGCGACATCGTATTCGCCACTGAAACCCAAAAGGCCAACCGGTTAGGGGAACTCCTGAAAAATAGCGGCATCATATCCCAGCAGGTCCTTGACAGATCCCTGGCGCTTAGCCGGAAGCATAGCCACGGATTGGGCAAAACTCTTGTGAAGGAAGGCTATATTTCACTTGAGAGACTCAACGCGTTTCTTCTGAAACAGGCCGAAAACACGGTTTATAATGTTTTTCTCTGGGAAACCGGCGAATTTGAATACCATGACATGGATCTCAACCTGAAGGGGGTTGTCGGCAACAAGCTAGATACCATGAATATCCTTTTGGAAGCCTCCCGCAGGATTGACGAGGTTGAAATTTTAAAAAAACAGATCCCCAGCGAGGATGCCCTATTGCAAATCGCCGGGAACACGGAGGGAAACGAAGAGATTAAACTAAACGCCGATGAATGGCGATTCCTATCCATGATCGACGGGAACTCCACGGTTCGCCAAGTCTTCGACAGAAGCGGGTTTGACGACTTTACCGGATACAAAATTTTAAACTCACTGATTTCCTCGGCAAGAGTGGAAATTACCCAACCCCTGACGGCAGAAGGGCTATGCCACGAAGCCATAGGACACCTTAGCCGAATAGATTCCCGGCAATTCAGAGACGCGCTGGATAACCTGGGACTGAAACGCTCCAGTATTTTACGCGTCAGTCTCTCCTGTATTTTCAGGGAGGCGATTGATGAAAACCAGATTGGGGCCGCCGTGGAAAAAGAAGCCGCCAAGATTCGTAATTCACGAGAAAAAGCCGATTTGGATCGGCTAAGGCAGGAAAACCGGATGCCATTCATGAAACCAATCATCGAGCTTTTATGGCAATCGGTAAATGGATAACGGGTATAACCGGCTACTGGCCGGCAGCCTGTTGACTATCAAGATTCTCCATCGGCACCGGCACCTCCATCATGATGGCCGTACCCCTTTCCGGGGATGAATCAATCACTATATTCCCGCCCAAATGGGTTATTTTTTCCCGGATATCAAAAATTCCAAACCCTTCATAGCCGGAAGCGTCGGCATGTATCCCTTCGGAATCAAAACCGATGCCGTCGTCTTCAAAATCCACGGTCATCAACGGCTCCGAATGGTTCAAGCTGATCCTGATTTGGCGGGCCCCCGAATGCTTTACCGTGTTCTGCAGCAGTTCACTGATAATACGGTATATGATAATTTTGATCTCATCGCCGACTTTGTCCAGGTCGCCTGAGTACCAACGCCTGATCAGAATGCCATACTTCTCTTCTGTCGTTGCCGCCAAAGATTCCAGGGCCTCCTGAAGACCGAAGTCATATAGAACCGGCGGGCTCAGATCAAAGGTTAGCGTCTTTGTTTCTTTGATCACCTTCTGGATCTGATCCCTGATGTGTCTGATCTCCAGGCTATAGGTAGCGTCCCCGAGCTTTTTCTCAAATGTATTCAACTGGAGATGGGCCGCAAAAAGTTCCTGGCTGACGCCGTCATGGAGCCTGGAGGCCAACATCCGTCGTTCGTCCTCCTGGGTTTTTGACAACTGAATCGACAGGGATTTCAGCTTTGACTGATACTCCCGCAATTGGTTCTCGATCCGCTTTAATTCCGTAATATCACTTAAAACGACATGGACCGTATCCGGCTTGCCATCCAGAAACGGCCGGCTGGTATTGATTAAGACCCATCGGATATCGCCGCTCTTGGTAACCAGCTGATAGACGACATCCGGGGAGAGGGTTTCCCCGGCCAGCAGCCGCTCATAACGCTGTTTATAAACTTCCTGACTCTCCGGGTTCAGCAAGTCAAGGACGGACATGGAGGTGATTTCTGAACGGGTATAACCGGTGATATCGAACAATACATCATTAAAGCTCTCCAAATGACCGGTATCACGATTGAACCACAAAATTCCGGCCTTGGCATGTTCAACCAGCTGCCGGTATCGGGCTTCACTTTTCTTGAGCTCATGATCCGCCGCCATTTGCTCATCGATCAGCCGATCGATTTCGTGCTTGATATAACTGATCGCTTCGAAAACCCTGTTTATGGATTCATCCCCGTATTTTACGGGTAGTGAAGACTCTCCCCCCTCTTTTTGCCAATCAATGGATTCGATATAGTCCAGCAGCAACTCGGCAGTATAGCGGGCGAACCGTTTATTGAACCGACTGCCGAGGCTTAGAAAATATCGCATAAACCGTTTTCTGAGGCCTGAGGCCGCCGCGCCCAAAAAGTCCTGAACGCCCGAATACAGAAAGAAGCGGTTCGGTATGGCCACCGAAAGCGAATTTATATCGGGGTGCTGCTCCTCATGGGGGTCCGTCTGTCTTATGATCTGCAGGGCCGTATCAATAGCCTGGGAATAATTATCGACCGCATAGACCGGCTCCCTAAAAAACTGAAGGCGTTTGGCCAGATTATAACTGATTTTAAAAAGCCTCGGCAGATTAAAAATGATGCCGGCGATAAAAAGTCCATGATCCTTGTAATATCTAAAATATTGCTTCCTGGCGCCGGCTTCAGCCCCCTCAACATCGGTATAATCCTCAATTAGCACCAGGTTTTTGAAAGATTCGAAATGCCGGCGACAATAGGCATCTATAAAATTGATGGCCTCAGACATGTCCCCTGAGCGCACATAACCCGTTGCCTTGACGAGCAGGATGCGATCGCCGAGTTTCGCCGTTGCCACCCTGTAGCTACTGTCCGGATCCTGGCTGATAAAAGCCTCGGGGTGGGTGACCGGCAGACCGGATACCCTGCAATAGCCGGTTTTCATAAACCATGTGCTTTTAAAAATCGTATGGGGTGACATATGTTAAAAAGTAAGAAGCCTCGTTTTCCCTATCCGGTACTCTGATGAAGAGCGTCCGTGGATCCGCATGCCGACGGCAGGGTCATTTTGACATGTGTCCCTGACCCCACAGCGGCGTCTATTTCCAGGTTGCCGCCCAAGTGATTCATTTTCTCGCGAATATCAAAAAATCCGAATCCTTGATATCGCCTCGAATCCGCCCCCGCCTGATCTATATCAAAACCTGAGCCGTCATCCTTAAAATCCACTACTAACCAGCCCTCCTGGTGATTGACAGCAATAAATATATTATTAGCCCCGGCATGTTTCAACGTATTATGGAACAATTCGTCGATGCTCCGGTACAGGATGGTTTTGATTTCGTTTCCCAGTTTATCCGTGTCCCCATTAAAACTCGTGTGGATGGCAACCCCAAATTCTTGTTCGATCGAGGCGGCAAGGGAGTCGAGCGCCTCTTTAAGGCCAAAATCATATAAAACTGGGGGGCTTAGGTCAAATGTCAGGGATTTCGTATCCTTGATAATTTTCCGGAGCTGATCCCGAATTCGACTGATTTCCGATGCCTGTGCTTCGTCATCTATCTTCTTGGCCAAGGTATTTAGCTGCAGCTGCGCCACGAAAAGCTCCTGACTGACGGTATCGTGAAGCTGGGAGGCCAATTTTCGGCGTTCGGTCTCCTGGGTCGCAGACAGCTGGATCGAGAGGCCTTTTAGCTTTTCCTGATAGGCCAAAAGCTCCTGCTCTGCCCCCAGACGCTCATGGATCAACCGGTCAACCTCTGATTTGATGAACCCGATGGCGTCAAACACCTGCCTGATCGATGGGTCCATATATTGGGTGGATGCTTCCGTCACCCCCCCGTCCTTTTGCCAGTTAATCGATTCGATGTATTTAAGTAGAGCGTTGGCGTATTGCTTTGTCAACGATGGATTCAAAAAGGAAAGCCAGTTTAGCTTAAATCGTCCCAATTGGGATTGAAATCGAGTAAACCAGGGCTTTAAATATTGCCCGCCGGCGACCAGCAGCGATCTGGAAGGCGAACCCGCGCGGGGGGGATAATGAATCGGCTCGACGCTGCTTTGGTTGATGAGCCTGATGGCCCTGTAAACCGCTTTGGCATAGGAGTCCTCAGCATACATGTCTTTACCGTAAATCTGAAGCCGCTTGGCCAGGTTGAAGCTGATTTTAAACAGGGGGGATAGGTGATAAATAATGCCGCCGATTAAAAAATCACTTTCCTTGAAATAGGCGACATACTTTTTCCGCGCTTCGGCCGCCGCTCCCTGGATTCCAGAAAAATCCTCCACCGCAATCAGTTTCGTATCTTCCGGAAAATGCCTGATCCGATAGTCTTCAAAACAAGCCAGGAATTCATCCTCGTCAACAGAGCGCATATAGCCGGCGGCTTTAACAAGAATGATCCGGTTGCCCAGTGTCGCCATATCCATTGAAAAATTGGATCCGGGAAGCCGGCAGACAAACCGCAGGGGGTGGGTGATGGGCAGACCGGAGACGGGGCACCGGGTTTGCAGAATAAACCAGGCGGATTTTGAAGAATATGGATAAGCCTCTAACAATACGGTATCGCCTCTAGCTGAAGGCTTGAAGCCCTGATTCAAGGAATTCTTTTGCGTCTGTAACCATGCGCTCCACCAGTTCGGCAACCGTCGGAATGTCATGGATTCGACCCACTGACTGCCCTATGGTAAGCATGGCCGCCTCTGTATTGCCGTCTTTCCATACCTGTCTGGCACGCTCCCCTGATATAAGGGGCAGCAACTCCCCCAGGTCGCCACCGGCCGCCTCAATTTCGGCGACTTTCTCCATGATTTCGTTCTGCAGCGCCCGGATCTGAAGGCCAAAGCCCGCAAACAGGGACTGAAGCTGCAAAACCGTGTCAGCTTCGGTTTTTTCAACGAGCACTTGGTAAATATTCGGATGTACGGCGCTCTCCCGGGTGGCCAAAAACCGTGTGGCCATCATAATGCCGTCTGCACCCAGCGCTATGGCGGCCGCGAGGCTTCTGCCATCGGCCATGCCGCCGGCCGCAAGTATGGGGAGATCAACCGCCTCCTTTGCCTTGGGGACAAGCACCATTGTGGAGATATTGTCCTTATGCGGAAATCCGCCCTCTTCGAAACCGGCGATGGTAACGGCGTCATAACCGACTTTTTCGGCATGCACCGCATGCTTAACGGTTCCGACTTTATGTAGCACCTTAACGCCGGCATCTTTGGCCATAGGAAGGAACTCCCGGCCCAGAAACGTGTCGACCGGCGCCCCGGCAATCTCAATGGCCGAGACTTTCTCTTCGCAGCATATCCTGAAAAAATCCTGCAAAAGATGGGTCGGTAGACGAATCGAGGGCATAGTGGTAATATTGACGATAAAGGGTTTGTCTGTTAAATGCTTGGTTTTTTGAATCGCCGCCCGCAAATCCTCGGCGGAATCATAGTTGCCGGATGTAAGATTTCCCATGGCGCCCGTATTGCTGATGGCGGCAGCCAGCTCAGGCGTCGCGATCCAGAGCATGCCGCCGCACTGGATTGGGTATTCGATACCGAAGAGTTCGGTGATTTTGGTTTTCATGGGCGGTTTCCTCTACTAAAAAAGGTTAAAGGTTAAAGGTTAAAGGTTAAATCCCAATCCCCCCCTCTTTTGTCGAATGTCCCATTGTTTTAAGTTTTGGTCATTGCAATGAAGATCAAACCCCTTAATACCGGCTATTCCGCCAAATCCCCCTGCTCTACCGCCTTTTCAATCCATGCATCGGCAAAGTCCCAGAGGGCTGAGGCGCCGTCCGCCATATGGCGGTTCAAATCCACGACCTGGTCTTTTTTTACGCCGTGCTCCTGCCAGGACTTGCCCCTGGTATAAAGATTGTGAAGCAGGGGTTGGAGGCGGTCAAGTGCCGAGGCAAAACAGGCCTCCGGTGTCTGCCTCGCCTCGAATTCATCCCAAAGCCCACGAAAATGAGACGCCTGGTCCGGGGGCAGCAGGTTAAAGATCCGGTCCGCCGCCGCCTGCTCCCGCTGCTGCTTATCCTGCCTTGCCTTTCGGTCATAGGCGAAGGTATCGCCTGCGTCAATTTCTACCAGATCATGGATCAGGAGCATCTTGATTACACGAAGCATATTGACATCGGGGGTATTCGAATGCTCGGCCAGGACCAAGGCCATCAACGCAATATGCCAGGAATGTTCGGCGGAATTCTCGAAACGACTCGTGTCTGTCAAATAGGTCCGGCGGTTTACGGTTTTGAGCCGGTCAACAGTCAGGATAAATTCAATCTGCCGGGTTAACCGCTGTTTTTCCATGCAGGGGCCTCCATCCGTATTTAAAAATTAAAATAGATATGATAGTAAAAAAAATTACAGGCCACAATCATCAAATAACCATACCGTCAAATAGAGTTTCGGAGGGCGCAATGGGGGAAGGGACATTTAAAAAAGTCGGAAAATCGGCCAAAACCCTATATGGTCCGCGAGCCGCCCTGGTCTGCGGATTTTCAGCTACAGAGCAGAAAGCCCTGATGGCATTTCTGAAACGCATCCAACTGACGGATCTCTGCGTAAGTTTTGCCACAGAATCCGATAGCGGGGCTTTGCTCAAAGACCTGATAGCGCGCCCGGATCGATCGGGGCAAGACGTGGACTCCGGTTTGGAGCGGGCCATTATTTTATCCGGCATTACTGAAGAGGAACTCCACAAAACGCTTTCCGCTTATCGGAAGAATGATCTTCCGGTCCCGTTATGGGCGACGCTGACGCCCTATTCCGAAAGCTGGCGCCTCAGCGCATTGCTTGAGGAGCTCCGCAAAGAGCGCATCGCCATGAAGAAGAAGAAATAGGCCCCGTCCGATACGGTCGCCTCAAATGTTGATAACCTTAACAGCCAGCTGCATGGCCGTTACAATATCGAGCATGTTGGTCGTTTCCCCCACCCGTTTCTGGTCAAGCAGATCAAAATGGCCCAGGCACGTACCGCAAACCATGATATGGATACCCTCTGACTCGAGCCTTTTCAGAACATCCAGGACCTCTGAATCTATAACCGCAAGCTTGACCCCGTTGTTGACAAGCACGAGACGCCACAGTTCATCGCCCGTTTCGTTGATTGATGGCTTCGTAAAAAGCGATTTAAAGTAACTCTGAAAAGCGTCCGCATTGTCATTTCGAGCGGTAGCGAGAAATCTTTAACAATCAAGATTCCTCGTCACTTTCGTTTCTCGCAATGACAGCAGCGGAAGCTTCTAAGATAATATTAAATATTGTCGAGTTCCTTGGAAGTCCAATATCTGTGTTGCGCTTCCGTCCCCCGGAATTTCACGTACTCCTATGTACGCTGCATTCCTCCCGATTTTGCGCGCCCCCGGATCTTAACTGGGGCTTGAACTTTTTTCTTTGCCATCTAAAACCGGCGTCGGGCAGGCCTGTCGCCTCGCATCAATAGCATTCATCGCATCTCCTGTATTTGTCTGTTGCCTTTTAGGATGGAGATACTATATTGTTTATTAAGATCATACAAATTGATATTTTCAATTAAATAGACGCCGCCCATTTAAAAGATTGATGGCGCCATCAGCACCGCATATCCGGTATAATTAAAACCTAAATTGAAACGCTCAATTTAGGTAAAACCTAAATTGAGCGATTTTCAAGTTTGCCGCAGATACAAGGAAAATGATGCCGAGCGATAGGCGCCTATGCGAGACATCATTTGACGCAGTAGATGCGGTGAAATTGGAAATCCCGGAGGGTTTCAAATTTTTTGATTTAAAAAATGATCCAATATCCTAAAAATAAAATAAAAATTAAATCTTCAAAAAATTGAAACGCTCAATTTAGGTAAAAATTTGTGGGGTACCATGGACCTATGGCATCTAAGCATATTTAAAAAAATCGTCGACACCAAGGGCTTTTCCAGCGCCGCTAGGGCCATCAACCTTACCCAACCAACGGTGAGCAGCCATATCAAAGAGCTCGAAGGCCATTTCAACTGTCAGCTGGTGGATCGTATCGGCAAATCGACGGTTCCGACAAAAGCCGGGGAGCTGCTATATGCCTATACCACCCAGCTGCTGAGCCTGTATGAGGAGGCTGAAACGGCCATGACCGAATTCCTTGGCAACATACGGGGGCGGTTGACGATCGGCGGCAGCACCATCCCGGCCGGCTATATCCTGCCCAAATTGATCGGCAGCTTCCTCGAACAATACGAAAATGTGCAGATCTCTTTGAACAGCGGGGACACGGAGCAGATTATTCTTGATATCCTTGAATACCGGCTGGAGTTGGGCATTGTCGGCGCGCAAACCGAGCGCAAGCGGATCTCCCAAACAAAGCTCGTCCAAGATGACATGCGCCTGATTGTGCCGGCAGAGCCCAAATGGGCCAATAAGACGCATATTGAACCGGATCAGCTCTTTGATGAGCCGTTTATCATGCGTGAGAAGGGATCCGGAACATTGACGTCCCTGCAGAAAAGCCTCGCCAAAATCGGGAAAAACCCGCAGGCATTAAATACGGTGGCGGAATTCGGAAGCACGGCATCGGTCATCCAGGGCATTAAAAACGGGGTGGGCGTCTCCATACTCTCACCGATTGCCGTGGCCGATGAGTTGGATGCCGGCAGATTGAAGGCCCTGACAGTAAACGGACTGGACCTTTCCCGCTATTTTTATCTTACCACGCACCGTGACCGGACCCCCTCGCCCCTTTGCGATGCATTCATGCGGTTTATCAAGGCCGAGTACGGCATTGATTAGGCCCTGCCGGCCGCGGATGGCGCAAGGAATGCTTGAAAGTTGACGGGTCAAGCGCCACATCGCCCAGCTGGATCCCCCTTATCCGGGATTGGGCTTCTTCGGTGAGCGGCGTTAACACCGAAATGGTCTTCGAGCAAGCCTCAATTTTTTTGACTATCCCCAATCCGAGCGCGAAGCCGGCCTCATCCGCAAACCCCAGCAAGCCGTTCATACAAAATCGCGGGTATGGAAATACGCCGTAGCGCGGCCAGAAGAAGGTCTGCGGCGCCGCATTTTTGAAATATTGACGAAAACTTTCTTCCCGAAAGCTTTGCCGCTCATCGAATTGCCGTCTTCGAACGGCGGATGCGCATTTTATTTCGATAATCGACGTCTGTTGGCCGATACGAAGCGTTGCCAACAAATTTTCCAGCTCCCGCCCGCGCTGCAATCCGATCAAAACGGACGGCCGCAGCAGATCAACCTTGGCGAATTTCAACCGCAGACCGCCTTTTTGCGGATCTATCAGGCCGGAGGTGTCCATCACGATCGGCCCGGCGCCGATCCCCCTCGCTTTCTCGACCAAACGGGCGCAGCCGGTTAGAACCTGCAGCATATGGGCGCTCGGCGATGTGGACCCGACGAATCGATGCCGGATATGCCGGGTCACATGACGCGCGCCGGATGCTTCGACGACGGCGAGGCTGATCATTGTAGGCGGCCCCAGTCGTCCCTGGCCGGGATCGGCATCCACGACAAAAACCTGCCTATGCATCGCCGAGAGCCGGTCGACAAGATAGCGGAAAAGGGTTGTCTTGCCCGTATCCGAATCGCCAACCAGCATGATAAGTCCGGACATGCCGGAGGGGTCCAGTCGCTGCCAATCCGGCGGAACCTCCACCGCATCGTTCAAACGATACCCGCCGGGCCGATCGGTTGGCATCATAGCCTCCTACGCCGCCGCCAAGCGGTCCCGGCCTGCGGGTAAAAACCATCTATAGATAGCCTGTCCCCGGGATTCGAAACGACGACCGCTGGCATATGCATTGATTTGAAAATTTTGGCGTTCATTGTTAGATTAATATATCAAATAGGAATGGGTTGACATGGCATGAATGCCGCTCACCTCTCCATAATAATATGACAACAGGAAAATTGAAACCATACAAGGAGTTTTTTGCATGGCAAATCAACAACAGTCGAATCCATCCGACGGTGGACAGCAGGGACAGCAGCCCCAGTTTCAGCAGGACCTGCAGCCGAAATGGGTCAGACTGCTTTGGTTCGCTGTTTTGTTAATGGCTGTTTTATACGTCACCCAGACGCTATTTAACCCCCAGGTCAATACCATACCGTATAGCCAGTTCAAAAATAAAGTGCGCCAGGGCGAAGTGGCTGAGGTGACCATGCAGGGCCACCAAATAACGGGTAGGTACAAATCAGGCGGAGGCGAGGCGGCCGACAACAGAAGGCGGGGGCCGGGTAAGGCCATGCCGTTTGAAACCATCGCCCCCTCCATGCAGGACCCCGAACTGATCGATCTTCTGGAGAAGAAAGATGTCACGATACATGCGAAATCAACCAAACAGTCATGGTTTGTCAATCTATTGATCGCCATCCTGCCATGGGTCGTCATTATCGGCGCCTTTTTCTATTTTTCAAAAAAATTTCAGGATCGTATGGGCGGCGGACCCGGCGGCGGCATTTTCGGATTCGGAAAATCCAAGGCCAAGCAGTTTGAAAAGTCCATGAGCGACATCCAGTTCGAGGACGTGGCGGGCCTCGAGAATACCAAGAAGGAGCTGCAGGAAATCATCGGGTTTTTGAAAAACCCGGACCAGTATCGCTCCCTGGGCGGAAAGCTCCCCAAAGGCGTACTTCTGGTCGGCCCGCCGGGCACCGGAAAAACCCTTATGGCCCGGGCGGTCGCCGGGGAAGCCGATGTGCCGTTTTTTTCCATCAGCGGCTCGGAGTTTATCGAAATGTTCGTGGGCGTCGGCGCCTCCAGGGTGCGCGATATGTTCGACAACGCCAAAAAGGAGTCGCCGGCCATTATATTCATCGATGAGATCGACTCCATCGGCCGTGTACGGGGCACCGGCGTGGGCGGCGGCCACGATGAGCGGGAGCAGACGTTGAACCAGATCTTAAATGAAATGGACGGCTTCTCCCCCCAGGAGTCCGTCGTCGTCATGGCGGCCACCAACCGACCGGATGTCCTGGACCCTGCCCTCACCCGGCCCGGCCGATTCGACCGCCAGGTCACCCTGGAACTGCCGCAGAAAAATGCCCGGATATCGATACTGAAAGTCCATACCAAGCATGTCACCGTCGGCGATGATGTGGCGCTCGAGGTGGTGGCCAACCGGACCGTGGGATTCTCGGGCGCGGAGCTGCAGAACCTGGTCAATGAAGCCGCCCTTCTGGCCGCCCGAAAAGGCAAGGAAAAGGTCGAGGCCGAAGACTTCGACCAGGCCCGGGATAAGATTTTAATGGGGATTGAACGCGAAGACCTTATCAACGAAGAGGAAAAAGAGGTTATCGCCTATCACGAGTCCGGCCATGCCATGATGTCCATGCTCCTTCCCGGCGCCGATCCGCTGGAGAAAGTCACCATTATTCCCCGCGGCAGAGCCCTCGGCGCCACCGAGCAGATACCGGAGGAGGACCGCTTCAACCTGACCCGGGGCTACCTCCTGGATAGAATCACCGTTATGTTGGGCGGCCGTGCAGCTGAACAGGTTCAGTTTTCGGATTCGACGACCGGCGCCGGCGATGACCTGCAAAAAGCGACGGAAATCGCCCGCCGCATGGTCACCCAGTGGGGCATGAGCGACAAAGTGGGCTCTGTGGCATTCCAGTATGGCTCATCCCATCCGTTCTTGGGAAGGGAACTCGGCTCCCAGAAGGATTTCAGTGAAGAGACCGCAAAAATTATCGACGACGAAGTCAGACGCCTGGTCTCCGAGTGCCTGAGCAAAGCGATCGATGTCCTAAACAACCACAAACAGGAGCTTGATTCGCTGGCGCAGGCGCTTCTGGATCGTGAAACCCTGAGCAAGAATGAGGTAAAAGAAATTATTGGAAAAAGCCACGCGAAAACGGCGCCAGCGGAGAATTGAGTCCTTTCCTGAAAGCGCCCCCTCAACGGATTTCGCTATAGGAGATGCCAATGGCCGCCGTCATGGCACAGACGATAGGTGCGACCGTCCTCGCCCAGTACTTCAAAATAGCGGCAATCCGGCGTCCGCCACCTGGCTTTCACCCGGCGAACCTTAACCTCTCGACCGTCTATCCGCATGGCCCGTGGCGTCTCTTCGCCACGATAGCCGGCATGGCATGTAACAAAAATCCGCATCGCCACCAAAGTCTATCACCTAAACCGAGCGTTTCAAATCTTTAAACTTTTTGTTTTTTCTATTATTTTGAAGGACTTCGATCAATTCTAGCTTTAAAAATTTGACAATTTCGTAAAAAGTCAATTTGGGATGGCAAAAAAAAAGTTCAAGCCCCAGTTAAGATCCGGGGGCGCGCAAAATCCCGAGGAATGCAGCGTACTTAGCTGTACGTGAAATTTCGAGGGACGGAAGCTCAACACAGATATTGGACTTCCAAGGAACTCGACAATATTTAACCTAAATTGAGCGATTTTCAAGTTTGCCGCAGATACAAGGAAAATGATGTCGAGCGATAGGCGCCTATGCGAGACATCATTTGACGCAGTAGATGCGGTGAAATTGGAAATCCCGGAGGGTTTCAAATTTTTTGATTTAAAAAATGATTCAATATCCTAAAAATAAAATAAAAATTAAACCTTCAAAAAATTGAAACGCTCAATTTAGGTTTAATATTATCTTAGAAGCTTCCGCTGCTGTCATTCCGAGAAACGAAAGTGACGAGGAATCTTGATTGTCAAAGATTTCTCGCTAACGCTCGAAATGACAATGCGGAGGCTTCTAAGAGTTATTTTCTGCAAAAATGGTGCGCCAGCGCAATAAATCGCTTTTTACGAAGCCATCAGGTATCATTTTTTCATCAATTGGCAACATCAGGGATGTAATTTCAGTGGTTCCCCCTTTCCGGAATGGCATTTTTCTGTTAAAAGAAAATTCAAGGTCAAAGGTCAAGAGAAAAAGGGTATGGGCGGTTTTTACGGGACAAAAGAAAACCGGTATGATCGATAGATGGGGATTTTCTGATGCTTGACGCCACGAGGCGCTCGGCCGAAACGGACAAAGAGACCCGCCAGATACAGAAAGTGGTATTGTATGCGTTTTTGATAAACATCGCCCTGGCTGCGCTCAAAGGCGCCCTGGCGGTCATTTCCGGAAGTCTCGCCGTTACCGCCGGCGCCATAGATTCGCTGACCGACGCCTTTGCCTCGGTGGCCGTATACGTCGGGGTGAAGCTCTCGAGCAAACAGTTTAGAAATTTTCCGCTGGGGCTTTACAAAATTGAAAACGTCATTTCAGTCATCGTAGCCTTTTTTATCCTTTTTGTCGGCTATGAAATTGCCCGCCGGATCTTTATGGACACCGGCGCCCCGCCGCCCGATATCTCCCCGTGGGTTGTGCTCCTCATCGCCCTGGCCACATTTATCACGTTTATGTTCGGTCAATACGCCCTGCACCTGGGAAGAAAAACCGAATCGCCCACATTGATTGCAGAGGGCCATCACCGCCAGGCCGACGTTCTATCCTCCCTGGTGGTGTTCTTATCCGTTTTTCTAAACTATGCCGGCATCACCTTCAATGTCTTTGGCCTGGGGATCGATCATTTGGCAGCAGGCATTGTCCTCGTTTTTATCGCCATGGCCGGCTGGCGGCTCCTATCCGACGGTATGCGGGTGCTCCTGGATGCATCGGTGGATTCGAAAACCCTGGCATCCGTCCGGGAGATTATCTGCGAGGAACCGGCCGTGATTCATATTAAATCCCTTGTCGGCCGAAATTCGGGCAGATTCCGCTTTATCCAGGCCTCGATTACCCTACGGACCCAGGACCTGAAAAAAGCCCACGACATCAGCAGGCGGATCGAGCATGAAATTCACGACCGGGTCCCGCACGTCGGGCGGATCATGATTCACTATGAGCCGGAGGCCTCCCGTTATCGACGCATTGCGGTACCCATGGAGGACACAGAGAAAACGATCAGCTCCCACTTCGGCGAAGCCCCCTATTTTGTGATATTCACGCTGGATCGAAACCAGGGTCAGATGCTTGGAAAAACATTTGAAAAAAATCCCTATCTGAGGCAGACGCACGGCAAGGGCATACAAGTGGCCGAATGGCTGATCTCCCACCACCACATTGATGAGTTGGTTGTCAACTCGGATATGAAACACAAGGGACCGGGATATGTTTTTGCAAACGCCGGGGTGAACCCACGGATTGTTGAAACCGACAATCTAGACGCGGTGATCGATATATTTTTTTCTCAACCGGAACGAACAGAGAAAGCCCCGGAGACACGGACAACCACCTGATTATCAATTGGCCCGATGACGGATAAAGCCGCCCTTGACCATATCAGCATCGTATTGCACCAGCCCCGCTATTCGGAAAACATCGGATCCGCCGCCCGGGCTATGAAAAACATGGGGTTAAACCGGCTTGTCATCGTCAACCCCGAAAATTACGACATCAGGCGGGCGATGACACTGGCCACCCATAGGGCATCCGATATTATTCTCCACGCGGTTGTCTGCAGCGATTTGGCCCATGCGGTTTCGGATTTCAACTATGTGGTGGGCACAACCGCCCGGCTGGGCAGCCAGCGGCAGCTCATCAGACATCCGGCTGAATTGGCCGAAAAACTCATCAACGTCTCACAAGAAAATTCGGTTGCCGTCATCTTCGGCCCCGAAGACCGGGGATTGACAAATGAGGACATTCGGCTCTGCCATGCGATGGTCAATATTGCTACTGCCGACTTTTCTTCTATCAACCTGGCCCAGTCGGTAATGATCATCTGCTATGAGCTGTTCAAGGCCCGCCTGCCCGATCACCAGACGTCTGCCCCGCGGCTGGCCACCCGCTATGAACTCGACGGCATGTACGAACAGCTAAAGGACCTCCTGATACGTATTGATTATATCAAACCCGACAACCCGGACTACTGGATAAACAAAATCCGTCAGTTTTTCTCCCGTATGCCGCTCAGGGCAAAAGAGGTGAGCATCGTGCGCGGCGTCTACCGCCAGATGAACTGGTACGCCAGAAAATGCTATGAGGATGGCATGCTCGGCAATCCGATGGATCCGGCCCTCAGGAATAAAAAAAACGATACAAAAGCGGATAACAGCCCCAGCGATTGACCCCCTTTGCGGAATTCCGTTTGAACTCTGGAGATTTTTCGGATATGAAGGCATACTGGTGTATATCGGATCAAAGAGGGATCGGTCCCCACGTTTTTGTCCCATTAAAACGGAGGTGACATGGCGAATAACGTCGACAGGCCGCAGTGGAAGTCCAATTTCGGTTTTTTGTTTGCCGCCATCGGCTCTGCCGTAGGCCTGGGCAATATCTGGCGGTTTCCGTATATCGCCTATGAAAACGGCGGCGGCGCCTTTTTGTTCCCCTATATCGTGGCCCTGATCACTGCCGGGATTCCCATTCTGATGCTCGAGTTTGCGCTTGGCCACAAAAAGAAGGCCTCCTCGCCCAAAGCATTTGCAAAAATCGACAGTAAATGGGAATGGCTCGGCTGGTGGTCGGTGACCTTCGTCATGTTCGGGATCGTGGCCTATTACATTGCGATCATCGGCTGGTGCGCGAACTTCTTCTGCTTCTCCTTTACCCAGATGTGGGGCCCTGATCCGAACGACTTCTTTTTTCACTCGTTTCTCAAAATGTCCTCCGGGGTCTGGGACCTCCACGGCGTAAATGTTTCGATTGCTCTGGCTGTGGTGCTTATCTGGTTCATCAACTGGTCGATCACCTACCAGGGAATTGAAAAAGGCATTGAGCGGGCCGTAAAGTTCATGATGCCGATTCTTTTTCTGATCACCCTTACCATTGTCATCTGGTCACTTTTTCTGTCAGGCGCGGAAAAAGGCATTTCGCTGTATCTGACGCCGAAATTTTCAAAAATCCTGAACCTGGATGTCTGGATCGCCGCATACGGCCAGATCTTTTTCTCCCTGTCCCTGGGCTTCGGTATCATGATCGCCTATGCCTCCTATCTGCCCAAGAATGCCAATATATTCAAAAACAGTATTATCGTGGCCTTTTCCAACAGCTTCTATGAAATGTTTGCCGGCCTCGGTGTTTTCAGCATATTAGGCTACATGGCGGTCAAACAGGGGATTCCCATCAAAGAGGCCGTTACCAGCGGAATCGGTCTGGCCTTTGTGGCCTACCCCAAGGCCATCTCACTGATTCCTTTTGGAGAGATCTTCGGCATGCTCTTCTTTTTTCTGCTCACCATTGCCGGCATCTCATCGTCCATCTCGATCATCGAGGCCTTTTCCTCGGCGGTCATTGACAAATTCGGCGCCTCCCGGCAAAAAGTGGTCACAACCGTCTGCATCATCGGATTTTTCGGCTCTCTTCTGTTCACATCGCACGCCGGGCTGTTTTGGCTGGATATTGTGGATCATTTTCTAAACCACTACGGACTGGTAACTGTGGGCATCGTTGAAGCGTTTATCGTGGGCTGGATTTACCGCACCGAACAGCTGAAGATGCATATCGTCTCTCGGCTTGGGCTCTCCGGTACACGGAATAAAATTTTTCAGTACATCGTTCTGCAGCTCTGGAAATACTGCATCAAGTTTATCACGCCGGTCGCCCTGGGCATTGCCATTATCAACAGCCTGATGCAGGAGTTTGCCAAACCCTATGAAGGCTACCCGCTGTCCGGAATTATTATTCTGGGCGTGGGGTGGCTGCTTATCACCCACATTTTTGCCTTCGGCATGTCGGGCCTGCCGTGGGCCGGAGAAAATGAATCCGGTTGACGGCGGGTTATTTTTTCAAAAGCCACAAGATCACAGATGGACGGCTGTCGCGACCCTCAGAACTTAACAGCCAACACCCAATACCTAACTCGTGTAATAACTCTTATACCACTCGACAAACCGGCGGATGCCCTCTTCTATAGGGGTCATCGGTTTAAATCCCACCGCTTCGTAAAGATCATCGATATTGGCATAGGTTGCGGGCACATCCCCGGGCTGCATCTCCTGCAGATCCTTTTCCGCCCTCATCCCCAACTGATCCTCCAGCACCTCGATGAAGCGCTTTAGTTCCACCGGCTGGTTATTGCCAATGTTGTATATTCGGTACGGGGCATAGGAGGTTCCAGGGTCCGGGGCATTGCCGGACCATTGGGGATCAGGCGCCGGAAGTTTTTTCATCACGCGGTGGACGCCTTCGATGATGTCATCGATATAGGTGAAATCCCGCTGCATGTTGCCGTAATTAAAAACCTGGATGGGCTTTTTCGAGAGGATGGCCTTTGTAAACAGAAACAGCGCCATATCCGGCCGCCCCCAGGGGCCGTAGACCGTGAAAAACCGGAGGCCGGTCGTCGGAAGACCGAATAAATGGCTGTATGTATGGGCCAGAAGTTCGTTTGATTTTTTCGTGGCCGCGTAAAGGGATACCGGATGGTCCACGTTGTCGTGAACGGAGAACGGCATCCGGGTATTGGCCCCGTAGACAGAACTGGAGGAGGCGAATACAAGATGCTTTGTCGAATAATGCCGGCAGCACTCCAGAAGATTGACAAACCCCACCAGATTGGCGTCAACATAGGCATGGGGGTTTTCCAGGGAATACCGCACACCGGCCTGGGCCGCCAGATTAACTACCACGTCAAAGGGCCGGGCCTTAAATATAGCGGCTAAGTCATCCAGCCGGCTTAAATCGATCCCATGGAATTGAAAGTTTGAAAACGGCTCAAGCTCTTTCAGGCGGTCCTTTTTCAGGTTCACATCATAGTAGGGGTTCAGGTTGTCAATGCCAACTACCGAATAGCCGTCCTTTAAAAGCCGATACGCCAGATGAAACCCAATAAATCCGGCGACCCCTGTCACCAGCACATTTTTGAACTCCAGTCCCATGCCGCTTCACCGCCTTCCTGTAGAATCGCTTTGCAGGCAATCCGTTTGAGGTTTCAGTACAATCTATCCTATGATTCCAAATGGCCACTAAGTAGCTTTCATAAGCTTCTCCATCGTCTCAATCAACAGGCGAACCCCGAACCCGGTGCCGCCGGCTTCACAGTAATCGGAAGCCTTCTTCGCATAGGCCGGCCCGGCAATATCGATATGGGCCCATCGCGCATTTTCGACAAAATTGGATAAAAACAGGGCGGCCACGATCGCCCCGCCCCAGCGAGAGCTGCCGATATTTCTGAGGTCGGCAAAGTCGCTCTTTAGTAGCTCCCTATAATCATCCGGCATGGGCAGCGCCCAGCAGCGTTCATAGACGGTTTCACCGGCGGCCAGAATAGCCTCGGACAGATTTTTATCCGGCGAGAACACGCCGGCAATTTTTTCTCCCAAAGCCATGAGGCACGCACCGGTGAGTGTGGCGATATCGACCATGATATCGGGGTTAAAAACCCTTTCCGCATAGGCCATGGCATCGATTAATATCATTCGGCCCTCTGCGTCGGTATTTCCGATTTCTACGGTTTTCCCGGCATACGTCCGGATGATATCGCCCGGTCTCGCCGCATCGCTGGATGGCATGTTTTCGACTATGGGCATCACGCCGAGCACCCGGTACCCTGACTTCAACCGGGCCGCGGCGATCACTGCAGCGGCCACGGACGCCGCACCCCCCATATCCATCTTCATATCCTCAAGCGAGCCGGTGGGTTTGAGGTTGATCCCTCCGGCATCAAAGGTCACCCCTTTTCCGATCAGCGCATAGGTTTTTTTTGCCTTTGCCGGGTTGTAGTCAAGAATAACCATACGCGCCCGGCATTTACTGCCGGCCTCAACGGAGAGGATCCCGCCCATCTTGTTTTTCTTGATCTCGGGTTGATCAAGAACGGTAATATCAATGCCCTCCTTGTCCGCTGCCTTGACAATAGAGCGGGCAAACCGATCCGGGCGCTTTTCATTGGGCGGCATGCTGACCCATTCTCTGGCCAGGACAGTGCTTTTGCAGATGGTCTCCACGCGTTCCGGAATCTTTCGGCAAGCCCTGGCGGCGGCATCATTGGCGAAAACCGCCATGCGTTTGACCGGCGTGTGTTTTTTATCCCCTTTGTAATGGTCAAATATGTGGTTGCCGAGATAGGCCCCTTCAAAAAGCGCTTCGACAGCGGATGAGGCGTCAATAGGCATTTTTTTGGCCTCCGGCAGGACAATCAGAAGGTCCGCGGCTTCCAGCTTTATCGCCTTCTTAGCCGCTCTGCCCCCGGCTTTGCGCAGGGATTCGGCCTCAATCGCCGCTGTTTTGCCGACCCCCAAAAAAAGCACGCGCCTGGCTTTCACCCCGTCCGGCTGATAGAGCAGAAGCTCATCGCCCTTTTCGCCCTTGAATTCGTTGTATGTCTTTGCCTTTTCAACAAGGCCTTTGATTGCGCTATCCCCATGAACGGATGCCTCCTCGGCAACCGGAATCATCAGCAGCTCGGTCAAAAGTGACGCTATGTCCCCGGTTTTGATTTGAAGCAAAAAGAACCTCCTTCTATTTATATTCCCCGCTCTTCTCGAACGGCATCATAGGCCTCCTGTATTTGCCTGAACTTATCATTGGCGAACTTGACGAATTCATCCGGCAACCCTTTAGATGCGATGGTATCCGGGTGGTAGTCCCTGACCAGTTTACGGTACTGTTTTTTGATCGCTTCGTCCGAGTCGCTGCTGTTGCAGCCCAGGGTGGCGTAATATTTTTCCGTATCTTTGACATACTGGAACTTGATTTTCTGATAATCCGACTCATTGATGCGGAAAATCCGGACAGCGGAAAGGATCAGCCGTTCCTCGGCATCCTGCAAAACGCCGTCCGCGACCGATACCCGCAGAAAGATGTCGACCATAAATTCAAGCAGCTGGGGCTGAGCGGAAAAATGCTGGTAAAACTGAGCAGCATAATCCTCGAAAGACTGGGGAGTATCAAGCGCCGTCTGAAAAATCTGCTCCGCCGCCTGCCGACTCTGGGCGTTCAAATTGAGCTCCCGCGCCATAAACTGACGAACGGCGTTCATTTCCGCCTCTGATACCCGGCCGTCGGCTTTTGACAGCTTGGCGAGCATTGAAAAGGCGGCAACGAAGAATGCCATCTGTTGGCGCTCTCCAGAGGAGCTGCCGCCATGATCCGTTATCATACGGGGTTTTTCCTCATTGCCATCGAACATATGACCGAATACGGCGCCAGCTACGGCCCCCAGGGGACCACCCAGCGCAAATCCGACGGTTCCGCCGATGGCTTTACCCAACCAACTCATCGTATATCCTATCCTTTCAGTTTTTTCCTTAACACATTTAAGGCCAAAACGGCAAATATCTGTTTATTGGCCGTCCGCTCTTTGAAGGGAGAGTGAAAACGCTCAGCCGAGGCGCCATCCGGTCCGGCGATACCGATACATACGGTTCCGACCGGCTTTTCATCCGATCCCCCCGTGGGCCCCGCAATGCCGCTGGTGGATACCCCGTAAGTGGCGCCGGATAAACGCCTTACGCCTTCGGCCATGCGCTTTGCCGTTTCTTCATGGACGGCCCCGTGCCTTTCGATAGCCTCGCCCGCTACATTGAGCAGATCGATTTTTGCCGTATTGGCATAGGTCACCGTGGATAACAGAAAATAGTCCGAGCTGCCGGAAACGTTGGTCAACATATCCGCCACCAGGCCGCCGGTACAGCTTTCAGCCGCAGCCACCGAAGCCCCGGCGGCCCGAAGCAACACACCGACCTCGGATTCGATCGACCGGCCCTCGGTTGAAAACATATACGCGCCCAGCTTTTCCCGGGCCCATAGCGTCGCCTCGTCCAGCGACCGCGCCAGTTTTTCGGGCTCCCCACCCGTGGCGATCAGTTTCACGTAAATCACCGGAAATCGCGCCAGCATTCCGCATTTAACGTTGGAAAAAGCCGCGGATATATCCGAGAGGCGATCATTGACCCGTGCTTCAGGCAGGCCGAAAACGGAAAGCGTACGGATCCGCCGGAATTCGTCCGGCGCCTGAAGATTGGCCTGGATATCCGGGATGATCTGTTCGGAGAGCATGGCAGTCATTTCCTGGGGAATGCCGGGCATAAAATAACACCGGCATTTGCCGATGGTTAATGAAAAACCGGGCGCCGTGCCTCTGGCATTGAGTATTGGGGTGGCCCCGCACGGCATCATGGCCTGCTTATAATCCGACTCCGAGGCCTGGCGCTGATATTTTTTAAAAAATGCTTCGATATAGTTGGTCGCCGTCTGGTCCCTCTCCAGCCGAACCCCCGCTGCCGCAGCCGCGGCCTCGGCTGAGAGGTCATCCCTTGTAGGCCCGAGGCCGCCCGTCACCACGGCGATATCCGAGCGTCCGCCGATTTCCCTGAGAATTCCGGCCAAGGCATCCAGATCATCACCGACACAGCTGTGCCTTGTCACCTCGATATCCAGCTCCATCAGTTTTTCCGCAATATGGGCGGAATTGCTGTCTATGATGGCGCCGGAACAGATTTCATCGCCTGTGGATAAAATTTCGGCAATCATTTTTTTTATGTCCTTTGATTCGACCAAAATATACTATATGGCATGGCAAAACCGCACTGACAATCATTTTCTGGATTCCCACGTGCCCCGGGCGACGGCTTTGACATCCGCCCCTATATTTTTGAATATAATATGATATCAAGAAGTTTAGCCATCTTGACACATTTATGAATTCCTGTCATGATGGCTTCGTAAAAAGCGATTTATTGCGCTGGCGCCCCATTTTTGCAGAAAGTAACTCTGAAAAGCGTCCGCATTGTCATTTCGAGCGGTAGCGAGAAATCTTTAACAATCAAGATTCCTCGTCACTTTCGTTTCTCGCAATGACAGCAGCGGAAGCTTCTAAGATAATATTA